>Ga0255342_1005497_pt1 | contig 12115 bp, 10 predicted proteins | sample wastewater_treat_3_FD_192416 | JGI IMG/M metagenome (GOLD analysis project Ga0255342, IMG submission 192416) | Wastewater microbial communities from Lulu Island WWTP, Vancouver, Canada - plant14 | ecosystem: Engineered > WWTP > Wastewater > Unclassified | place: Canada: Vancouver, British...
AAAGTATAATTTTAAAACATTAATCGTTCATTGCATTTTTAACTACGATTGCCCTTCGGGGTTGTTGCCTCCGGCAGGGGGGTCAATAATCAGGAATGAGGGGTCAATTAGTCAGGAATAAACACACAGAAATAAAATCCAATTTCCAATTGGAGTTAGGTTATCTTTTTGTAGAAGACTCACATGAGGGTACAAGCTTTCGTAAATTAGGCATAGGGAAATCAATAACCAGAGTACTGTTAGACCAAACAATAAAACATAATATTTTTGCCACAACTGAATTCAACGAAAACAATCCAATGATACATATACTGAGAGGATTTGGATTCAAAACAGTTGGAAAACCGTATTTAGGCCATATAACCAAAGATATTATTACACTTATGATCCTAGTTCGTGAATAGGCCAGTTGCTAACAGGGCGGTATATGCAATTGCCGCTCCGTGGCGCGACAAATGAGTAATTAAAGAGGCGGTTTTTGTGGCTGGCGCCACGGCCCGCCCCGGCTCCCGCCGGGGTCCCCCTGCTGGTGTCACGGTTTTTGCCAACGCGCGAATAAACTAATAACAATCATAACCCTGAGGCGCACCACGAGTGCAAAAACACGCGCCACCGCCACTCTGCGCCAACTGCACATACCGCCGAACGTTAGGGTCGCATTGTCCGCCCTATTAGATTTAATGGTTTTTGCATTGGATAGTGACATTATCGATCTTAATAAAAATTGACATAAAAGATGAAAAAGAAAAAGGGCTCCCGCGGCCTGCACTCACGGACTTGCATATAGCATCAACGGTTTTGCAAAAAGAAAATATGCAAAACCGGCCCATGAAAGCTATCCGCAAGTGCCTCCCACCCTGCCCGCGCTTTCAACGACGCCCTAACAAGTCGGTAAATACCATGCTGTAATTTTAACTAAAAGAAAAAATTGTATTTTTAATAAAACAATTACTAGAAAAACAAACAAACCATTTTAAGCCGCACGGCACTTACCGGCTAACCGTTAGGGTCGCATTGTCCGCCCTTTTAGCTTGCAAGGTTTATTTGCCTGGTCAGTGTTAATATTGAACATCATAGAAGCTTATAAACACGAGAAAAATAAAAGGGCTTACGCTCGGCCATCGCTCACGGCACTTGCATATAGCCTTCCCGGTTTTGCAGAAAGACAATATGCAAAACCGGCTCATGCAGGCTATCTGCAAGTGCCTCCCACGCTGCCCGCTCTAACAACGACGCCCTAACAAGTCGGTAAATGCCATGCGGAAATTTTAACAAAAAGAAAAATTTGTATTTTTAACAAAACCATCAAATAAGAACAAACATATCTTTTTAAGCCGCACGGCATTTACCGCAGAACGTTAGCCGTCACTCTAAAAAACAAAACCGACATTCAGCAATAAAAAAATAGTTATATATGCGATTAGAAAATTGGTTTATTACAAATCCTGACACTTCACAACAAGAAGTGCTGAAAGTTCCGATTAATCAAAATTTGGTTGTGAAAGGAGCTGCGGGTAGCGGCAAAACAAACATGGCAATCTATCGAGCGAACCAAGCAGGCGACAACACATTTGTCATTGTGGTTTACACGATAGCATTAGAAAAAATGATTCGGTATGGACTTAATGAACTCGGACTTGATAGAGACAGAGTTGTCCATGAATGGTCTTGGATTTATCGAGGTATAGGTGTTTCTGGTGATTTATTTTGTTTGTCAAATAGTAGTCCCTACGGAATAAATGGTGATTTGTTAATTCTCAAAAACTCCGAAGGTTTAAAATTCTTTGTTTCACGAGATAAACACAACGATTATTTACAAAATGGGAAATTTTTAGATTATTCAGTTTCAAACATTGTAGATCCATTAGAAGTTTCTATTGATTTTGATGATTGGGTTGATGATAAATTCTACTACACATTCTATAGAAGAGCACGATGGTTCAAACAAATACAATTTAACAATTTCAATTTCGATTTAAATGATGACACAAAATTTGTTTTTATACCTGCGGGCTATTTATACAAAGACAAAGGCGTTGTAAATTATGTAATTGTGGATGAAGGACAAGATTTTTCTCTTTCCACATATAGTACTTATTTCATTTCCGAAGCTAAAAAATCACTTACTATATTTGGCGATACAAACCAACGTATATACAGAGACCGTTTCTGTAATATAGAAGATGTTGCAAGCAATTTCAAATACCCAATTCTTAATCTCGACTTCAACTATCGCATCCCGAAAACAATTGCAAAGGTTGCACAGATGATCCCGCAACCACATATTGACTTACTCACAAACAATAAGAAAAACAACGGCAATAGTGATTACCCCTCATTTCCAAAACCAATTATCAAAAAATGCAATTCAGAGGAAGAAGAAATGCAATATATTTTGAATAGAATCCAAACAGAAGGAATGGACGATGTAGCAATTTTATTACCCAAAGAGGATACAGTTATTAAACTTCACGAATTTTTCTCTGAACATAACATCGGGACTCAAGTTCGTATAGCCATTGATATTGGTGTTACGCCTTTAGGTAATCGTAAATTTAAACGTATTGATACACTTGATTTTACAAACCACGATTTACCAGCAATCCTTACATATCATGCAGGAAAAGGGACTGAATTTGACAATGTTTTCATTCCCTTTGCCGATGACGATATGGGCTTAGAACGTAATCCATTTTATGTTGCTGTAACTCGTGGGAGCAGTCGAGTTTTTATAACTTACTCTCGTAAACTCACCAGTTTATTAAAAGATGTAAGTCCTAACGATGTAATTTTTCAGTAATATGACAAAGAAAAAATTAACAAATAGTTTGTGGTTGCCAATAAATCAGTGGAATTTAAATGAGGTTTTTACAACCGAAAGCATATCACCCATTTCGTTTTATGCAGTTCGTGGCTTCGGTAACCCTGTAAATCGCATTGAAGGAAAATTTGAAGATGCCAATTATTTAGTGATGTTTGAAGAACGAGTTGTAAGCGAAATTATCATTGAAATATATCCTGAATTGTTAGATAAAATAGCATTACAAGACACAAAATCTGGCTACTACGAATACTACAAAACTATTTATTTGCAAAATGGGCGTTTCAAAGTGCATTTTGATAAAGAAGAAAGATTACAAGAGTTTTTAAATCAACAGTTTATGCTTTTGGAAGTCAAAACTGTGAATAAGTATAAATCAGAAAATTTTATTGTTTCAAAAAACAAATCAAAACAATCAAATATAGTCACATATCAACCACAAATTCTTTCAGAACAAAGTGAAAAAGAGCCATTTTTTGACAAAGCATTTAACCAAATCAAAGGACTGATTTATGGTTATGTTATTGGTTCGCTTGGCTCTTTAGGCGAGAACGAGCAAGGTTTGGTTTCCGATTTAACTAAACTCAAAAACATAATCGGTGGAGTTCATACCGACATTGCCTTGTCAGACCAATATTCAAACTTTTGGCTTATTAATGTAAAGAAGCAAATCCGAGATTGTGAGGAAAGATATAAAAAGCAATTCAACAATAAAACCTCTGATGTATTCAAAACTCTTACTTTAAGATTGCAGGAAGTTGATAATCTGAATAAAATGCGTTGCGAGGAACTGTTAAAACAAAAGAGTCCAAGTTACAAACGAGATTATGAAAAAGAACAAGATAATTTAGAGCAAGCACGTAGAGATGTATATCAATACGAATGCAAGCACGATATTACATCATTAAAAGAAGAATTAGAAAAAATAAAACAAGAAGAAAAAGAGCGAGGCAAATTAAAAGGTAAAAAACGTGAATATTACAAAAAGGACGAAAATCCCGAAAAATATTATTGCAAACAAGAATTGAAAATTACTATTGAGGAATTTGAGAAGAATGATTATGAGTATAAAGTATTAAAAAACAAAGTCAATATTCTTGAAGAAAGGGTAAAAAATTTTCAACAAGGTGGTACTCAATTTGATACTTCAATTAACGAGCAATTTAACCGCATTACGGAACAGTTGAATGATATTGTTAAACGAACAAACAACTATTTTCTTTCTAAAAATAATAAAGAAAGTGAATTGTCTGAGATTTCAATTAAAATTGACATAGATTCATTGTCAAACTACTATTTTGAAAAAAATAAATTCTATAGCAATTTTTCTATTCAACTACCAGAAATATTATCTGACATGATTTCAAAACAGGAAATTGAGTTATTGAAAGTTTCACTTAATTCTGTTTTATCTTTTCCTCAAGGTAGACTCGGCAATTATTCCGAAGAAAATATATTGAAAATAATTGCAGAAATTGGAAAACATTTACCTGACAATGAAAATAAAAATACCTTACGAGAATATTACGCTTATCGCACTGCTAAATCTGATATTTTTGTATTCCCAGAAAATGATATTTTGGCAAGTCTAATCATATTTCTAATGAAATTGCAAGGACACGACCAAATCAACAAAATGCTAATTGCAAAAGGTGTTAAGAATAAAAAAGTTGCATTTATGCTTTATGGGGCATATACAGGTTTTGCTAATTTACCTAAAACTTTTACTAATTTAATTTTTGACAGTGAGAATAAGAAACTTCAATATTTCATTGATGATTATTTGTTTAATAACTTTTTAAAATAAGTATTATGGAAGAAGACGATTATTATTACGATTATTATGATGAAGACATGACAGGATGTTGTGAAGATGCACCTCGTGCATGTTATCATTGTTCAAACTATGGCTGTAATGCTCATCCGTGTAATTAAAGAATGATATATCGACAAAAAGAGCGAACGGCTAACAAAGTGTAGCAGTAATAAGGGTTTAAGTGATAAATCAAGCATTCTGCCCCGCATTATCTTCGGTGTAGCTTGACAGGAAAGTAGACCGCAATCCCTTACTACTGCTACACTCGGCCGTTAGCGGTTATTTTAGGACGACAGTGCCGTTGGACAAATAATCTAAAAAAACGCACAAAAGTTTACTTTTTTATTTTTTCAGACTATTTATTGTAAAACAGTTGAAATATGAACAAAGAAGAAAAAAATGAAACAATACGACTTTTATAATCCGATGACACATAAAGGCGACCTTCCTGTAAGAGTTTTGTCCTTTAACTTTTTGGATTGGTTTGAGAATATCACACCTGACTTTAAAGAAGAAGTTAAAGGAGAAATAGATTTTAATGGATTACAAGCAGGTATTCAGTACCATATAAACAGAACAAAAATAACGGAAGTTGCTTGTATCAACAGTTCAAAACAAATTGAACTTTACGAGAATTTTAATCAATATTTATGGTGCATTTGCTATTCACTTTTTGTGGTATTTGACGAAAGCATACAAAAACCAATTCTTGAAAATAGATACACAGGTAAATTTAACATAGAAAATCAATACGTGAAACAAGCAATTGCGGTTTTTAATAACGGATTTGACTTATTACATACATATAAAGATTGGCAGTTTTTTCAGCTACCTAATCCCGAAAAATATAATGAATACGAAAAATACTACGTTGAGAAAACAAATGGGATTTATACAGCAGCAATGACTTTTATTTTGCTTCATGAATTTGCTCACCAATATTTAGGACATTTGGAAAACAATCCAACAAGTTCAGAAGAATCTAAAACTGACGAAAACAATGCGGACTACTATGCAATTGATAAAATTGCTCAAAACTTTTCCTCTGAATGTGGCACAACATACAAATGTGGAATTATTGCAGGTATCAGTTCTCTCATATTACTTGACAAATCCCTTAGTGGTGGCGATACTCACCCAGACACAGACGACAGGCTAAAAAATGCAATTGAAAAAATGCAATTAGAAGACTTAGACAATTTGTGGGGCATTGCGAGCTTAACTTTTAGACTTTGGGCATTAAAATATAATATTGACATTGAATACCCTCAAATAGTAAACAATTACAAAGAATTATTTACAATGACACTTGAAAAAGTAAATGAAATAAAAAACAACCGCTAACATGCGGTATAGCCAACCCAAAGAAAAAAAAGTAACTGAGTGAAAACGAAATAAAACCTTAGAAATGACAAAAAAAATAATTAGACCAGCTTCAAGAGTTAGACAAGGAAATTTGACTCTTTATGCAACATCATTAAAAGTATCAGACTTGTTAATTCCCAATTTTTATAGCATTGAAAGACTTGACCCTGACAATGCTAATGAAAGAGGTTATCAGAGATTGCTGAATAAAGGTAGAGCGAAAAAACTTGCTGACTATATTGTAGCAGGACAAAAAACAAGAGATGCATTTTTGCCGACAAGCATTTTTATGGCAACTGACAAAAATATTTCATATAATCCCACAAATAATACGATTGAATTAGATATTAATGAATTATGTCCATTTAATATCGTTGACGGACAACATCGTGTTGAAGGACTAAAAATGGCACAAGAAAAAGACCCTGGTGTCTCCGAATTTGAAGTTCCAGTGAATATTGCAATAAACCTTTCTGAAATTGAACAAATGTGTCATTTTCTAATTGTTAACACAACTCAAAAAAGCGTTGAAGAAGGTTTAGCACAAAGAATTCGTTCCAGACTAACCAAAAGACTTGAACTTGAAAATATTCCAACACTCCCTAAATGGATATTGAATTCTGTAATGAAAGGAGAAGACGAACAAGCGTTGCAGTATGTTGACTTCTTAAATGATAACAAGGAAAGCCCTTGGTATAACAGAATAAGAATGAGTAACGAAGAAAATGGTGACGGAAGTATTAATCAAAAAAGTTTTGTAAAAGCCATTAAAAAGTACATTTTAGTAGCCAATAATCCTGTTTACAATACAGAATCGGTTGATAGACAGCACAGAATATTCTTAAATTATTGGAAGGCAATCACAAATATTATTGGTACTGATGAGCCATCAGTACTTTTTAAATACAATGGAGTTGAGTTATTTTGCCGATTTTGTGTGCCATTTTATAACAGAATCATCAATTGTGGTGATTATAAAGTTTCAACAATGCAATCTCTTTTGGAGCAAGTTTTTGAAAATGCAGAAGGCGATTCTATAACTGTAGGTCATACTGACTTTTGGATTAAAGGCGGTACTGCAAGCGGATTAAACGCTGGAGCTTTAAGCAAAATCAACAATGAATTAGTTAAAGCCCTCTTTAAAACTACTGATGTAAAACAAGACAAAGAAATGGAAATATGACAATCAGCGAATTAACCCCGCAGCCTAGTGAAAAAGTTGCATTTAAGCTTTCATCATTCAAAATAGTTCCAAAACTTTCAGGTTGTTATATTCTGACAACATTTAACAATGAAATACTTTATATCGGATTAACTGATTGTCTTTACTCAAGATTTCAACAACATCTTGATAACCCAGAGAAAACAAATCCAACAAAAATTGGGAAAGCTGTTTGGTTTTATTATTTACTTTATGACGTGAATAATTTACCAAAATTGGAAAGAACTTGGATTAATCAGTATGTTTCAAATAATGGTGAACTTCCAGTTTTAAATAAAATTAATTCACCAGTTGGATGAAGAAGCTATTGAAATACAAGAATGGGCAGGCTATAACATGCGGTATATTTTATTGCCGAGATAGTGCTGAAATCAACGGCTGTGGCTCGCTTCAAACTTCATCGTGGCTTGACAGTAACCTGCTCCGAAATCGGCAACAAAAACATACCGCTGTCCGTTAGGGTCGCATTGTCCGCCCTTTTAGCTTGCAAGGTTTATTTGCCTGGACAGTGTTAATATCGAACATCATAGAAGCTTATAAAACACGAGAAAAATAAAAGGGCTTACGCTCGGCCATCGCTCACGGCACATGCATATAGCCTTCCCGGTTTTGCGGGAAGACAATATGCAAAACCGGCCCATGAATGCTATCTGCAAGAGCCTTCCAACGCTGCCAGAGCTATCAACGACGCCCTAACAAGTCGGTAAATGCCATGCGGTAATTATAACAAAAGGAAAATTTGTATTTTTAACAAAACCATCAAATAAAAACAAACATATCTTTTTAAGCGCACGGCATTTACCGCAGAACGTTAGGGTCGCATTGTCCGCCCTATTAAATTTAAAGGTTTTTGCTTTGGATAGTGACATTATCGAACTTCACAAAAATTGACATAAAAGATGAAAAAGAAAAAGGGCTCCCGCGGCCTACACTCACGGCCTTGCATATAGCATCCCCGGTTTTGCAGATAGAAAATATGCAAAACCGGCCCATGAAAGCTATATGCAAGTGCCTCCCACCCTGCCCGCGCTATCAACGACGCCCTAACAAGCCGGTAAATACCATGCTGTAATTTAAACTAAAAGAAAAATTGTATTTTTAACAAAAACATCAAATAAAGACAAACAAATCATTTTAAGCCGCACGGCACTTACCGGCTAAACGTTGGTGGCAAGCGTAAACGACAGCACTACAATAAAACAAATGGCTGACAAAAACCTAAATAAAAGTATATTTTTTGAGAAATAATCTCATTTTTTCGCCTTCTTAAAACAAAAATGCTTATCTTTACGAAATAATCTCAAAAAAAGCAAGCATGTTACTTGAATTTAGTGTCGGCAACTTTCTTTCTTTTCGGGAAAGAAAAACCTTGAACTTAGTAGCTTCAAGCATAAGCGACTATAAAGAAACAAACACCATTACTTCCGAAAGACACATTCTTTTAAAGGGTGCTGTCATATATGGAGCGAATGCAAGTGGTAAATCAAATTTCATTCGTGCTATGAGCACAATGAAAAGAATAGTAATGCTATCCTTTAACCAGTCATCAACAAAAGCATTAGGCGTAACCCCATTCTTGTTAAATACTGAAACAGAAAAAAGTCCATCATATTTTGAAGTTTTATTTGAAATACTTGGAACACGATACAGATACGGCTTTGAAGTAACAGACAAAGAAGTTGTTGGAGAGTGGCTATACGAATCAAAGAAAAATGTTGAAAAATTCTTGTTTCTAAGAGAAAAAGACGGGATAGAAGTGTCCCCTTCTTATAAAGAAGCAGAAAACTTAGAAAGCAAAACAAGAGACAATGCGTTATTCTTGTCTGTAATAGACCAATTTAATGGTGTTGTTGCTAAAAGAATAATGAATTGGTTCAACAATTTTATTACCATTTCAGGATTAACTCACGAAAATTACGAATTGGTAACATTTAAAATGTTAGGAAAAGAAAACACAGCCAAAACTCTTGGCAGCTTTTATGACCAATTAGATTTAGGTTTTGAGGGATTGTCTATTGACAAAGAAAAATTCAGTCCCAAAAGAATTCCAGAAGATGCCCCAGAGTCTTTGGTTAAATTATTAGTTAAAGATTTGGAAGGTGCTTTTCGCTTCAAAATAAAGACTTTGCATAATAAATACGACAAGGACAATAAAAAAGTTGGAGACGTTGAATTTGATATGCGTAGTCAAGAGTCAGCAGGAACGAACAAAGTGTTTAATATATCAGGACCGATTTTTGACGTTTTGCAAGATGGTGGAGTTTTAGTAATTGATGAGCTTGATTCGAGTTTGCACCCGTTAATGACATTGGCTATTACAAGACTCTTCAACTCAGAGAAAGATAATTCTAAAAACGCACAATTAATTTTCACTACTCACGATACAAACTTGTTTTCATATGGAAAGTATCGGAGAGACCAAATTTATTTTGTTGAAAAAGATAAATACGGTGCATCAGACTTATACTCATTAGTAGAGTATCGTGAAGAAGATGGAACTAAAGTTCGCAAAGATCGCTCATTTGAAAGCGATTATATTCAGGGTAGATACGGTGCTGTTCCATATATTGGTGATATTTCCAAAATTATATCAGAATGGCAAGAAAAGTAAAAATACCAAACCATATCAAAAAAAGCACGAGAGAATTGAATCTAAACGTTTGGAAGAAGTAAAATCTAAACGAAGATTTTATTTGATTGTGTGCGAAGGTGAAAAAACTGAACCCAATTATTTTGAATCTCTAAAAAATGATTTACCGAAAGGTGTTTTAGACGTTTGCGATTTTAAAATTGTAGGAACAGGACATAACACAGTTTCTTTGGTCAATAGCGCAATGGCATTACGTAATAAATGGCAAACGCAAACAAATAGAACCGTTGATAAATTATGGATAGTTTTTGATAAAGACAGTTTTTCAGACCAGTCTTTTAATTCAGCCATTCAAACTTGCATTGCAAATAACCCTAACGTTGATTGTGCTTGGACAAATGAGGCTTTTGAGCTTTGGTATCTACTACATTTCCACTATTACAACACAGGTATAAGTAGAAGACAGTATCAAGAATTGATAGAAGAAAATTTCAAGAAAAAAGGATTGAAGGATTATACATACAAAAAGAATAGCACAGAAATGTATTCGTTATTGGAAACCTATACAAGTAGAGAAACTGCTATTAAAAACGCTGTAAATCTTGAAAAATTATACATTGGACAACAAAACTATTCAACTCAAAATCCCTGCACAATGGTTTATAAACTTGTTGCCGAACTTTTTGGTTTGGAAAAAATAATTGAAGAAGAAAATAGAATATAAAAACGCCAGCCACCAACACGCGGTATAGTTAATTGCCGGTGCAATGCGTATTCGAGCGGCACAGCCCGTATCAAAAGTTATTGTAACTTGACAGGAAAGTGCTTCAAAATCGGCAACTAACCATACCGCAAACCGTTGTGTGCAAGTTTAAAAAACTGAAACATGAGAGTATATCTTGATAATAATATTTTCGTTTCGATTGAAGATAAAGAGATTAGTCTCGATGTTTTTAAGAATAATGATAAAAATTATTCTTATGTGTATTCTTACGCTCATATTCAAGAGTTAATGGAAGCTCAAAAGGATTTTGATGAATTAAAGAGAAAAAGATTAAAGACTATACTGGATTTGACTAATAATACCTATATCTACCCAGATAACGATCAAATAAGCTCAAAAACCGAAAATCCTGAAAAAGTTATTCTGACTTTAAAAATGTTTTCAGGACTTATGGATATGACAAGAAAAGCAGTAAATAATTATAATATTGATAGAGCCAGACTAATGAGTTTGTTAGGTATAGATGAAAAGCGAATAAATAATTATACACCGACTGAAGTAATCGAATATATTGATAAAGCTATTAGCAAGCGATTATTAATCGGATTTAATAATTTGATTGATTTATCAGGGATTTCATTACGTGAAAGGATAAGCACATTATTCAATTTATTGGATTTTGTTGGATTCTGGAAAGACAAAAAAACTGAAAGGTCAAATCTTGCGAGAATGTATGATTCATCCCATACTTACTTCTCTTCATGTTGCGATTTATTTGTTTCTAATGACCATCGAGCAAGGAATAAAGCTAAAGTGGCTTATGTATTCTATAAGATTGACACAAAGGTTTTATCTTTAGAAGAATTCTTGAAATATGAAATAAAACCTGCACACAACACGCGGTATAGCCAATAAGGGTTTCAGTGGTATGCGAAGTTCATCACCCGCATCAATCTTTCGTCTCGGTTGATAGGAACGTCGCTCCGCAATCCCTTACTGGCCATACCGCCAACGTTAGGGTCGCATTGTCCGCCCTTTTAGCTTAGTAGGTTTACTTGCCCGGTCCGTGTTAATATCGAACATCATAGAAGCTTATAAAACACGAGAAAAATAAAAGGGCTTACGCTCGGCCATCGCTCACGGCACTTGCAGATAGCCTTCCCGGTTTTGCAGTAAGGCAATATGCAAAACCGGCTCATGAAGGCTATCTGCAAGTGCCTCCCACGCTGCCCGCTCTAACAACGACGCCCTAACAAGACGGTAAATGCCATGCGGTACATATAACAAAAGAAAAATTTGTATTTTTACTAAAACCATCAAATAAAAACAAACAAATCATTTTAAGCCGCACGGCATTTACCGCAGAGCGTTATGGTGCATAATATGAAGTTAGATAGATTTCGATTAATTTGGAAAATTGTAACTTTAAAGTTACCTTTGCACTTGACTCGATGAATAATGGAGAAGATCCGAGAGATAATTGCTTACAAGAACTATTTTGAGGACTTTTTGAAAAAGCAACCAATTAAGGTTCAGAATAAGATTTTCAAGATATTAGAGGCAATTGAGACTTTAGA
>Ga0255342_1005503_pt1 | contig 12106 bp, 9 predicted proteins | sample wastewater_treat_3_FD_192416 | JGI IMG/M metagenome (GOLD analysis project Ga0255342, IMG submission 192416) | Wastewater microbial communities from Lulu Island WWTP, Vancouver, Canada - plant14 | ecosystem: Engineered > WWTP > Wastewater > Unclassified | place: Canada: Vancouver, British...
TCAGTCTATGGGGTTCGGTTCTCTTCTCGTTCTCCGGTTCTCTCTTGCTGCCCGCCGGGCAGTCCTCGTTTGCGTTCGGCCGCGCCCGTCCCCGTCCGGGACAGGCAACGCCGCACTCCAGCGTTGAGTCCACTTTACACCCGCTGGCAGGCAGAACGCAAGACGAAAAGCGGTGTTCTCATCAATCGCGCTTTTTAGGTTTCTCGATCAGCAGGATCATCAATATCATCCGGATTCATACCCGCAAACCTTCGCGGCCCCGAGGGAGGCGAAACTTTTATAGGAGGGTGCGGAGTGTTGATGTCGTAGCCATAATCTCTCAAACTGTGAGCTGTCTCAGCAAGCAGCAGACACATCCTAAAAAGACGATCAGGATTCGCCTTTACATACATCTGCCATCCCGGCTTCCAATTCCAATCCGACGCGATAACCTTAATATACCTGTGTGCCGTTTGCAAAACCGGATACTTTTTTTCGACACTGGCGTTATGAACGAGTTGGGTGACTCTCGTTTCGAGTGTTATTAACTTCTCCTCCCATTTTTCACCGGCAATCCCACACCCTGATATCAGGAAGGAGACGGTGACTATCCTGACTTGGCGAAAACTAATGGTGTTCATCATCCACCTCACCTGTTACGGGTTAATAAAATGGGCTTCGACCTCTCCGGTCGAAATTTCAGATCCCGATGCCCCTTTGGTTATGCGAAGCGTCGCGTTGGTCGAGTTTCCGGTCAACCGACAATCCTGCCGGACCGTACAAATCTGCGTGTATGCGCCGTCTCCCACTTTGTACTTCCACGGAATATCATGCCAGGCATATCCATCCCTGACGGGAACCATAGACACATACTCCGAAGCTCCGGTAATTTCATCTCCGTTTGCCCAATCGGCTTTTGTACCTTTCCCTTCGACAACACTAGAACCTCCAACACCACGTGGCGTATCCTCCCATGACGAAGGTTTAGAAAAAGCGTGATGCTTGGCGGACATCGTCGGCGATTTGGCGTGTGAGTGCCTCGGATGACGTGAAGGCGCGTTCATCGCGCAGCCGGGCGAGGAAGGCGACCTCGATGGTTTGTCCGTAAAGATCACCATCGAAATCCAGCAGATGTGTTTCCAGCAACGCGCGGTCGGGAATTGCGTCCGTGAAAGTCGGGCGCATGCCCAAATTGGCAACACCGTTGAACGTCTTCCCCTGCGCCTTCACGCGCACGGCATAGACGCCGTTGGGCGGCAACACTTCGGCACTGGGTTGCAGATTAGCGGTGGCGATGCTCAGCGTGTGCCCTACGCCGCGGCCGCGGATCACGGTATCGCGCACGGAGTAGGGTCTGCCGAGCATGGCTGTCGCGTCGTCGAGACGCCCCTCGCGCACGGCAAACCGAATGCGCGTACTGGAAATCTCCATGCCTTGGTATTCGGCGTACGGCACGATCGTGACGCGAAATCCATACGGCCGCCCAAGTTGCGCCAGCAACTCGGGCGTGCCGGTCGCACGTCGGCCAAAACGCCAGTTGCGTCCGCAACGGATCTCGCTAAGCTTGGCGGACGCACTGCTTGTCGCGGTCTGCGACGCGATGCGCGGCGGGCCGCACAACCAACGGACAAAAGTCTCCGGTTCTTGCACCGCCAGTTTCCGCGTGAACTCAAGCGCCAGTATGCCATCGACCCCGCTCTGCTCCAACAATGCCAGCCGCTCTTCCGAGGTGCTCAGCAGAGGGGGACACTTTGAAGGCGCAAGCACCGCCAGCGGGTGCCGGTCAAAGGTCAACGCCCAAGCTTGGCCGTCCAGTTCGCGGGCACGTTCGACCGCGCCAGACAGCACACGCTGGTGGCCAAGGTGGACACCATCAAAAAAACCGGCGGCCAGAACCACGGGGCCCGGGATTTTGCGGAATTGCGCGGGCTGGGAAATAATCTTCATGGCAGGTGAGCGTGTGCGGCCTGCGCCAGCGGGATCACACGATCCGCGAGTTGGCTAGGCGTCAATGCGAGAATCTCGTCAAGCGGCAGAGCGTCTTTCACATGAAACGTACCGGACGCTGTGCGGCGCAAGGCGTCCAAACAGGCACCGCACCCAAGCATCTGGCCGATGTCATGGGCCAGCGTACGCACATAGGTGCCCTTGGTGCAGTCCACCTCAAAGGTCACAAGGGGCGGTGCCCACGTCGTCAGCGCCATGCGATAGATGTGGACAAAACGCTGCCTGCGTTCGACTTCCTGGCCTTTCCGCGCCAATTTGTAAAGCGGCACACCGTTGACCTTAATCGCCGAGACCATCGGCGGAGTCTGAAAGATATCGCCTGTAAGCGCGGCCATCTGCGCCTCGACCTGCTCGCGCGTCACATCCTGCCACGGCTTTTCCTCCAGCGTCTCACCGTCGCAATCCTGCGTGGAGGTGGTGCGTCCGAGCCGCATGTCGCCGGTGTAGGCTTTATCGCCGCCCATGATGCGGTCTGAGAGCTTGGTGCCCTTGCCGAGCAGGATCACCAGCAGTCCGGTGGCGTTGGGATCCAGCGTGCCGCCATGCCCGACCTTGCCGATGCGGAAGATTTTGCGGATATCGCGGACGACATCGTGCGAAGTCGGCCCGCTCGGTTTATCAACCAGCAACACGCCATCCAGAGAAGTCGGGGAAGGAGAAAAAGCAGTCATGGTCACGCACAGAACGAAAGCAACGGAAGACTAACGCGCGCGATGCGTCAGTCTTCCAGTTCTATCGGCTCATCTGTTTGAGGTACATCGAGCCCACTCAGCACCGCCAGAACACGGTCGCCTTTTTCGATAGAGGCATCGAGTTGAAAACGCAGACGCGGGGTGTACTTGAGCCTCAGTTCGCGATTGATGATCGCTTGCAGGTCGTGCGCTTTGCCGGCCAGCTTACGGATGATCGCGGGACGTTCGTTCTCGTAGCCGAAGATCGAGACGCTCACCGTGGCGTTGCGCAGGTTGCGCGCGGTCTCGACTTGCGTCACCGTGATGGCACCGAGATCAAGCGGGTCGCCTGCAAAGACTTTATAGAGCGCCTCGCCGATCGCGCGCCGCAACAGCGCGTTCACGCGTTCAAGACGGTCGACAGCCATAACACCTCCTTATGGGGCCGCAAAAGGCGGCTACACTTACAGGGTACGCGGCAACTCCTCCAGCGCGTAACACTCGACGATATCACCGACTTGGAACTCTTCGAATCCGCTGAACAACATACCGCACTCCTGTGCGCCCGTGATCTCAGAAGCTTCGTTCTGGAAATGCTTCAGCGATGCGAGCTTGCCTTCCCATAGCTTCTCCTTGTTGCGGAACACCCGGAACATGGCATCCGCACGGAGCATACCGTCCAGCAACTGGCAGCCCGCCACGCGACCGGTCTTGCCGATATCGAAGATCGCACGGATCTCGGCATGACCCTTGACCACTTCCTTGTACTCAGGCGGCAGCAGGTCGAGCATGCGCTGCTTCACGAAGTCAAGCAGCTCATAAATAATGCGGAACGTGTTGACGCGCACGCTGTGATGGCGCGCCAACTGCTGAACGCCGGCATCGCAACTCACATTGAAGCCCACGACCAGGGCCTCCCCTGCGGCGGCTTTGTTGACGTCTGTGGCTGATACATTGCCGATCGCTGATTGGATAATGTTGAGCGAAACCTTCTCGCTCTTGATCTCTCCGAGTGCCTCACAGACCGCCTCGGCCGAGCCCTGCGTATCGGCCTTCACAATCAAGGCCAACTCGCGCCGCTGCGTCTCTTTAAGCTGATCCATCAGGGCGTCCAGCGAGGTGGCCTTAGTGCTGGAAAGCTCCACCAACTTACGCTCTTCGGCGGCCTCCTCGGCCAAACCGCGCGCACGTTTCTCATTCAGCATCACGCGGAACGCCGCGCCGGCCTCCGGCACTCCGGACAGCCCCATGCACTTGACCGCCGTCGCGGGTGTCGCCGATTTGACACGCCGGCCGCGGTCGTCGATCAGGCCGCGCACGCGCCCGAAATGCTCGCCGCACAGCACCACATCGCCGACGTTCAGCGTGCCGCCCATAACCAACAACGTGGCCGTCGGCCCGAGCCCCTGCTCAAGCTGCGCCTCAATGACATAGCCGTCCGCCCGCCGGTTCGGATTGGCGGTCAACTCCAGCATGTCGGTCTGCAGGAGAATCATCTCCAACAACTGGTCGATGCCCTTACCGGTCATGGCCGAAACTTCGGTGCAGATGATATCGCCGCCCCACTCTTCCGGCGTCAATCCATCCCTTTGCAGCATCTGGCGCACCCGGTCCGGCTTGGCAACCGGCAGGTCGCACTTGTTGATTGCCACCATGATCTGCACGCCGGCTTGTTGCGCAGCCTTGATCGCTTCGCGCGTCTGCGGCATGATGCCGTCATCGGCCGCGATGATGATCACCGCGATGTCGGTGAGCATGGCGCCGCGAGCGCGCATGGCCGAGAAGGCCGCATGACCGGGCGTATCCAAAAAGGTGATCTTCCGTCCGCTGACATCCACTGTATAGGCGCCGATGTGCTGGGTGATACCGCCGGCTTCGCCCTTTACCACATGCGTGTTGCGGATGCGGTCCATGAGCGAGGTCTTGCCGTGATCGACATGACCCAGAAAAGTCACGACCGGCGGACGCGGCAGCATATCTTCGGGCTTGTCTTCGGGAATGTCGTCGTCCGCGTCCTCGCTGCGCAGCACCGGGCGGCGCTCAACCGAACGCTTGGCACGCTCAAGTTCAATCTTGAATCCATACTTCTCCGCGACCTTTTGCGCGACATCCAACTCCACGCGCTGATTGATCGAGGCCAGGATGTTCAACTGCATGAGATCGGCAATCAGGCGGTTTGGCCGGAGTCCTAGCTTTTCGGCCAGATCCTTGACGACCACCGCACCACGCAAAGGAATCACGCGGTCCGGCGGAATCGACGTGTCCCGCTGGGACGGCGCACGTACGCCCGGACGCTGCCCCGGAGCACCGCGCGCCGCAATACGTCCGGACTCCTTCTCGCGCCCGCTCTTCTGCACCTGCGTCCGAGTCGCCTTGGGCATCTCACGGGAGGGTTCCTTGGAAATCCGCCCGATGAAAGCGGAGGCGAGTTCGTCTTCGGGCTCAAACTCATCGTCGTCCTCATAACGGGACGGCTTCGGCTTGCCAGCGGTCTTGGCGGCAGTTTTGGCAACGCGGTCACCGGCCTTGGTCGCAGGCGTGGCCGCAGTCCGAGTTGGATGGGCGGTATCTTTGGCGGCATCTTGGACAACGGGCTTGGCCTTGACGACCGGCGCCGTCGGCACGGGCGCGGCGGCAGCTTGGTCAGCCGGGGGAGTGACGAGTTCCAAGGCAGGCGCAACAACGGGCGTCGGGGCTGCCGCTGCATCTGCTACCGGCGTTTCGGTCGGTGCTTCGGCCACGGGTGCCTCCGGGGCGAGACCACGGGCCTTCGCGTCCATCTCCAGCGCACGGGCACGATTAACCTCCAAAACCGCAAGTTCGGCCTGCAACTGCGCCGTGCGCCGCGTCGCGGCGGCCGTCCGCTTCTCTTGGTAACGGGCGGCGCGTGCCGCATTTTCCGCCTCGATATCGTTCGCGCTCCGTTTGGCAAACACTTCCTGCAGACGTGACGCATCCGCCGTGTCGAGCTGAGAAAGCGGCGAATAGGCCTCGATGTCCAAAGCATCGGCCTGCTTGAGAACCTCCAGACTGGAAGTCCTCATCTTCTTCGCAAGTTCACATACTCTTATCATAACTCTCTCACTCTCCCGCTTCGTCCACACCACTCGCAGCCTGCGCAGCAGCCCATATCTTGTCCACGGTCTCTTCGTCGAGTCCCGTCACTTCCTGCAAGTAGGGCTTCTCGGCCTCGATGATGCCATCGGTCGTCAGGAAGCCATTCGCCACCAAAGTGGACGCGGTCTCTTCGCTGATATCCAACACCTCGGCCAGATCCTTGACTGCGGTTTCGCGCTGCTCCTCAAAAGACATCTCCTCGCCGCTCTTCTGGATATTGACGCGCCAGCCCGTGAGTTTCGAGGTGAGGCGAACATTCTGGCCGCGCTTACCAATCGCCAGTGAAAGCTGGTCAGGCGCGACAAGCACATGCACCGTGCGGGACTCGTCCGGATCAATCGTGACCGACTCCAGTTTGGCCGGTGCCAGCGACTGCGTCACGTACTGCCTGATGTCCTCGTTCCAGCGCACGATGTCGATCTTCTCGCCGTTCAATTCGCGCACGATATTGCGCACACGCACACCACGCAATCCAACGCACGCGCCGACCGGATCGACCTTCTCATCCAACGTCTTGACGGCGATTTTGGTGCGGTAGCCCGGGTCACGGGCGACCCCCATCACTTCCACGATGCCATCCGCGATCTCCGCGACTTCAAGACGGAACAGAGCCTTGACGAATTCCGAACAGGCGCGCGACAGCACCACCGCCGGGCCATTCACACCGGACTGCACACGGTACACATACGCGCGCAGACGGTCACCGATGCTATACTCCTCGTTAGGCAGGCGCTCCTTGCCCGGAAGGATAGCTTCGGTCTTGCCCAGTTCCACGATCAAGTCACGGTGGATGATCTGCCGGACGGTTCCGTTGACGATGTCGCCGATGCGGTCTTTATACTCGTCATACATGTTCTTGCGTTCCGCCTCGCGGATTTTCTGCAAGATCATCTGGCGCGCCGTCTGCGCGGCGATACGTCCCAGACGTGAGGGCGGAATCTCAATGTCCAATGTCTCGCCGGGCTGCACGTCGCGTTTCAGCCTGCGTGCCTGCCGCAACGGCAACAAACCCGCACCGCTCTCCGTTTCAGAGACCACGACGGTGTCAAACGCCTTGATCTTTAAGGTCTTACGGTCAACATCCACGCGCAGGGCATCAGAAACACCCAAGCTCTTACGGGCGGCCTGTTGAATTGCCGACTCGATCGCCTGGATGATGATCTCCCGGTTCACCCCGCGGTCACGCTCCAGATAACTGATAACCGACAGCAATTCGTTACTCATCACTGCACCGCCTTCCGCTTCACGATTCCACAACAAAAAAGAGCGGGGAACCCCCACCCTTTTTATCTCCTAAAAAATCACAATTGATGCATGGTAGCTTATAGATTGGGCGGTGTCAATCGACAATGCGACATAAAAAAGGCTAGACGCGCATCTCCCAGCCTTTTTCGTACTCGCGCGCCCAAAGCTCGGCACCGGGACTGCCAGCCGCCAGACGACCGGTCTCCGGATTGACCTTGACCGTCTCGCCGGTGCGGTGCGCGATGTTGGCGAGGTGCGTCAGCAGAGTGCTCGTATGCGCGATCCCTGCCGGCGCGGCCGTCGCCGGGTTCTTCTCGCGGATGCAGTTCACGAAGTTCGAGAGATGCGTCGCGTCGAGCCCCTGGGTCGGGTCAGTCCGGTTGGTGGCGTCGCCCACGACATCTTTGGCGGTCCACTTTTTAAGCTCTTTGCCGCTTGGGTCAAACAGCGTGCAGACGTTGTTCGGCGTGAAGAGCACCGCGCCCTTCAGCCCGTAAATCATGCACCCCGTGCTGAAGCCCTCGTAGGGCCGTGCCCTGACCGAAGTAAGCCCCTCCCACGTCATAAAACGGTTGCCGGGGAACTCAAAGGTCGCGGCTTGCGTGTCAAACCACTCCCAGTCGTCGCCCTCATGGAAGAGACGCCCACCTCCGCAGGTGACCCGCGTGGGGAAAGTGGCATTCAGCGCCCAGCGCGCGATGTCCACATAGTGCGTGGCGTTGTTGCCGCACTCGCCGGTACCCCAGTGGTGGAACCAGTGCCAAGTGTAATGCACCACATTGTCCTGATACGCGCGGCGCGGTGCCGGGCCCTGCCACAGATCCCAATCCAGCCACTCCGGCACCGCGACTTTGTTGCCCTTGCCGATCGGCGCGCGTTGCGTCGCATACCAGCAGCGCGCAAAACGCGGCGCGCCAATCAGACCGCCGTGAATCTCCTTGATCACCTGCTGATACACTGTAGATGAGCGGCGCTGGCTGCCCATCTGGAAGACCGCGCGGTATTTGTCAGCCGCCTCGACCAGCATCTCGCCCTCGCGGGGATTGTACGACACGGGTTTCTCCACATAGATCGCCTTGCCCGCCTGCATGGTCATCAATGCGGCCGGGGCGTGCCAGTGATCCGGCGCGGCGCACACCACCGCATCCACCTCCTTGTCCTCCAGCACCCGCCGCAAATCCTTCTCTTTCTTGGGCGTCTTTTGCGTCCGCTTGAACACCTCGGCCGCCGCATCATCGAGTGCGCGGGCGTCCACGTCGCACACGGTTGCAATCTCCACGCCCGGCAGCCCCGCCAGCGTCTTCATCAGGCTGAACCCGCGCCCTTTGGCATGGCAACCCATGACCGCCACGCGCACCCTGTTGGACGGCGCGTCCTGACCGAGCGTTCCCGACGCGACGCCCGCTACCGCCGCAGTTCCCAGTGCCGTCTTCATGAAATCCCGTCGTTTCATTGTCATCCTCCAGTTTGCGTTCTTATCCGCGCGTCATGGTAGCGAATCCGGTGCGATTCAGCAATTGGCAATAGGTTCGGTTTTGTAATCGGTTAGTGACAGGGGTACGCGAGTCGAGTGCGTGTTTTGTGCACATGCAAAGGTGGCGTGGGCGTCCCGCCCGCTCTGTGAAAGGCCACTCGTGATTCCGGCGCGCGGTTTGGTTTCGAAATGAAATACGCGCATCACCCTTTTGCGAGGCACGTTGTCGCGGGCGAGGACGCCCACGCTACCTTCTCACGGCCCCCTTTTCACCAGAAACGCACGATCTTCGCACCCCCCTGTCACTAACCGATTACTTCGGTTTTGTTTCATGGTTCGCGCCCGATACGCTCAAGCGGGATACGCTTGAACCAAGGCGCCAGTTTCCGGAACACCTCGCTCTCCTGTACCTTGAATCCGGTCTGATCAGGTTCGTTACTGTCCGGCAAGGTCTCCGTCATGAATGCAACACGCTGCCGCCCTTCCTCGCTCTGAGGGAAGGTCTCGGCGTCCTTCGCATGAACCGCCCCGAACACGAGATTATCACGGAACGTCAGGCGCGGCACCACCGTCTCCTTGACCGTTCCGTGCATTTGCAAGAAGCGCGGGCAGTTGATAGCCACATTCTTTTCAAACACGTTGTGCAACGGCAACTTCGGTTCATCCTCCATGATGTTCACCAGATGCGGATAACGATCCTTCCACGGCGACTCCTGCCAGTTGACCGCCTCCAGTTTGGCCGACAGATCCCAGCCGTCCTTGGTCCCCTCGCCCGGACGTGCCCGTTTCAGGCCGCGGTCGTCAAGATGCAGCGCGGAGGTGCACTCGATAAAGAGATTGTTGCGGATCGTGTTGTAGCGCCCGCCGCCGACAAACGCCGACCAGCCGGTACGGAAAAACAGGTTGTCGCAGACCGTTTCACCGCTATCGCAGTCATCCAGATAGACGCCCATGACCATCACGCTCTCTTTGAGCGGCTCATAGTCTGGCGACAACCCCTGCGCTTTCTGCCACGCCACCCCCGGTTGCCCGAAGTGATGGAAATAATTGCAGCGGATGACCGTCCCCTGCGACCCCCAGTCGCGCCCCGTGTAGAGACCGCCGCCGTCACCGCTCTCCATCATCGCCGAGTGGACCTCGTTATACTCGAACACATGGTCATTGCCACCGTATGCGACCGCGATGTAGGGCGAATCGTGAATCAGATTGTGCGCGATGCGCACGCCGACCCCATGAAAAACCAGGCACTTCCCCTGCGTGCGCTGCAACCGTCCACAATGGTGCAGGTGGCAGTTCGTAACGAAATGACCGCAACCGACCAGCGTCTTCCTGTCGCCGCCGCTGACCATCACACATGTGCCGCCCGTACCGTAAACCTCACACCCGTCCAACCCGCAGTTACGTCCGCCACCGACGTTGATGCCGTCGATCGTGATATGCGTCACGCGCAACCCTTTCAGCAGCACGTTCTCGCACCCTTCAACCGAAACCGCACGCCCGGTGCTGAAGGCGAACTGAAGCCCTTCCAGCCTGACATGGGCCGTCTTGACCAGCTGGATCAACGGTTTTTTCTGCACCGCCAAAACCACGGCATCAACCGCGCCGTCCGGCGGATAAAAATAGAGCATGCGGTTTTCCCGGTCCACATACCATTCGCCCGGCGCGTCGAGTTCCTCGAGCAGGTTGAAAACATAATAACGGCGTTTGGCCGTATGCCATTTGGACGAGTTGCCGATGCCGTACGTGTGGATACCTGCCGAAGTGATCCAGCGCTTGGCGGTGTCGATCGCGCCGATCTTGAGCGTCTCATTCGCCCAGTCATGACACCAGAAGCCGTTCATCCATATCCCTTTGTCGACGCGCCAACGTGACGGCGCGTCACCCTCATATTCGAACGTGCCGCCTTTGTAGCCATGCTCCCATTCACCGGTCGCCTTGTCGACCGGCTTGACGCCGCGATCAATGACCTTGACGATCTCCATCCAGCCGGTATTCGGCCAACGTGCCAGACGCATCGCCTTGCCGCCGCTGAAGAGCTCCATCTCGCGCCAACCGCTGAACTTGTCCGGCAAGGGCTCCAAGGCTTCCACCCCAACACTTGCGAGGTCAAACACCACGACATGGTCGCGTGCGGCCTCAGGCAAGCGGGCGCGCGTCTCGGCGTCCGTCACCTTGCGGAATCCCGTCGGCGGCAACGCATAACCGCCCGTGACCATAGCCCCGCTCGCGCCGGCCCGGACCACCACCGGCGCATCAGGTCCAGTACCGCCTTCTTGCGCTTCCAGCACCAAGTTTTGGGTCGCCAGCGAAAAATTGCCGGATACCTCGATGACCACGCCCCGCTCTGGAAAAGCATTCGCCTTTTTCAGGGCGCGCACGGCGTCGCGCGCCCGCGCCAGCGATGCAAACGGCTTCGCTTTCGATCCGTCATGGAGATCGTTACCGCGCTGCGCATCCACACACAGCAACTGCTGCGCCTGACAAGTCATCGCTGCGAACATCGCCAGCGCACCGGCCGCCACTACTCGCATCACCCTCTTATCCATGCTCCCCCCTTTGCTACCGTCCCCGGTTCGTCACTTACCGACACCGGTATTGTTAACACAAAGGGCCGCAGATAGCGAGTGGGTATTGACCCTACTTGACAAGGATGAGCAGTCCCGCGACATGCCAGGGGATCTCATCCGCAGCGAAACCGATCTCGCCCATCGGAGTGAGATCGTGCTTGTCCGCGCCGTTCGCCACGCCGTCCAAAAGCCCCGCTGCCCCGCCGTCAAGCGACCAGCAGCCGATGAGCCCCGCCTCCGTCCCGCTCACGGGATGGCTGCGTGTGCACGCGACCTCCTGCTCGGTGATGGCGCGATTCCACAGTGTCGCGTAGGCGAGCGCGCCCGTCATCGGGAAGACATCGGTGCGCATGCCGAACGTCACGGGGATGTACCATACAAGCGAAGGATCGACCATCGCGCTCGGATCGGTGCAGGCATCCACGACCCTGCCGTCCAGATAGAGACGCGCCACGCCTGCGCCGAGGTCGTACGTGCAAGCGAGATGGTGCCACTTGCCGTCCGTCCTGAGCGTTTCCGCACTTGTACGCAGATAGGTCCTCTGGTTCTCCTTGTCGCGGATCTGGACCGAAAGTGTATAGTGGCCGTTCGTCGTCCGAACGACGTAACAGGCGACCCCCGGCTGACTACCGAGCGCCCCTTGGGAGAAGAGTGTGCCGTATCTCTCCCCGTCCGCCCCAAATCTCCCGGCATCTGGATTCTTCGTCCAGACGGTGAACGAGAAGTTCGTGAGATTCCAGAAGCAGGTGTTGGCGCTGAGACCGGCAGACTGGCTGGCGCTCAGGAAATGCGGGATACCCACCTCACCGCCCACCCCGTGCAGGAACGGCGCGTCACCCGCCGACGGGAAGAAGCTCTCGGTCACGAGGTCGTAGAGGCCCGCCAGACCGTCCGCGATGCGGTAGCACGGCACGAAGTTCCGCAGGAGTTGCCCGCCCTGCCAGATGTAAGCCGCATATAGCTTGCCGGAACCGTACTCAGCGGCGGTGCCGCCCGCCCGCATCAACTCAATCGGCGCGGACGAAGTCTGGGCGCGCGAACGCGCG
>Ga0255342_1005505_pt1 | contig 12101 bp, 10 predicted proteins | sample wastewater_treat_3_FD_192416 | JGI IMG/M metagenome (GOLD analysis project Ga0255342, IMG submission 192416) | Wastewater microbial communities from Lulu Island WWTP, Vancouver, Canada - plant14 | ecosystem: Engineered > WWTP > Wastewater > Unclassified | place: Canada: Vancouver, British...
TGTTCATGTAGATAAAATTTTTCCCTTAAAAATATACAAGCAAGTAAAACAGGTGCACAAGAATAGCCACCCATTCCTAAAACAGCATTTGGCTTAAAATTATAAATGATCTTTACAGACTTAAAAAACCCAATAAAAATATTTAACAAGAATGATAAATAACTTTTAATTTTTTTACATAAACTTGCTTTTTGTAAAAGACCGGTAGAATTTACAGAAAGAAACTTGACTCCAAGTTTAGACGCAATGTCCTTTTCCATTCCTTTTTTAGAGCCAATAAAAAGTACTTGAACTTTATTATTTCTTTTAATAATTTCTTCTATAATAGCAACTGCAGGATAAATATGACCTGCTGTCCCTCCCCCGCATATTATTATTCTTTTATTCATTCTTCCTCGCAGGTAGAAATTATTCTATATTTTGAGACATTTAAAAGGATGCCCACACTGATCATATTTGTTACTAATGATGAGCCACCATAACTTATAAACGGTAAAGTCATACCGGTAACTGGCACAAGCCCAACTGAAATAAACATATTCATAATTGCTTGTATTACTATCATGCTTGTTATTCCTATTGCTATCAACCTCCCTAGATAGTCCTTAGCTTTTAGTGCAATTCTTATTCCAAAAAATGCGAACATGAAAAAAAGGACCACAACAAGAATAGTCCCAACAAGCCCTAATTCCTCACCTATTATGGAAAAAATAAAATCTGTATTTGCCTCAGGAAGATAGGAATATTTCTGAAGACTGTTACCAAGTCCAACACCAAAAATATGCCCAGATCCAAGAGCTATAAGAGATTGGTTAAGTTGAAAATTTGAACTAGATTGAGCGCTGCTTTTATTTAAAAAAGCAAAAATCCTTTCTATTCTATAATCTTCAAGAAAAAGATAAACAGTTGAAAACAATGCCCAAATACTCAAAATAGATAAAATATGCTTAAGCCTAACTTCTCCGACATAAAAAATTATAAAAACTATCAACCACAAAACAATTGCTGCACTAAAATCCGGTTCTATAAAAATCAAAAGTGTAGCTATCAAAATAAATATAAGTGGGGGAAATAATAATGTTTTTATTTTATAAATCTCTCTATATTTTTTATTTAATATATCACTTAAGTAGATTATAACTATTAATTTTATCAATTCTGAAGGTTGGACTGAAAAGAAAATAAAGTTAATCCATCTTTTTGAGCCACCGACCTCGATTCCTATCCCAGGAATTAGTACCAATATAAGAAGTCCTATCCCAATTAACATTAGCAAATTAGAAATTTTAGCAATCTTATGATAATCAATTTTATTAAAAACAAGTAATAAAACAATTGAAGCGATTGACCATACTATTTGTTTTCTTATAACATAAAACGAATCATTAAAGTAATTTTCACCAAACGACATAGACGCACTTGAAACCATGATTATCCCAAGAACCAAAAGGAGCATAGAAATAATAAATATGAAATAATATTCTATATTTATTTTTATAAGATTAATTCTTTTACTAGATAGATTATTACTTTCCATAAATTATTGCCTGCAAGTTAGTATAAATAAATTTTTTTAAAGAAACTTTATTGTCTAGAGCCTAGTTACTTTTTAATAATAATTTTTTAAATTTTTCTCCTCTATCTTTATAGTCTTTGAACATATCCATACTCGCACAAGCAGGTGAAAGGAGAAAAACTTCACCTCTTTTCGATACTTTAAGCCCAATCTCTACTGCCATCTCTAATGAATCAGCCTTAAATACTTTGAAATTTTGCTTCTTTTTAGAAAAAAGGTCTGATAATTTATCTTTACAGGAACCAATTAATATAACATTTTTAACTTTTTTATTTAAAGCAGGAGTTAAGCAGCTAAAATCCACTTCCTTATCTAGACCACCCAGAATAATAGTAACCTCTTTGTTAAAGTTTTCTAAAGCTTTTAATGTGGCATCTGGATTTGTTGCTTTTGAATCATTAAAACATCTTATACCATTTATTTCACCTACATACTCTAGCCTATGTTCAAGCGGATTAAAGTTTATAATTGATTTTGAAATTTCATCATCTTTTAAACCAAAAATTTTTGCAGCTGTAAAAGCAGCTAATATATTTAAAATATTATGTTTCCCAACTAGCTTTCTATTTAAAATATTTATATCCCCATTCTTTCCGTAAAAATCATAAAAAATACTTTTACCTTCATAGTATAAATTGCTCTTTTCTTTTTTGTGTAAACTATAAAAAATTAACTTAGATTTAAAATTTCCTATTATTTCAGGCTTTTTTAAAAATTTGTTAGTGTATTCGTCGTCCAAATTTAATATAGAATAAGCTTCACTACTTTGATTTTTAAAAATTTTAAATTTTATTTTTGCATAATCATCCATCGATTTATGTCTATCTATATGATCTTCTGTTATATTTAGTAATACTGCTAAAAATGGACTGAAATCTATAATATTTTCAAGTTGAAAACTTGAAACCTCAATTACCCTTATTATTTCATCATTTTTTACATAACCTTTAGTATTGTTAATTTCATTAATTTCAAATTCAAGAGTGTCTAATAAGGGATTACCTATATTCCCACAAGCTATTGCTTGTTTTCCGCATTGATTTAATAAATAGTTAATTAATGAAACAACAGTAGTTTTTCCATTAGTTCCCGTAACAGCTATTGTATTTTTCCTTTGTTTTTCACTCATTAGCTGCCATGAAAACTCAAGTTCACTTATAACAGGAATTTTTCTTTCCTTTGCTGATAAAATAATATCATTGTCTCCTGAAACTCCGGGACTTGTGATAATTAGGTCAACTTTGTTTAGTCTATTTATCACTTCATCAGCTTTATCTCCAGTGTAAATACTAATATTCTTTATATTCCTTAAATATTTACATTCTTTTGTAATGTCATAGTCAGGATTATTATCAAATCCAATGATTTCATCAGATAATTTATGCACTTTTTTTAAAACAGATATACCTGTTTTACCAAGACCAAGAACTAATACTTTTTTTTTATCCATAAACTCTCTATCATTTTAATATTTAAATTTAAAAATATTTTTTAATCTAAAAACTTTAAATAATATAAGAAAAACCCTAATGAAGAAAATAAAAAACAAATCAACCAAAATCTTGTAATTACTTTAACTTCCGGCCACCCCATAAGTTCAAAGTGATGGTGAATTGGAGCCATCTTAAAAACTCTTTTTTTCGATATTTTAAAACAAGCAACTTGTATAATTACCGACAGGGCTTCTGCCACAAAAATACCCCCGATCACTATTAGAAGAATTTCCTGTTTTAATAATATAGAAGAGGCAGCAATTAAACCACCTAATGAAAATGAACCTACATCTCCCATAAAAATTTCTGCTGGAGGGGTATTCCACCATAAAAATACAACACACGCAGCAATTGCACCTCCACATATAACAGCAATATCTATGTCATACTTTATGTCAAATATAGTCCATTCTAAAAAAGCAATAAAAGTAAAAACAGCAAGAACTATTGCAGATGTTCCAGCTGCAAGTCCATCTAATCCATCTGTTAAGTTAACTGCGTTAGTTGAGCTCATTATAATCAATGACGTTATAATGTAATACCAAAAGCCAATGTCATACACCTTATTAGAAAATGGGATTGTTATGGTTGTTGATAAATTTAAAACAAATTTTGAAAATAGAATAAAATAAATACAAACAGCTATTAGTAAACCTATTTTAACCCATCCTCTGAGTCCAAGGTTTCGTTTCATTTTAAGCCCAATATAATCATCTATAAAACCTATAAAGCCACATAAAATAAAGATGCTTAATACAAATACACCTTCTTTACTAAATTCTAGATGTCTATAATATTTTATTAAACTAACTATAATATATGCAAAAGTTGTAGAAATTAAAAATGCTAAGCCACCCATTGTTGGGGTTCCTGCTTTTGCAGAATGAGATTTGGGGCCATCATCTCTAATACTTTTACCAATTTTCTTTTTTCTTTGATAATTGATTAAAATAATTGTGATTAATATTGATAATAAACTACTTATTATTAACGACAAAAAAATCCAGTTCATGACTTTAAATTCTAAATAAAATTAATAATATCTTCCATACAATTAGCTCTTGAACCTTTTATCAAAATTACATCATTTTCCTTTAAAACTTTGCTAAGAGCTTTGACCATCATTTCCTTATCCTTGAAATATAAACTCTCATTACCACCTTTACTTAATTCATTAAATTTTTCAAAAGTATATCTAGAGTTTAAGCCAAACGTCATAAGAAAATCTATATTTTTTAAAAAGAGATATTCGCCTATTTCCGCATGATATTTATCAGAATCTTCACCAAGTTCCAGCATGTCACCCAAGATAGCAACACTTCTTGCATTCCTTGATGATGCTATGATTCTAAGAGTATCTATCGCACTTTTAAGTGACATGGGATTTGCGTTGTAACAATCAATAATAACATATTTGCCATTTATTTCTTTTAATTGCATTCTTAAATATTCAGAAGTTGTATTTTCAATCGCATTTTTTACAACTTCTTCCTCTATGTTAAGCTTTAGAGCAAGAGCTGCACTAAGTATCGCATTGTAAATATTATGAAAACCAGCAACTAAAAGAGAGACTCTCATAATTTTCTTATCAAAATTATTTATATCAAAGCTAAAACAAGCAGAAGAGTTGTATTCTATATTTGAAAAATTATATTCAAAATTTTGCTTTGAACCACAAATTACCGTATCACAAAAAATATTAGATTTTATTTGGTCTATATATTCTTCATCACCATTTAAAACTAAAAAACCATTGTTTTCCTTTATCTTTTCGCTTATTTCTGTTTTTGCCAGAACTATTTCATTTATATCTTTAAAAAATTGTAAGTGAGAGGGCCCAATTTTTGTAAGTATCCCATATTTTATATTACATAAATCTGAGAGTTCTCTAACCTGCCCTTTACCTCTCATCCCAAGCTCTGCTATAAAATAATTAGTTTTATTATTTACCTCAAAGATTGATTTTGGAATTCCTATTTCATTATTAAAACTTTTTTTAGAGTAAACAGTATTTGCATAACTTTTTAAAATATTTACCAAGAAATTTTTTGTTGTGGTCTTGCCAACACTACCAGTTATTCCAATACTTATAGGATTAAATTTCTTTAAATAATGCTTTGCCGCATCAATTAAAAACTTATTTGTATCTTCACACTCTAAGATCATTAATTTTGAATTACATTTTTTATACTCATCAAATTTAGCTAAAATGTTTCTTTGCATTACTATGCCTGCATCACTAAAATCTTTACTGTAAACAAACCCTGTTGCACCTTTTGAAACTGCTTCATCAATAAAATTATGGCCATCAAAATTTAAACCTTTTAATGGTATAAAAAAATCACCTTCTTTTATTGTTCTACTATCTGTAGAAAATTCTGAAATTTTTAAATTTTGTCCAGAATGAATTATCTTCGAACCTGTCCATTCTGCCAATTCATACAAATTTACTTTCTCCATTTTTAAATATATACCTTCTTAATCTTCCTGTAATTTTACTTTATCCTTTGTTCTATATTTTTCATGAGCCCATGATTTTACTATTGCTTGATCGCTAAAATTAATTCTATATCCATTAAATTCTTGATAGTCTTCGTGACCTTTTCCAGCAATCACTACTATATCGTCTTTTTTTGCAATGTTTAAAGCAAAAATTATGGCACTTTCTCTATCTGCGATTTTTTCATATTTTATATCTGGGATGTTGCTTAGCCCATTCTCAATCATGTCTATAATTAAATCCGGATTTTCTGACCTCGGGTTATCTGATGTCAAAACTACAAAATCTGACATTTCTCCAGCTATTTTACCCATTTTGGGCCTCTTGTCTTTGTCTCTATCCCCGCCGCACCCAAAAACAGTTATTAATTTAGAACCTGGCTTTAATATTGATTTTACCATTCTTAAGACATTGCTAAGCCCGTCTGGTGTATGAGCATAATCAATAATTACCGTAAAATCCTTAATCTCAGTAATTTTTTCAAATCTACCTTTAATATTTTTAACTCTTGTAATGCCCTCAGCAATAATATTAGGATCCAGCCCATAAGAGACCCCAACACCAAAAGCAGCAAGTATGTTATAAACATTAAAATTACCTGACAATGAAGAATCAACGGATATTTTTTCCCCCTCAAAATTAATTTTCATTTTTAGTCCAGAAGTATCGCTTATGATGTCACTTGCATAAATATTAGAATTTTTATTTAAAATAGAATAAGTTATAGGAATTAAATCAGTTGTTTTTCTTAAGAGTTTTCCGTAATAATCATCAATATTTATTACAGCATACTTTCCTTTAAATATTTGCCTAAAATCTGGAACAAATAATCTTTGCTTAACATCAAAGTAGTTTTTTATACTTTTATGATAATCTAGGTGATCTTGCGTGAGATTTGTAAAAACAAAACTATGAAAAGAGATGTAGTCAATTCTGTGAAGGTCAATTGCATGGGACGAGACCTCCATTGTAGTATGAGTTACATTTTTTTTAACACTTTTCCTAAAAAAGTCATTTAATTCCAAAGATTCTGGAGTTGTCCTATTAAATTTAACCAAATCATCCAAGATATATGACTCTACTGTGGTTATCAACGAAGTCTTTTTCCTAGCTGCTTGAAGAATAGAGTCAGTCAAAAAAGCTGTAGTTGTTTTCCCATTAGTTCCAGTGATTCCAGTGATTTTTAATTCTTTAGAAGGGTCGGAGTAAAAATTTTTACTTATAAGTGCAAGTGCGGCCCTTGAATCTTTGACTATTATCTGAGTAATCTTTTTAGAATCTTCATTTAAACCCTTTAGTTTTCTTGTTGATACTACTGCGCTTGCGCCTTTATTTATTGCATCTTCAATAAAATTATTACCATCTTGCTTAAAACCAGGAATAGCCACAAACAAGGTATCTTTTAAAACTTCCTTAGAGTTAAAGAAGATATTTTTAACATCTTTGTTTAAACTACCAGATATTTCAATATATTCTAACCCTTTAATTATTTCAGACAGTTTCATTATAATCTCAAATTAAAAATTATACCCAATTAAAAAAGAATTGAATTATATAATAATAAAAAAATAGTACCAACCAAAACAAAATAAATTAAACTTAAACCAACCAGTATATTTAAATTATGTCCAAATAAAGCTCTGCTTAAAAAAATAATACATTTAATTTTAATTAATTCTACTAAGAGCAAATTTTACCACTTCCGAAAATATTGGTGCTGCTACAGTGCCTCCCCAGATTTCTTCTTCATTGCCTTGGGGTTCATCTATAACAACAATGCAAGCTACTTCAGGATTTTCATAAGGCGCAAATCCTAAAAAAGATGTAATTATTCTACCCTCGTCATATCCTGGTTTATTTTTATTTGCTTTTTGAGCAGTTCCAGTTTTTCCACAAACCTTTATTCCATCAATTTTTGCTTTATCTCCTGTCCCGCCTTCCACAACTGAAAGCATCATATTCTTTACTTCTAATGCTGTAGCGGAACTAATTATTTGAGTTTTAGAATCTTGACTTAAATTTAATTTTTCTACTGTTCCATCTCTATTCCAAACTTCACTAACAACACAAGGATCTATTAAAAAACCTCCATTAGCAATTACGCAAGCTGCTCTTAGTAATTGTAAAGGAGTAACAGAAATACTTTGCCCTATTGCTAAAGCTCCAATTGTAGATGCTGGCCAGGATTTATAATCAGAAATTATACCTTTTTCTTCCCCTGGTAAGTTTACCCCGGTTAAGCTACCAAATCCAAATTTTAGAATATTTTTATATAAAATTTCATCACCCATAGATAAAGCAACTGTTACAGCACCAACATTACTTGAATATTTTATTATATCCTGTAAGCTATAATCCACTGCATAAGTTCTATGAATTTCTTTAATAATTCTATCCCCAACTTTAATTGATGGTGAAAGATGGAAAAATTGATTTGGACTCACACAACCATTATCAATTGCAGAAGCAATATTCACAATCTTAAAAGTTGAGCCTGGTTCATAAGTAAAGCTTATCCCAAGATTATTAAAGTACTCCTGGTTGTAATCAAAGTAGTTGTTTAAATTAAATGTGGGATATTGAGTCATTGCATAAATCTCACCATTTTTTGGGTTCATAACTATCAAAACTGCTCTAGGTGCATTATAATCTTTAGCGACCTCCTTCAACTTGGATTCTGCGAAAAATTGAAGACTTGAATCAATAGTTAGAACTATATTACCACCTGGAATTGGTTTTATATAATTATTCTCATTTGTTTCTATAACTCGGCCCAAACCATCTTTTTGAGCAGTAAATTTTCCATCAATTCCTTTTAAAATTTCATCATATTGAATCTCTAATCCTGAAAGCCCATTATTATCTGTGCCAACAAAACCTATAAGAGAACATGCAAGCTCATCTTGGGGATAATATCTTTTACACTCATCTTCGATATTTATACCTTGGATGTTTAGCTCTGAAATTTTATCTGCAGTAATTGGGTCAACTTTCCTAGCAACATAAATAAATCCTTTTGATTTATCAGATAATAGATTTTTTAATTGCATCTTGTCTATATTCAAGATTCCACTTATCTTTTCAGAAGCTTCAGTTGCATCTTTTATTAACTGAGGATTTGCTGTTATAGTTTTCTCAATTAAACTAGAAGCTAGCTCAATTCCATTTCTATCAAGAATTTTACCTCTTTTTGCTTTTAACTCATATGAGCCTGTATGCTGATAATCTGCCTGAATTATATATTGATCTGCAGAAATATACTGGATATCTATAAGCTTATATACAATTAACCCAAAAGCTACTATAAATAAAAAAAACAGGGAAAAAACTCTTCTCCTGTTTACTTTATTATTATTATCTCTTATCATTTTTAAATCAAGGAATAAAAAACGTCAATATCCCTTCAGAAACCACCATAATAACATCTTTTACATCATTAAATATTTTTCCAAAATTAATGCCTTCATTTTCAAGATTATTATCTTTATTTAAATCTCTTGAATCTGCATAATTATAATTAGTCTCTTCTCCAACAACTATATTATCAGCAATGCTACTATAATAAATATCTAATTCTCTAAATTTCATTGCGTTCAAAGATTCATCTTCTCGATTTATTGTAGTTGAAGGATTACCTGTAGTATTACTTTGTAAGTTAGTTTGCAAACTTGTATTTACCCTATCTTGATTTTCAGCTTCAGTATTTTGTTCCTTTAAGCTTAAAGCACTTGAAATAAGAGCAGGGGATCTCAATTCTGAAACTTTCAAGCTTAGCCTATCGTTTCTTTCCTTTTCGATATTTATTGTTTGGTTTAAACTTAATATTTCTTTGTCATAATTTAAATTCTGAATTCTTAAGCCTATATTTATTATCACTCCCATACAAAGAAAAAGGATAATCACTAAAAAAATCGGGAAAACACCAGAACTGTAATAAAGATAATACTCTTCCCTTTGCCTGTGTATTGCATTGTCATTTTTTATAACCCTTAAAAAGGGTTTTTCATTTTCAATATATTGTTCATCTTCCAAAGGGTCTATCATTTGCTTTTCTTACCTTATTCACAAAATTTAATAAATTAACTTGTATAAAAGTTACTCAAAATTAAATTTTCTCGATAGCTCTTAACTTGGCACTTTTTGCTCTAATATTTTGTTCTATTTCTTCTTTAGAGGGCACTACAACTTTTTTTGTTAATATCAGAGCTCTTTTCTTTGCCCCACACATACATTTTGGTAATTCTGGGGGACAGGTACACTTACCACTAAAGTTAAGAAATTTGTTCTTTACTATCCTATCCTCAAGTGAGTGATAAGAGATAATAACCATTCTCCCATTCTTATTTAAAGCTTCAAATCCATCATCGATAACCCTCTCGAGATTTTCAAGCTCTTTATTAACTTCTATTCTTAAAGCTTGAAACACTCTCTTTGCTGGATGCCCTCTCGAACCATGTAATGCTTTTAATGGTATTGACTTTTTAATAATCTCGTTAAGCTCACCCGTTGTTTCTATTTTTTTTAATTTTCGATAATTAACAATATTTCTTGCTATACTTTTACTATAAGGTTCCTCTCCATATTTATAAAAAATATTTACAAGTTCCTCTTCTTGATAACTATTTAAAATTTCATAAGCAGTCAAAGGATTGCCTTCATTCATTCTCATATCTAGTTTTTCATCTCTCATATAACTGAATCCTCTTCCTGATTTCTCTATTTGAGTAGAAGACAATCCTAAATCAAGGAACAAACCATCAATCTTTTTTATGCCTGCTTCTTTTAATATACTTTTAATATCTGCAAAATTACCTTTAAAAATCTTAATATTATCAAAGTTTTTAAAAGTAATGGAGGCGGTGCTGATAGCCTGGCTATCTTGATCTACTGCAATTAGTTTGCCTGTGGGAGCAATGGCTTTATATATTGCTACGGTATGGCCCGCACCGCCAAGTGTGCCATCAAACACTATCTTCCCTGGTTTCAGGTTCAGATAAAAAAGACTCTCTTTTAAAAGAACAGGTATATGTGTTTGCTCTAACTTCATTACATCGTTATATGAGATTGGTTTATCGCTTTAACCAATTTTAAAAACCTAAATTTTCAAAAGCTTCCTTATTACCTAAAAATTCCTTTTCAGCTGAAGCTAAATAAGGATCCAATAATTCTTTTGCCCATATCTCTGCTCTACTTGAAACGCCTAATAAAACAACTTCTTTCTTAATACATGCATGGTCTACTAAAGATTTATCTATTTTTATCCTACCCTGCGAATCTAGCGGTACCTCATTTGCAGAGCTATAAAACCATCTTGAAAACTTTTGAACAGTAGATTTTGCCATAGAAACTTTACTTGTAATTGTTTTAATAAGCTCATTCCAACCTTCTATGGAATATATAAAAAGACATTTTTCATCAAATCCCTTTGATAATATTGCAACTCCTCGTGTAAGTTCATCCCTAAAATTTGGAGGAAGGAATATTCTTCCTTTATTATCTAAATTCCTTGTATAATTCCCCACAAACATTATTACATTATTTGTTTATTCTTATTAGACTTTGCAATTTTAGGGAAAAGGGTGTATTATTCCCCACTTATCCCCACCCATCATCACCAACATAGTACAGTAATATTTATTTGTCAAGATTATTTTTTATTTTTTTAAAAAATAATTATAGATTAGTTAAAACAATGTTTATAGCAAATTATTATAAATATAGACATCTAAAATTCCTTGATAGTAGTAAAAACAAAACTTTAAGAGCCAGGATGAGTTACCTTAAGAAAACCATTTGAAGGCGAAGCGGGCATGGTTCCTCTTTTAAGAGGAGAGCAAGCCTGAAATTTGAGCAAGCTTTTACTCGCTGGGGAAAAGCTTTGAGTATTTTCTTAAGGTAACTCATCCTGGCTAAATAATTTATCTTCGTCACAAAATTTTAGATATTTATAATATAAATTAAAATTATTCATCTATTGATATTTCAGTTGTTTTTAGTTCACCATTTTCAGTGCGTGTTAATTCTTCAATCTTTTTTTCAGCTTCGTTTAATTTTTCAACACAATATTTTGAAAGTTTAATCCCTTCCTCGAATTTCTTCATTGCTTCATCTAATGGAATATTTTCATCTTCAAGCTCTTTGACTATTTCCTCAAGCCTAAGTATGGCATCTTCAAACTTTAATTCTTCTTTTTTCATAATTAATCTCCATAAGAATAAATCCAAATTAAAAAATAATTTTTAATTTTATTTGATAAATTTTTTTATTACTTTTGAATAAATTAAACCATCAATAAAAGTTGTTTCCATTTCTGAATTAACTTCTATATCATTAATACTCTTTAATATTTTCCCAGTTTTACTTTCCTTAGCTATTGAGAATCCTCTTTGAAGCAAGCTTGCAGGATTTAAATTTTTTAATCTTTCGATAATTAAGATTACTTCGCCCTTCTTACTGTTAACTAAATTTTTATAATCTTCTTTTAAAAAATTACTCTTAATATATAGACTACTTTTTAGAAGTTTTAATTTAT
>Ga0255342_1005506_pt1 | contig 12100 bp, 11 predicted proteins | sample wastewater_treat_3_FD_192416 | JGI IMG/M metagenome (GOLD analysis project Ga0255342, IMG submission 192416) | Wastewater microbial communities from Lulu Island WWTP, Vancouver, Canada - plant14 | ecosystem: Engineered > WWTP > Wastewater > Unclassified | place: Canada: Vancouver, British...
ATCGTTTATCTCAACTTCATAGCCGTCCATGAGCTTTTCATGCGACCATGTTTCAACCTCAGACCAATCGTTAGTCTTAAAGGTGTCTTCTGTAGCATCTTTGCCGTACTTTGCTGTAAGCTCGTACTCAAAAGAGGGGATAAACTGTTCCGGAATATCTATCTTGTTCATGTACTCAGCGATCTCGTATTCCGTAGCCATGAAGTCTGCATTATCAAGCGAATACTGACCTGTGCCGTTCACATTCGTTGCAGAAAACTCCATAGCACCGTAGCCCCATTCTTCCACAAGCTTTACCGCTGCCTGTTCAGGATTTTCCTTGATGTACTCTTCAGGAGATTTACCCTGTTCAGCCGCTTCAGCCTTAATGATCTCGTTATCTGCATAGTCGTTTATATCTGAGATAGTCCCGTGATAAGCGTACTTGTCGCCTTCAGCACTTATCTGTATCTGAAAGAACTCTATATCCTGCGGTCTGTTCTCGTCAGGCTTCGTCATAACGCCGCCGTGTTCTGTAAAATTCACATCACCGTGATTAGTCCACTCATTCATAAATCAACAACTCCTTAATCATAAGTTCTTTCATTTTTTTCTTTTTCGACTGCTTCTTTGATAACGTCCATTGCATTACCGACATCGTTCTTTATGCTCTCCATAATGGTTTCTCTGCCGGAGTCTGCATTGACCTTTTCGATAGTGCCTTTCCACGCTTCACCGACAAGACCGTAAACATCATTGACAGTATAACCGTTTATACTGTTGGAAGGCTGTCCCTCGATCTGAACGTTTCTTATCATATCCGCTGGAACTACAAGAGGCTTGTCAAGCTGTATTTCAAGCAGTGAGCCTGAACCGTTCCATTCATTAAAAAGTCCGATCATCGTGTCCTTTGACATTTCGATATTGCCTTCGCCCTTTGCTATACTGTCAAGAAGTTCAAGTCCGTTCTTATCCAGTGTTACAAGAACTGTAAGTTCTTCCATGCTGTAAGTAGCATCGTTCAGTTCATCAACAACACTCTTGATGAATTCGTTCTTAGGCTCTTCAGTGCCGTAGTAAGCGGCTGCTACATCGGATATTTTGCTGCCCTGCTGATGAACGAGATAGGAGAGTGCGTTATCAAAATGCTTATCCTGATATTCTTCTGTGCAGTTATCAAGGTTTCTTGAAAGCTGTTTTGCATCATAGAACATATCAGAAATAGAACCCATATCTGTATTTCTCTCATTTGGAGTTGCAAGCATCAGGTTCATATGATAATCGTCCATAATATCACTGAGCTTCCAAGTAACGCCTGCAAAGCCTTCAGCATCCAGAGCTTCACCAAGTCCTAAATCATTTTCTTCAAGATATTTGTGAACGATATCCTGTTCTTCCTGAGAACGATTGTAATTGAAGGTATCATGAAGCTGCTGATCGGAAGTGAGAGCGAGATCCCATTTATCATAGATATAATCTTCAAGGAAAGCCTCAAAGGAAGGATAATCATTTTCTGTGCCTTTTTCCTTTGCTTCCTTGACCGATTCGCTGTAACGCTCAAACGCTTCTGCTATATCAGAGCTGTCTATCTTTTCACGGTAATCAAAGAATATCTCATATCCTTCCGGATTGTTTTTCACTTCGTCCTGTAAAATTTCTTTTGCAGTCATAAATAGCACTCCTTAAACAATATCGTCAAAGCCGCCAAAAGACTGTTCTTCCTGCTCCGGTTCATCATCATCGTAGGTATCAGGTTCGTCCGGCGTTTCATCGTATTTTGAGTTTTCGTAACGGTCTGCAAGGCTTCCGTAAGCACCGCCGCCGTGTTCGATCTGTTTAAGCTCTTTTGAGCCTAAGTCCTCTGCAACTTCCAGTTTTACCTTACCGCCTACCGCAGAAGGATCAATGGTAGTTTCCTGTGGAGCTTCATTGTGAACGACTTCGTTATTAGCCTGATTTACACGGCTGCTGAATTCAGCTTCGTTATCAGCAGTTATCTCAGAAGATGCCATAACATAGCCGTCTGAGCTTTCAACTATCTCAACAGGCTTCGGGGGCTTGTGCTGATTTTCGTAATCGACATCAGTTATATCTTCCTGTGTGATAGGGAAGTGACCTTCCAGCCTGTCTTCAAGACTGTAATGTTCCATATACTTATCAGCTTCAAGCGTTACTGCCTTATCTTCATGAGTATCGGTTATCGTTACATCAAAGGCAGATTCAAGCATAAGAGCAAGGGAGATATTCTTTACAGTATCCCATTCATTAGCTCTTATTTCCTGTTCTTTGCCTTCTTCGTCCTTATAGGTGATAATGTATCGGGGTGGTTCAGACTGCGGATTGTCGTAGCTTTCCTGTGTAAGAAGTGCAAGTCTGTTCTTTTCTTTTTCAGAAAAGTAAAGTTCAAGAGTGGTAGGAATTACATTGTTTTCATCAATGCAGTTGAATTCCATTTCCATTTTAGCATTGTCGATAGCATTACCGATCTCACCGACCGTATGAGGTCTTCTGAGAGGTTCAAGAATTTCATCTATCTCTTTCAGACGGAGAGAAGTGTTTATACTTGCAAGATATTCCTGCTTCGTAAGAGGTTCGGTTTCAAGCCGCTGTGTTCTTGTATGTTCAACTTCCTTGATAAATTCATCATCAAAGCCGTTGGTAAGAGCTGCTGAAAGCTTTGCGTACTGATCCTTGCTATGGAGAAGAGACTGACACATAAAGCCGTTTCTTTCACTATTGTTGATAGTGAAGGTGCTTGCCTTTACAAAATCAAGAGAATTTCTTGTTTCATCGAGAAAATCCTTTATTTCTGCATATCTGACAAGATCCTTTCTGTCTTCAGGAGTAAGATGCTCCTTATCCATTTTTTCGATCTTTTCTTTCAGCTCCTTGTACTCTGCAAGAAGGTCACTTGCAAGCAAGTCTTTTTCAGCAGGAAGGGGAGTAGGCTCAGGCTTGAAATGTTCTTTTATCCATTCACCTATTTCCGAATCGTTCAAGTATGCCGGTTCTTCCTGCTTATCAAGAGCTTTCTCAACACTGTCACCGATCTTTTCGAGTGCTGCCATAGCTCCTAAATCTAAATTCGGAACGGCTGCATTTGCTGTTGCCTTGACAGCTACATCATTCAGCTTTTCATCGACTGCAAGTGCTTCCTCAAAAGTTTTATCATCGACCTTCTCAGCGATCTTCTCAACTGCTTCGATAGCTTTTTCTGTGAGATCTGCCACGTTTAATCACTCCTTATAAAAAAGATAAAAGGTGAACAACATATGCTGCTCACCTTTTACTCATATTATGGCTTTCTTCGGAGTGTCCGTATATATAATAAAAACTATATCATCAGTATCAAAACCCACGGATTTCCTTGAATTGCCCCAGTCAGACCAGTAACATAAGACGGTCTGCTGTTGAAGGTGCTACCGCATATATCGGCTATGGACGAGGAAGAATATTACTAACTGCTATAGCAAAAGTTCTTCCTCTAAATCCATATTATCAGTATAGCACATTTTTATCCGTTTGTCAAGTGTTATTCTGTATATTATCCGTTATTTTTGAAAAATTAATCTGCAATATCTCTGTCAGTTTCCTTATCCTGTTCCAGAAGTTCAAGCTTTTCAGGTAATGTAAGTTCAAGTTCAGAAGCGATAGACTCTTTTGCATACTGAAGCTCATTGTCATTAAGCTGTATGCAAATTTCTAATCTGCCGTTGTTCAGCACTAAAGCAGCCTCTATATCGCCTGTTTCCAACACATCAAGATACAGTTTTTTATCACTGTAAAATGCACTTTCAGCAAATTCAGCTCCACCGAGTTTTTCTAATTCTGCACGGTCAAGAAGATCCTTTACCTGTGCATCCGTAAGATCGTCCTGTGTAAAGCCTGATACCTCAAATCTTGTGACATAACCGTATTCTGTAGGTAATACGCCTTTCTTATACGGCACAACAGATATGCTATCCAATGAAAAATCTGCATTAAGGTCTGCAAGGTCAAATTTGTCCTTTGACTTTGTTTCCGGCAGTGGAACAAAAGCGGCGGCGGCAGGAGCATTATCAACATCTTCCTTTGTGGGAAGCTCCGGTTCGTCTGCGTTCATATCGAAAAGGTCAAAAAGTGACATCTGTTCGCCAAAAGCATTCGGATCATAAGCTGTATCATCATGCTTGTATTCAGGAACAGCAGGAGCTTTTATAGCCTCTGCCTGTATATCGTGTACTTTATGATGCAGAAGTCCACGGTCTTTCAGATCATCTATGAGATTGTCGATAGCTTCATTGATAGCCTTGCGTTCTTCACCCTTCGGATATACCGTTGCCTCTGAGTGACCGCAAAGATAATCGGAACGTATGCCTTTTTCTGCTAATTTATCGTGAACATAGCAAGCAAAAGCACGAGCAAACATTTCACAGTTGCTACGCCAATAGCCATTATCGGTAGAAGAATAGTTGCCGTCCGTTTCTTTTGACTCTTTGTAATAGTCCGTAGCAACACGCTCGCCGTCTACTTCCTTCATATTCATAGCGGCTACGACTTCATTAAACGGATTGTCTTTAGGATAGCAGTGACTTGCCATATACTTCTGAGCTTTTGTCGCTGTCATAGTTGCTTTAAGACCACACTCAGCCTCAATATAGGTATCAAGAGCGTGTCCCCATTCGTGAGCTAAAGAGCCTGCACCGTTCATCTTTGTAAGATTGATAACATTCTCAACCGGTTCATAATGAGCAAGAGCAGAGGAATGACCTCTTGCACCGAAAGCAATAGCAAGAGAGTTAGTTCTTGCATCATTCGACTGCTTCAGTGCTATATCCTCATAAGCTATATCAAGAGCTACGGCTAAATCCCTGAACGCATCAAAGCACATATCCATTGAAGTCTGACGGTCGTTCTGGTTCGTCCAGTTGCCGAACTGACCGCCTCTGAGCTTGAAGGATTCAAGAATATCCTCACCGGATATATGCCTGTCGTTCTCACGGTGTTCTTCACCTGTTCTCCGGATATGATCGAGCTGGGGCGGCAGGAGCTTTGCTTTTCTTCCGTTTACAGGAGCTTTCTTACTGTCCTTGCCAATGTTTTCAGCCTTTCTTGCATATTCAAGTGCAAGGCGTTCAGCCTCTTCTTTTGTGTCAATACCGTGAAACAGCATTTCTCTGTTTTTACCGACTACAAAATATTTATCCTCTTCGTAATCAAAAGAATTCTTATCGAAAAAGCGGATAAAATCAATGGGATGCTCTTTATTTTCTTCCGGAACTTTTACAAGAGCTGCACTGAATGAATACTCATTGCGATACAGCTCTATACGCATATAAGGCTGTCCGGAGAACGTATTCTGCTGTATATTTGTGTGATGATAGTCCTTCGGAGAGGCTATAAGAGATATATGCTTCTGATATGCTTTTTCATCAGGAGAATACAAGAACTGTTTCTTTTCCATTTCACGCCGAATTTCATCAGGCGATTTAGATATAGCTCTTAAAAGCTTATTCTGAAAACAGCCGTAAGCTTCCTCTGTAGCTGAATAGCGATGATAACCGGTCTTTTCAAGAAAATTATCCATAAGGTCACGCTTGAAGCCGTCAAACTCATACGGTTCTTTCAGATCCATAGCCCAATCTTTTATTTTTGTCACGAAATTGACATAACCTCTCTGCCATGTTTCATCGTTCTTTACAGGACGGGCAGGAAGAGAGTCACGAACGAGCTTGATATAGTACAGTACGCTTTTATCAGCACCTTCATCAAGCATCTTCTGATAATCAGGCTTTTTCCATACAAGGTCTTTAGTGATGTACTGTTCACGTTCCTTATCAGTCCAGCCTTCCAGTGTTTCTTCATCAAGTCTTTTGATGCCACTTCGGATAGCATTAAGGTCTTTTCTTGCACCTTCTATCTTTTCACCAAAATCCTCTATTTTCTTTTCAGGCATATCAAACCACCGCCTTTACAGTTTCAAGAGGCTTATAAGCAAATTTATAATATTCTGTGCCATTCTTGAAGAGAAGTGAATCATCTTCGGCAAGAAAAGTGTCAAAAGGAAATACGATGCGGTTTACAGCCGTGAAAGCTATCACATCTTCGCCTATTTCAAGCATTCCCTCAACATCTTCACCGTTTTCAAGCATATTGTTCAGAAGTCCATTTGAGGTTTCCGTAAGATATACGGCATAATTTTTATCTTTCATAATCATTATCCTTTACATATTCATTGTCGGTAAAAATTTTATTCCGATACCTAAAAGCAGCACAATAGCGGTACACATTCCGGTGAACAGAACAGCTCCTTTTTCGCCGCTTTTTATCTTAGCAATTCTCAGGCGTTTCACTCCGAACAGGAATGGAACACCCATAGGATTGAACATATCCAGAAAAATATGAGTAAGGCAGCCGATAAACAGCCCGATAAGAGGGGAGAAGTAAAGATAGGAGAGTATAAGTCCTGCGATATAGATAGCAGCATCGTGCATTATGCCTCTGTGCTGCCATTCTTCCTTACCCTGCATTTTACGGAGTCTGTCAAACACACGGCTGACAGGGGAACACAGCTTGCCAACATAGCTCTGCGGAGCATCTATATCGGGGAGCAGGCTTCCTACTATACCGCCGAGGATAAGCAAAGTTCCCATTTCTGAGGAATTTGCGATATCAGGAAATGTATTGCTTATAGCTTCAAGATTTACAGTGGCGGCAGCGGCAACAGCCGTTCCGAAAGCAAGGTGACAAGTTCCATTCAAACATCATCACTCCCACTTAATCAAAATCAATATCCATATTGTCAGCTTTATCTTCTTCCTGAAGCTCATTGAATTTATCAGCTATCTTATCCTTTACTTCATTCAGCTTGTCTTCGTTATCTTCCGATGCCTGTTTCAAGGCATCAAGGAATTCAGCATTGTTATCACTGCTGATAGTCTCTTCGATAGCGATTTTGAGGTTCAAGAGGCTGTCGAAATCGTCTGAGTCAAAGCTTTCTTTTTCGTGCAAGGTCTGTGCAACCTGATTTATAACGTTTTGTACTTCCTGTTCATTCATGATATTCATATTCCTTTCATTGTAATTCTGCCTATTATTGGCTTTTCTCTGAGCTTTCCTATAAATTTTCCTGCCTCTGCATATACATCCGCACTTTTATCAGCACCGAGAAGAATATGATAATGTTCAGCTTTCAGCTTCGTTCCTGCTTTATTTGCAAACCGGTTCAAATGGGACACAAAAAGCAGAAGGGACAAATTTGTCTTGGATAGACATTCCTGTATCATTTCAGCTACATAGCCGTATTCACCGCTTGCGCTATATGTGAGTAAGACAGGAGTATTGGAAAAGTCATAGGAAAGATAAAGAGATATGCAGCTTTCAGGAAGCTTTTCGCAAAGAATATTGTAAAAGCCCATGCGGACTGCATAATCTTCATCGAGATAATAGACCGTATCATTATCAAAAAAGGGTGAATATATGAGATCCTGAGAGAGTGATTCATCAGGTGACTTGAACATTCTGAGGTAATTGTTCAGATCGTTTTCAGTTACTTTCCTGCTGAGTTCTATATCAGCATTCAGCCTGATATGGGGGATTTCTCTGAGGTACATAATATTCACCCTTATCCGTGTTATTCTGTTATCTCTTTATCTGTACTGAGTTCCAGCTTGTTATCATCGTACTTGGAAAGAATATCGTAGATAGCCTTTTCATCTTCGGGAGCGAGATCATCAAGAACGGCATCCTTAACAGTCTTTGCACTGTCAGAACGCTCGATATCCATAGGTGAAAAATCATAGTTTTCCCAAAGCATACCGTTTATGGTTATCGCATCGTCCCATGAAAGCTGTACACCTGTAGCCTCTGCAATAGCGTTCCATTCATCAAAGTCAAGCAGGCACATATCGCTGATAATAGCGTACTGAGCCGAACCCTTGACATAAGCATCGTCAGAAGTAAAGAAGTCAACTGCATCCTTACCGCCGAACTTACTTGCTACAACGTGATACTCGCCTTCAGGATCGAGAACGATTATCTTATCGTTGCCGTCAAGATAGTTGGCTATCATTTCGCCCTTTACGAAGAATGATTTACCTGAACCAGAAATACCGAATGTAAGTCCGTTGGCAAGCTTGGAGTGCTTGCGGTCATACATGATAAGATTCTTGGAAATAGCGTTGCTTCCATAGAAATGACCGTTCTTATCATTCATTTCCTGAACAGAGAAGATGTTCATAGCTCTTACTTCATCTGATGTAAGCATCCTGTTCTGAATGATAGGTGAGTTACCGCAGCACAGTGAAGTAAGCAATGCTCTCTTCTGCTGTCCGAGAAGATAACTCGGTGAGATAGAAAGGTTTGAACACTCAGATGCAAAAAGCTTACTGAGATCATCAAGCTCATGCTGATCCTGTCCGAAGAAGTTTACACAGATAGTAGTAAGGAACAGCTTCTTATGCTCTACCATTACATCATGACGGAGCTTTGTTGCTGTCTCTTCGTTTTCTTTAAGAGACTCGTCAATCATATCCGGTGAGTAATGGTTCTTGATAGCGTTCTGCGTAGCCTTGATAACGTCAGCTCTTGTATCGTTGACTTTCATCTTGACACGCCTCTGAGCTTCCTTTGTAGGTACTGCCTTGAACTGGATAACAGTTACCATTTCATAAGGGAAGTTTGTTATCTTGGTAAGGAATATTGTATCAAGCGTTGTCGGAAGGTCTTTTATCATATAAGCCTTGCTGTAACGCTTTGTACTAAGCTGGATCTGTGACGTATCCATTTTTATGATCTGCGGAGCGATTATATCTCTGCAAGTGATACCTTTCTTCTTCATCTTCTTGGGATTTACCATAAAGGTATCTTCACCGTTACGCTTGATAGCATCGAAGTATCTGCCGTACTCTTTTCTGAAAGGTGTTTCAGTCTCAATGCCGTTCAGTATCTTGTGCATGAGTTCCAGTCTTTCAAATCCATTGACCGGAGTACACTTTGCCTTAGAATGTATCGCCTTGACACCTTCAAAGAGTGATGTCTCTGTGATACTGAGTTCTGACTCAGCTACGTTAAGAGCAGATACATTCTTATCTATTGTCTTATCGCAGCGATAAGTAAGCATGATGTACTTGTTCTTGGATATCTCAGACTTGGAATTTGCTATTTTGGTATCGACCATTGTGTTATAGTCCTGACGAACTACATCAAGGTCATCACCGTTCAGCTTGAAGTGGTAGGCATCTGCTAAATCAGCCTTTGTATTTCTCTCATTGATAATGATAAGAGAAACATTCACGTTATCAGGGAAGCGGTTGATAAGGTTGGAGAAGTTGTTAAGAAAGCGGTTCTGCTTTTCCTCTGTCTCGGTAAGAAAGTTTACGTCACTGAGAGCATAGAGCTTGGAAAAGGTGTTGTTAGCTGAAACAACTATTCCGTCATCCGTGATGCCCTGAAACATATCTCCGATGAAAGCCTGTATTGTACCCTTCTTCACTCTCTTGACAGGCTTTGTGTTCTTATCAGTCGCCTGAGTGTTTTCCTTTTTCTTAAATAATGCCATAGCTGTTTTACTCCTTTATGTTTTCTATCTGTTCCTTTTCCTCTTCAAGCATTTTGTCAATGGTACTCTTCTTCTCAAAGTACGCTGCCTGAAAATTATTGGAAGTCAGAATGGATCTCGCTAAATCGTATCTGTCACTCTCTATCCTATCCATATAGATCTTCCTGCTCCGGATATCTTCTATTTCCTTCAGCATTTGTTCCATTACGATAAAATTAGTGATAGTCTTTTTAACATCGTCATCGGTCTTGATAATGACGAATACTTTATCGCTCGTTCTTGAACGCTTCACTCTGACTTCATCATCAGAGTTCTTCGCAAAGGTTATCATCTGTCTGAGGTCAAAGTCCTCATTGATGTATTTCTGCTGTGGGCTATCGTCTTTATGTTTTGGAAGCTCTATGACTACTACCGCATTGCTTGTAAGCTGTTCATCAACTAAACTTCCTTCATACACATTGAGCGGTGCTGACTTTGCAGGAATATAGTTCTTGGGTTTCAGCTCGTTAGGCGAATAAGAACAACCGTTCCTTGTCAGCACTTCCATAAGAGCTGTATTCTGTTCCTGCAAGTTTTCGATTTTCTGAAGCAGGGGATAAAGAGCAAAGTCCTCTGACGTAATGCCTGTCTTTTCCATTGTCTGCTTTATCATCTTTGCATCTTCCTTGATGCCGCCGATTGATTCTTTTAGTGCCTGTTCTTTCTCCTGCAAGGTCTTGACTTTCAGTTCAAGGACAGTCTTATTACCCTTTGCTGTAGCTCCGTTTAATACGGAAGTGTGATAGCCGAGGTAATTATCAACGTGCATCTGTAATCGCTCGTGCATAGTGTTGAGGTAAGGACGATTAATGATAGCACTTGCAAGCAGCCGTTCTTTCGGAAGCTCATTATGTTTCTTCACCCATTTGTCAAGATTGGACTTGTATTTTTGATTAGGATAATCGTCATAAGTGATGTCCTTTTTCTCTATCGGAAGAAAGCCTAAGTGCATATGAGGCTGTATTTCATCTTTATGAACAGTAGCGTACATCACGTTCTCGTCACCAAAATCTTTACAGAAGAACTCATAGCAGCTCTGGAAGAAACGTCTTTCATCTTCTTCCCTTACATCTTTCGGAAGCGTAACTATCACTTCTGCGAAAGTGACGTTATCTGAGCGTTTTACTCTGAATACTTCATCAAGTCTTTTCTTCCAGTCCTTAACGCCGCCGGTCTTCAGGCGGTAGTTATATTTCGTGCGGTCAAGGTCAATATTTTCATTGCTGTGCTTATGTCCGTCTGTCGCTGTACGGTTTGCATGAACGAATACTGCTTTGACAGCAGGCGTTTTGAATTTTTTTATTTCTGCCACATAAAAACTCCTTTCAACACTAATTCAACTTTGTGTGGAATAAACTGTTGAAATAATATTCTCTGTCTCTATAAATACTATGTGCAGTTTGCACCCTCATTTTCGGAAGAAAAGTGTGAAAGGATAATTATTTTTGCTGACGGACTGCGTAATTTGGGGTTGGGAATTGTTTTGACAAAATTTTACAGAATGGAAAAGGAAAGTGTATCAAGATATGTTTTAGTGCTTGATTTTTACCATGTACGCTCTCTGTCACGGATAGCCTTGTACTTCATGGCTCTTATCTCTTCGTCACTTACGGTACGGTCGTAGTCTTCTTTGAAGATGTGAAGACTGTCAAGCTTGTGGATAACTCTCATTTCAAAAAGAATTCGCTCGTGATCTGAGATAGGCGGTGTCGAACACTCTTCCCTGACATACTGATCGAATACAGGCTTGATAGCAGGGTGAGTAATGTTTATCTGATAATAGGAACTGTTGTAGCCGCAGAAGGGACTTATGGATTTATCTGAAAAGTCACTTGCTTTCAGATTGTCTTCAGGACGTACAACTGTCGGAACAGGAAAGTCAAAATCGAATTCAAATGATATATCATCTTCCTGTTTCTGCTTTGAACGCTCTTCTTCCCTTGCAATAGCGGCAAGTATCTCAGCGTGTTCCCTCATTCTCTGTTCAGCGGTAACGTATGGTATACTCATATCATCACTTCCTTAAATATGGGAATAGGGTGCTGTGATACACAACACCCTTATCCTGTTTACTTCTTGTCTCTCTTATGCTGCTTGTCAAGGCTGTCCTTCAGGTTCTTGCCTGCTGTGAACTTAACAGCGTAGCGGTCAGGTACATTTACCTTCTTCTTTGAACCTTCCTTTGCGAAGCCGGTAAGCTTGATAGTACGTCCTGCCTTTTCAGTACGCTTGAATGTACCGAAGCCTGTGAGCTGAACAGTATCGCCGCTTACGATAGCCTTCTCGATGTCACCGAGAATATGCTCCACGATCCTCTTGGACTGTGCCTTTGAAAGCTCCATGCCTTCTGCGAGTGAGTTTACGATGTCTGTCTTAGTCATCTTTCATTTCTCCTTTTTGATTAAAATATTTATAGCTTAACCATTCTTGGTTTGCCAGTTATAGTAAGTTTTACCGTTGTATTCCCTTTCAGTTATCTCAGGAAGAACGATAGTCTTTTTGCCGTTTGCGGTAAATGAGGTCTGCTTGCCGGACAGAAGTGCT
>Ga0255342_1005509_pt1 | contig 12096 bp, 15 predicted proteins | sample wastewater_treat_3_FD_192416 | JGI IMG/M metagenome (GOLD analysis project Ga0255342, IMG submission 192416) | Wastewater microbial communities from Lulu Island WWTP, Vancouver, Canada - plant14 | ecosystem: Engineered > WWTP > Wastewater > Unclassified | place: Canada: Vancouver, British...
ATGAATTTTCAAGCCTTCATAACAGGTACGCAGTTATCTTAACCCCGACAAGCTGGCAGTACGAATGGACAGAGGCATTTATCAGGGTATTGGGAGACGAAAAAGTAGTCTTCTCGGATTTTGAAGTAAAGCGGCCAAAAATAGAATACTCATCGGTTGGTGGTTGTTATTACTCATGCAAGATGGCCGTCCTTGAGGCACTGGAGAGAGAACGAAAACAGGCAGGGGTAATCGTGCTCAGAGAGGCGACTGAGGGTTATGTTCCTCTTGGTGTATTTAATGTAAGAGAGAATGTCAGAAATGCAATGCTCACAAACGGAAAAGAATTTGAGTCATTCAAAGAGGCATTTGCCTATGCATCAGGAAACATGACACTTGAACCTGAATTTTTTGTCAGGTCAGGACGTCTGCTCAGGGGGCTTTTGAGAGAGCAACAGGCACGACTTTCAGATTTCATTCCCGAAAACTTGAAAAAAGGCGATAGGGAGGAACAATGATAAATGATCAGCCTCAAGAGTGTATATAGAATAAAAGCTCCTGGTTTTTCCAGGACGACTCCATGACCTGAGGGGTTGCTTTCTGATGGCGGAAAAAAGGAAAATCCTGGTAATTGATGATGAAGAAGTCTTTCGAAGAACTCTGAAGGAAGACCTGTCATATTGCGGGTATTATTGCAAAACTGCAGAATCCCCATCTGAGGGAATGAGACTATTAAAAACAGACAGCTTTGATCTAATCTTCCTTGATATCATGATGGAACCCCTCGATGGATGGGATACTCTTGACCTCATCAAAAACCTGACTCATGGCAACAACACACCGGTTATCATGATATCATCAAAGAAGATGGATCTTTCCGAAGTAATCAGGTACGGGGAGCAACTCTACGGGTACATGAAAAAACCCCTGACCCGGGAAGAGATATGTGCAGGCGTATATTCATTTTTCCGCTGGTTTGATTCTTTGCATGAATTTACCAATAAATTCGTCGCTGAATCCATTCCAGAGGAAGATATTGCCCTGTGGCTTGATCTTTCAAGGCAGGTGCGTGTGATAACTGATCTCAGGGCAGAGGCTTCGCTGGTATTTCTTCCAGATATTAACCGGACCGAAGAAGAATGCAAAGAGCACCTGCATGACCAGGTTGATAAAATGCTTTCCGAAAAGCGATCCAGGCTGGAAGAACTTGCACAAAAATATCCAAAACTACACGCAATACCCGGGTAAAACAGGGTTAAAAAATAATTAGTATCTTCTGCGGTTGCCGCCAAAGCCACCGCTTCCGCCACCATACCCGCGGTTTCCACCAAATGAACCACTACCGCCAAATTCACGGCGTGGCTGCATGGGACGTGCTTCATCAATCCGCAGGGTTCTTCCACCAAATTCGGTCTGGTTCAGTGCATCCATTGCATTTTGTGCCTCTTCAGAGGTGCTCATCTCAACAAAGCCAAAACCTTTCTGTTCGATAAGCTTGACATTGTCGATTGTGCCGAACGGAGCAAACAGTTCTCTGATCTGGGTTTCATTAGCGGAGTACGGGAGGTTTCCTACGTACAATCTCTTTCCTTCCATTATCTATCACTCATCTTTTGCATCCGTGTATTTGGCAGACACAGATCCCCCGGGATCCTCTCTGCCAGAGAAATAACCGAGAATAGCATGAAACAAAACACTTCAGACCGAAGGATGATCAGGGACTATTTCAGAATTGCTCAAACGTCTGCTTTATAATAATTGATGCCAGAGTATATCAAGCATCACCATAAAGATTGAAATTACCGGTATCCTGCCCAGCAGGCCTCACAACCGATAAAGGAATCATCATCCGGAGTGGTGATCATGACAATCCCACCTGCTTTTTTCATATTATTACTGGTATTGGTATCATTGATATGGTTGCCAGGATCGATCGTAATAGAAAAGGCATACCCTCCATAGCTGATGGTGTCCGGGATTTTATATGCCAGGGTAATCATTTTCTCCTGCTCAGCCATGAGAGCCGGGAATATGCTCACTACCGGAAGGAGAGGATAATTGCCAAGGAATGCACTAACATTTACCTGGCTCCCCAAGGTGTCATTATAACCCGCGTTTCTTACTAAAAGGACTGGGTGAAGAACATCCCCTTTTTTTGCCGGACTCTCATAGGAGGGGATTTTAACTGACCTAACCTGGTAATCTGGCCCTGGTGCTGAGGGTAAGGCTGAAAGAGACTGGTTTATTGTTGCATTAACCTCAGTAACTGTCTCCTGTGCAAATCCTGGGGAGTGGAGAACCAGGAGAAGGATCAGCATCACTATAAACACAGAACCTTTGTTTGTCATATCATACAGGTTTGGCGGCATGGCTCAACAAACTGCCTGCGAAAAAAGTATAAGATTAGTATAAGTAATCACAGGCATATGGAATTTCCTTGTCAAACTTCTCCTGGTAATAGGGATTGACCAGAATCATAAGCTCCATCTCTTCAGATGCTTCAGCACTCATCACTGCCCCTGGAGCAACATAGATTATGTCATTCCTGCCGACCTGGTAATCGTGGCACCCGATCGATATGGTACCTGAACCAGACAGGACAGTCATCAGCTGGTACCTTCCGTCAACATAATGATCAGGGATGCCAAAACCCTGGAAAATCCTGATGGTCCCAAGGTCAAATCCGGTGTTATAAGGTCCCTCCAGCGGATGGATCAACCTTGAGAAGTGAAATGACTGGTTCAGTTCTTTGCTACCAAGTTCCAGCCCGGTAACCATATTTTCAGAGATTACATGAGTTATGTCTACTGGATCTTCCTGGTTCTTTGTTTCATTCTGATAAAGGGATTCTTCATCACCCGGGACAGGCAGCTGATCAGTTACCGAAAAGAAACAGACCGTTTCATCTGCTTCATTTGCATAACGTCGGGTAGCCTTTGAAGGGATATATACCGCATCACCCTTCTCCGCCTGAAATTCTTCATCATTGACCGTGAGCATAAGTGTGCCACAGGTAACATAGAGAACCTCCGGGGCTGGGAGAATCCCATCCGGAGAGAGGACACCGCCATTTTCTATTGTGATTACCTGAACTGACATGTCAGAGGTAAGTGACAGGTTTCCCGCATAATCCAGGTAACCCATCACATCAAATATCCGGATATAATCATCATACCTGACCCCGTCCAACTCTTCGTTCTGGATCAAAATTCCTTCTGATCCCTCCCAGGATCCATATGCACTGCAGGGAGACAAAAGTGCCAGAAGCATGACAATCATGACTGCGGAAATGAAAAAAACTGACCGGCCATACATGTAACTACAATATTACTCATGAAAAATATAATAATGTCATTATGAAATATCCAGCCGAATATGAACCGGCGTTTATCAGGATACTGAAAAGAAGTGCATCTTTCCAGGAAAGATTAATTCCTATTTTTAATGGGAATAATTCAATAAAAACCACCACGAATTCCAGTGTATATACAGGAACATCATGAATTAGGTGCAGGTAATTGAGCACGGGGTTTGTTAGAAGGTTTAGAAGAGAGACGATGACACATATCTTCAGAAAAGATCTTCTAACCAGAAGTGAGAGTATGACACATTCAAAGACAACTGTCAGAAACAGTGCCCTGACAAATAAATAAATGAGATCCATGCAGGGGTTGGATCAGAGTTCATAGGGGTGGAGCCAGGTCCTTATCAACTGGTACCGGGACACGGATTACCGTACCATTTACATACCCAAATAATGCTGCTTCTTTTGTTACATCAAAGGATGTTTCATCCAGATCTGTGATATTCAGGATAACAGAGACATTCGAAATCCCGAGCTTGTCATCATAAAATGCCCCCACAGGCAGGCTGATGTTAGCAGTAAGGAATGGCAGTGACTTTAGATAATCATGCACCATCTCATCTGCATCATTAGTAGCTTCATCATTGCCAGGGCCTAATCTCTCCATGTCAAGATCAGATGACAGGATTGCGTGAAGAACAAAACCATCCAGTTTATATCCCCCGCCAAAGGTTCCGTCAGAGATAACCTGCGGGTAATCCCATCCCCAGATAGCGCTGCTTGTAAGGAAGACATAGTCAGGGAACTGCCCGAAATTGGAGATATTGTAATGGAAGGAGTAATCTGATACCCCTTCAACTGCAATGTCTGCATATGCTGCCGAAAGCAGGGACATAGTAACCAAAGCAAGAACAATCATCCGGTACATTTAATCACCTGATGAATACTCACCTTGTAAGGGTATCATCTTTCCTGAAAGTTTTACAGGAGCATTGGATGATCCCGCAGGAACACCCTTATACGCTTATCAGAGATGTCGGCCCTGTCTCCTGCCATAATACCGGCAGATACATATGAATGGGCACTGCTATTCTCTCCTCTCTCCGTCAATGATGCAGCCTGCCCGAAGTTGTCGGCAAACTGGATCATCCGGTCGATAAAATCATAATAATTTACCCTGACATAATCCATTTTCTTTGGAAATGTACTGGCATCATTGTTATTTCGTATATCGTGACGAAGATCTGCGACAAGTGAACCGGTAAGTGCAGGGTCTTCAGCCTTCCATGCACTTATAACCTTATTCTTTCCTTCCTGGATAAGGTCCAGTTTACCATGCACAAGGTCACGAAATGCAAGGTTAGGATCCTGAGTTGGTGCAGGTAAAGGGGTGTCCTCAATAAGTGTCCGGACGGGGATAATATCTTTAGTTTTATCAGCAAGAACAGGCTCTTCAGACTGATTTATTAATTCATCCTCCAGAGCCGGTGAGGGAGTAGTAATAACAACCTCTGTCGGTGGTATCTCCTGGTTTGAAGGCGGAACCTGTTGAACGCAGCCGGTAATAAAAATCCCTGCGAGAAGAACCAGTGCAATTACGGGATATAGGTTCATAAACAGTAGTTGGTTTCATATAACAATATGGTATCTGTTCAATCTTTCCAGTAGGTTACCAACAAAATCAGCAGACCATGTCATGTGGTGTCAACAGTATTTTTCAGTGACAAAGATGCATGTCAGTGATCATATGTGTCTGTCCATCTCAAAAGTCAGGATTGAAAACACAGGATTTCGTCAGGTGCGGTAAAATCTCCTGCCGGTGGCACTGATTTGGCACGCACTTCTGCCAAGCCCGGTTAATCGACGGGAATTACGATCCATCTGTGAATAGATGAGATCAGGAATATGCCGGATATCCCTGTCCTGTTCTTAATAATGGAAGGTTTCAACAAAAAAAATTACATTTACCAGTCACAATAATCCGCTATACACGAGTCTGCAATCCAACGATTTCTAAGTGATCTGATGCTCATACGAGGTCAGACGAAGGAACAGTATCTCCCTGAAATTTATCGATTGACTTTTATTTCACGAAATTATGAAGTAAACTTTAATTGTGCAACTGCTGACTCATTGGATCAGAGGTACCCGTGACGGATCCCCCGGAGCGGTGCCTCGAGGGAATGGGCCGGGTACATCCGCTATAGCCCATCCTGACGGCATACATCGCTGGATTCCGAAAATCTTGATCCCCCGGTGATAACACCGGTATGCCATTACAACTGTTGCAACGGGCTGGTAATGTTTACCGTCCTGTCCCGCAAACATGGATCACCTACCAGACACATCAACCCCACCAGACAGCAAAGGTAGAATCGGAAAAACCCCCAGCCATGTATGCCTTTTAGGGCACAATCATCATTCACATCCCCCCTGACAGCATCCCATCAGGGCACCCGCCGGCCCATTCCCATTTTCTTTTAAAACACGGTTTTTCATTGTTTTGCAAGATCTTTATGCTGAAATGTTCAAAAAGATAAGTTCTTAACTTTGCTGGTACCATTAAAAACAGGAAGAATTTCTGGATGGTAAGGAATGGGGTTTTGGCATAGAAATATAACTGGCTCTGATTCAGTAAAAAACTGTACACAAGAAAAACGTGCAGTGGAAAAACCCAAAGAACAAATATCAGGCGGAAATGCTCAAACTCCCAAAGCAAAAAAATTAAAAATTCCATTAAATAAGACAACCAGTGAAGTAAAATATATATTAAACAGTGTCGTTTTCTCCTGTCCTATCTGTGATGAGATAAATACCCTCGATCTTAATGAACTGGATCCCATACTTGGAGGAGAGACCTTATGTGTGCAATGTCAGGACGTTCTCCATGTCCCTGGAGGATACAGGACCAGGTCAGAACTTCCAAAACTAAAAATATATGCAGGACTTCCTGTTGCAGTCAGAAAATTTCCGGTTTTTTACTGGAACCATCCGGTGATCCATGAACTTGATGAAAGGGGTATTACAAGGATAATTATTCAGTATGGGCTCTGGGGGTTTTGCCAGCGTTGTCATCACCAGTTCAGCCCCGCGGTCCTGATGAATCTGCCCCATACAACTGGAGAGATAGTAGATTACAGGTCCCTTAGCTCAGATGAGATGGTTGAGATGAAATCACTTCGAACTGGATGTTGTCCTTACTGCTCTCACAGGATATTGCTTGTTATCATCTCTGAAGTCCCACATTATGTCATATCCGCAAGTGAGAATCTTTCGCACCGGTGGGATGATCGCAGATAAACTCTGTCACCGGGGACTACCCCAAAAACCCCTGGCAGATGCGATAAACCGTTTAATTACCCACTCGTTTCGAACTTCCGGATGAAAAAGGACTCCATACCATGGATAGGCACAGTGCCTTGCAACCTGAACCGTCGGTCCTGATATTGCAAGAGGAACCCATTCGGGAGAGGGGGTAGTAACATACCTGTGGAGAACATAACCTGAAAACTCTTCTTTTCCTTTCATCAGCGGATCTTTCTTCCCAATATCGGTGACATGGACAGAAGTCATCCCAATCCCGGTATAGGTCTGGAGCTCTCCCCCGGTTTCTGAAAGGAGCATCTGCATTCCGGTTGAAATCCCCAAAATCGGGCCATCCCATCTTTCAAGTAATGGAATAAGTTGTTGCTGCATATACCATGAATCGGCAAGTGCAGTTCCACATATGATGATACCGATACACGACTGACTTAACTGGATCTGCTCTAACCGGGCAGCCATAGTCTCCTGGCCACACTGGTGCACAATACGAAAAACAGGAGAGACAAACTGGTCAGAAAGTATCCTGATATCCGGGTTTGTAAGATCAACAATGAGAATCATGCGATCAGTCCAGTTCTGCCCTGGTGATCAGATACCCTCCGGCACCATGTTCAAACCAGGTTTTTGTCTCGATGATATTGATCTTCTTTTTAAAGAATGGAGCATTACAGACAAAGCTCTCATACTCCCCTCCTTCTCCTGCAGGAGAGACATGATACTTTTTATTTATCGTTTTCATCCGCTCAATAAACGGGATGTCAATCTTCAGGCCAAGCCAGGTTTCATCAAGTGGTTCTGCAAACACCCCGGCAATAATTACCTCAAAGCCTTCTGACACCAGGGAGTGCAGGTAAATTTCCTGGTCACACAGCCACAGAGGGGAGAAGCACCAGAGATTTTCCTGATGACAGATGCGTTCGATTCGTGATGCCTGGTACACTGACTGGATAGCTCCGGTCACGATTCCCTCGATACCATACTCACGGACACTACGCTGAACTGCTATGGTTAGATCATCCAGCTCTCTCTCTTTAATACCGTCCGTCTCCACAACCATGAGGGGGATACCGGCTGACTCTGCCTGGAGACGGGTAAGCCCGATATTAGGAGTATGGAACATGTAGCTCTCTGGATTGCGTGATTGTATAGTTATAAAACATGCAACCTCATGTCCGGTCTGCATCATCCTCCAGGCAGCGTACAGGGAATCCTTTCCCCCTGAAAGCAGGGCACCAATTATCATGAAACCCGCTGCATGAGGTAAAAGACATACCCGTACATGCCCCGATATTTCTCAAATAACGGTCGGAACGTACCCATTGATGCACAGACAGGGGTGATAAGAACCATCGGATCTTCATCCATTCATGCCAACCTTAAATTCCAAACAGACCGGTTATGGCCGCCCACATGTTCGAAAACCCCTCCCCAAGGATAACATTTGGATCTATGCCCAGTATGGGGAAGATGAAGATGAAATATGCAAAGGTCCCGATACTTGACCCGACATTTGCAAGTGCAGCAACGAGGACCACTTTAAAGAGCGGAATATTGCGCATCTCCATGATCGATTCCGCCTCCATGATCTTCTTGATATCTGATCCCCGTGGTTTTCGGATTTTTGCTTCAGCAATTGCTGAAAACCAGCCGGCTGCGATGAGCGGGTGAAGTGACGAGAGGGGACTTACCACAAACCCTACCAGTCCGGAGAGAACGTGGCCTCCTGCAAGCAGGGTAAATACAAAGGTGAGGACACCATGGATCAGAACCCAGTAAATAAGAGCCTGAAGGAGAACCTCTACTCCTACCCCGGAAAAGACGATGGCTAATAGCAGAAGAGCAAAAATCGCTGTCACAACAATCCCGAAGATAAGTCCCCATGGACGAGTCTTCATCTGTGAACTGAGATTGTCTATTGATGGAAGAGTCTCGGGAGATTTCAGGTACTGTTCTATCCCTTTCCGATGCCCTGCACCAACAACTGCTAAAACCCGTTCATTGGCGGATGCAAGCCTGATAAGGTGATGAGACATGTACGCATCACGTTCACCAATAAGCGCATTTGCACCACGTGGAGAATATTTATAAAATTCCTCCATGGCAGCTTCCACAACATCCTCTTTTTTGAGCTCTTCGATGTCTATCAGATCTCCGGTTTTATCAGCAACGGCAATCGATTCGATGAGGGCAAAAAACATCTTGAACTTCTCAAACAAAGACATGGAAGCCCAGAACCGGTGAAGTGTCATTCTGATATCCCGGTCTATCAGGGCAAGTTTTACCTGCCGGTCTTCTGCTGCATTTATCGCAGCTTTCATCTCGGCGCCTGGTTCAACCCCCATGTCCATGCCTATCCGTCGTTGGATATAAGCCAGAATCCACTGGACCAGGAGTTGGGTGAAATTTTTGGCCTGAAGGATATCTTCTATCTCAGGATTCTTCTGTTGTTGTTTCAGGGCCAGGTACCTGCCCTGGTCAAGCTCAACTGCAACCACATCAGGCTGCCATTCATCAATCGCCTGCTCTACTTCTTCAACACTTTTTTGCGAGACATGTGCTGTCCCGATTATCCGGATTTCACCCATGGTAGTCCTTTATTCCCTCTGCATCGATTACTACCGGCCTTCCTGCCGGAATGGTTCCTGACCGGACTATCGCCCGGATCTTCTCATCCTGTTCCTGTTCATATGCATATCGCCTGCATATATCCTGTGCAATCTTTTCTGCATCCCCGGATCCAACATTCTGACCTGTTCCTTCACACGGATGAATGGTAAGGCCGTTCTCATCAAATACGAACGGATAGGTCCGGCATATCCAGGGCCTGACAGGATAAATCTGGCAGGAGCTTTCATCAAGAAACCTGCACCTGTCTCCTGTCCTGCGTAACACCCATCCAAAGGTGTAGTCAAGATCTCCTTCCAATATCCTGTCCGGGTATGGCTCGGCGATCTCCCCGAATGAAAGGCCGGTAAGTTCCATTATGTCTGAAATTTCCTCCTGACCTACCATGACAAGGTTTGATCCGGGCTCAGTCTCCCTGCAGCACGAACCACAACGCAGGCAGGAGAAACCCGCCTCGCGGATCCTGTCAGCCAGGAAAGGTAGTAAACTCATCCCAGGTTCTTACCTCTGAAAGACAGGCTGGCAATCCTCAAAGCAGTCATGCACCCGGGATTTTTGATCCAGGCATGGAATCCTTCCTGGGAGATGTTCCTGTAGATCTGCCTTGAAAGCTGCTTCACTTTCGCATATATAGAAAGAGACAGGTCTTTCGGTTGCAGTTTTTTCATTGATATTCGTGTCATGGCTGATTTTAATGTCATGATGATTAAAACGCATTTTTAGTGCATTCCCTGACGACCTGAAATAAACGGGATATTATGTGGATTATTCCAGATTGTGCATACCAGCCGCATTTCATGATTATAAGCTCATCGTCTGTATAATTGCAGAGAATATTGCTATATTCCACAAATTGCCATCAGGGTATGAGAATTTCCCACGCATGATGGGAACATCTGCCCTATATAATAGGGCCGGTCAGTAGATATGCATTCAGGGACTGTACCCTGATACAAAGGAGATGATCGAATGCGTGATCTCTTCGTGGCTATAACCCAGAAGGGATGCGAGCATCATGGCACCTCCATATCCCATGCCTTCCTTAATTTCTCCCATGCAATACCTGTCAAGACCAGGGTGTCCGGCTTTGCCAAAGCCAGGATCTACGTAGGTAACAGGAACTCCAATATCCTGCGCTGTTTTTTCACAACTTGCAAAGTGATCATCCCGCACATAAACCGTTGTTACTATATCAGGCGGGTGCCTGCCAAGTGATTTAATAACTGCTGCAACTGCCAGCATCTGGGTCCCGCCAGCAAGGAACATCTTTCCTGTGAATCCTTCTGCAAGTCCGGCTGCAACCGCAATCATAGGATCTCCTGCTTCCCTGACGATCTCAAGTGGATCAGATAGTGTGCGTCCGATACGCCTGGTCACATCTGAACAGACCTCTTCCTTTAGAAGGTAAGGACTGGCTACTGACGCGCTACTTACTTTTGCATCATATCCAAGGCATCTAAGCACGCAAAGGGCGGTCGTTGTCCCTCCAGGAACACATTCCCCTACGATAAGCATATCATATGCAGATAGCAGTCTTCCAATCCGTGCACCCTCATGGTACAACCGCAGCGCATCAGGAACTGCCGGCCCTTTGCGTGGGTCGCATCCTGCCGGCCCAGGAAGATCCAGAACCGGGACAGTAGGTGGATGTACAAGCCCTGCATTAATAAAAAGAGGAGTAAGACTGATTAAGTCAAGAACGGCCCTTGTTATCGATGCAGGTGTCGGGCATCCGGTCGGTGTATTCGGTGTTGCATCAGAACTTGTGATACTTCCCTGCCAGATAAGCTCGGCATCCAGGACGGGAACAAGCAGTGAACCCATCGGATTGGGACCTGCACCAGAGAGACCGGGAACGGTGGAGAGCATCGTATTTGCTAATATGCCTATGAACAGAGGGTTTTCAGGTTTCATCATCCCCAGACTTGATAAAAAGACCATTAAATTTCGTTACTCCGGCTGTATCATCAATCTCACTCAAAAACCATAAGGCCATATCATACTGGTATCCTACTTTCCTAAGTATTTATGATTCAAGCCATCCGTGCCCTGCTCCAGTTTACAACCGTGCTCCCACTTGGGAAGACTGCCCCGTTTGATGCCTTTGCGCGAAATACCTGGCTTTATCCTCTTTCCGGATATATTACAGGTGGAATCGGATCAGTTGTAATTCTGCTCATCCCTGCCCCACCACTCATCCTGGCAGTCCTTGCAACCGGCATAATTTTCTTCATTTCAGGTGCAAATCATCTGGATGGCCTTTTTGATCTCGGGGATGGTCTTATGGCGCATGGTTCCAGGGAGAGACGCATAAGAGCATTGACAGACAGGCAGATGGGCACCGGCGCAATAGCACTTGGTACGATAATTACCCTTCTTACCATCGTCTCGCTCAGTTCTTTTCACCAGGCAATGATAGCTGCATCAGCCCTTGTGTTTGCAGAGGTGGGTGGGAAATGGGGAATGGCCATGCTTACAGCATATGGAAGACCATTTCATGAAGGACTCCATTCGGCACTTTATAAAAACACAAAAAAGTGGCATATTATACCGGCCACACTGCTTCTTATTCCTGCGCTCATGCTCCCTCTCCCAGCTCAGGCAAAAATTGCTGCGTGTGCCGCTTTTGTCTTTGTTTCTTTCTTTATGAGATACATGGCTTACCGGTTGTTCGGGGGAGTGAACGGGGACATTACAGGTGCAACCGGGGAGATAAACCGCTGCGCTGTCCTGACGGTGCTTGCCATCATCCTTGTCTGAACTTTGAAGAAAAGAAGGATCTATGAAACCAGATCAGAGCCGCGATGCAAATCGTGGAGTATAACCTTCTCCTTTTTCATCATTACAGGCCACCGAAGACCCAT
>Ga0255342_1005516_pt1 | contig 12088 bp, 8 predicted proteins | sample wastewater_treat_3_FD_192416 | JGI IMG/M metagenome (GOLD analysis project Ga0255342, IMG submission 192416) | Wastewater microbial communities from Lulu Island WWTP, Vancouver, Canada - plant14 | ecosystem: Engineered > WWTP > Wastewater > Unclassified | place: Canada: Vancouver, British...
TTGTTTTTTCCCCCTTGTTTATAAACTATAAATCTGATAGTATTTATATGTGAATTTCATTATATCAAAAAAGGAGTATAATTATGAAAAAACTATTTAGTATCGTATTGGTAGTGGTGCTTTTGCTTTCTATGCTGTCCTTAGCAGGCTGCCAAGCTAAAACCTATGAGTTGGCAATGATTACCGACATAGGAGACATTGACGACAAGTCCTTTAACCAGGGAACATGGGAAGGATTGAGGGATTATGCGGTAGAGCATAAAATTACGCATAAGTATTACAAGCCCACCGAAGCTTCCACAGATGCATATATTGCGGCTATTGATCTTGCAGTATCATCCGGAGCTAAAGTTGTCGTAACACCGGGATTCCTTTTTGAAGAAGCTATATACATAGCTCAAGATAAATATCCGGAAATAATGTTTATTCTTCTTGACGGAGTGCCGCATGATGCAAATTACGAGAACTTCAAAACCGGTCCCAATGTTTTCCCTGTTGTATATGCGGAAGAGCATTGCGGTTATCTTGCAGGCTATGCTGCTGTAGTAGACGGATACAGAAACTTGGGTTATCAGGGCGGAATGGCCGTTCCGGCAGTTTGCAGATATGGATTCGGATATGTACAGGGTGCTAATGATGCGGCCAGAGATTTGGGCCTTGCAAAAGGATCAATTAAAATAATGTACAACTATTCCGGAGACTTTGCCGATACACCGGCATCACAGACAAGAGCTGCAGGCTGGTATCAGGCAGGAACCGAAGTTATCTTCGCAGCAGGCGGAAAAGTAGGAAACTCCGTTATGTCGGCAGCGGAAGCAGCCAATAAAGCGGTTATAGGTGTTGACGTTGACCAATCGGCGGAATCGCCTACGGTTATCTCTTCGGCAATGAAGGGCTTGGCAACAATGGTTCAGTACGGATTAAAAGAGTTCTATGCAGGAAAATTCCCCGGCGGACAAGTCGTAACAGTCGGTGCCGAATCCAATGCGGTAAGCCTTGCACCGTTCTCAACTTCAAAATGGAAAACCTTCTCACAGGCAGACTATGATGCATTATTTGCAAAATTGGCTAACGGAACCTTGGCTCCGGAAAAGGATAACGACAGAACAAATCCCACGGAACTCAAACTGGATTATGTTAAATTAACTTTTGTTGAATAAGAGTAAAACAAGGAAGAAACAAAAACTGCCGTGTAAAAGCGGCAGTTTTTTTATCGTTAATTACTATATGCTTCTGTTTTTTTCTTTTTTTTACTTTAGCCGTTATTCTTTATTTATTATTCTTCTCAAATAATATATAATAATGTAAGTTAAAAACACTTATAGCCAAGGAGCAAATTTATGGATTACATCATCGAGATGTTGAACATCAGGAAGGAATTTCCCGGTATTGTCGCTAACGATGATATCACCCTCCGGATTAAAAAAACCGAAATACATGCACTTTTGGGTGAGAACGGAGCAGGAAAAAGCACCCTTATGAGTGTACTTTTCGGTCTGTATAAACCGGAGGCGGGCATCATAAAATTAAGAGGCAAAGAGATTGACATTTCCGATCCCAAGACGGCAAGTCATCTGGGCATAGGAATGGTTCATCAGCACTTCAAACTGGTGGAAGATTTTACAGTACTGGAAAACATAATATTGGGTGCGGAAACGGTAAAAAACGGCTTTCTTAAGATGGATGAAGCAAAAAAGAAGGTAATGGAACTGAGCAACCGCTACAAGCTGTATATAGATCCCGATGCAAAAGTGTCGACCATTACCGTCGGCATGCAGCAACGAGTGGAAATACTTAAAATGCTGTACAGGGAGAATGAAATACTTATCTTTGACGAACCAACGGCGGTTCTTACTCCACAGGAAATTGATGAATTGATGGGCATAATGAAAGAACTGTCCAAAGAAGGAAAGTCTTTGATATTCATTACTCATAAACTGGAGGAAATAAAGAAAGTCGCCGACAGGGTTACCGTTTTAAGAAGAGGAAAATGCATCGGTACCTATAACGTACAGGATGTCACCAAAGAATCCTTGAGTGAAATGATGGTCGGAAGAAAGGTGCAGTTTACGGTAGACAAAAAAGATATTACTCCGGGTGAAACCATCTTTGAAGTTAAAAACCTTTCCATGAAGACCAAAGGCTCAACCAAGAATACTCTGAATAAAATATCTTTCAAGGTCAGAAAAAATGAAATAGTGTGCATAGCGGGAATAGACGGTAACGGACAGAGTGAGCTGGTCTATGCGCTTACAGGCATACGACATTTTGACCAAGGGCAGATACTTGTTCACGGAGAGGATTGGACCAAGAAAAGTATAAGATACAGAAATTCCCACGGAATGAGCCATATCCCCGAAGACCGGCATAAATACGGACTTATACTGGAATACAGTATGGCATATAACCTTATACTTCAGACATATTTCACCGACAGGTTTCAAAAGAGAGGTTTTCTCAAGAATGACAGTATACATGAATATGCAGACGGTTTGATTAAAAAGTACGACATACGAAGCGGACAGGGCGCACGGACCGTTACAAGATCCATGTCGGGAGGTAATCAGCAGAAAGTAATATTGGCCAGAGAAATAGACAAAGACCCTTCCATAATGATAGCCGTCCAACCGGCAAGAGGCCTGGATGTCGGTGCCACGGAATTCATTCATAAGCGACTGGTAGAGCAAAGAGAGAGCGGAAAAGCGGTTTTGCTTATTTCACTGGAACTGGAAGAAATAATGAACTTAAGTGACAGAATACTTGTTATATATGAAGGAGAATTGGTGGGTGATCTTGATCCTAAAAAGACCACCATACAGGAGTTGGGCCTGTATATGGCAGGAGCAAAAAGAGATGAGGTGAAAGCATGAGTAACCGAAATTCCATGAATCAGTTTTTTGACAGATTAAGCAGAAAAAAAGGGACGGGAAGCTTTATTTCCTCTTTAGTAGCCATAGGAATAGGTCTTGTAATAGGACTTATAATTCTTCTAATATCCAATCCCCGGGAAGCCTTTGCGGGATTTTTTACCATGCTTATCGGAGGTTTTAACGACGGGACAAGAAGTTTCGGAAATGTCTTCTATCTTGCCACACCTATCATAATGACGGGGCTGGCGGTGGGATTCGCATTCAAGACCGGACTGTTCAATATAGGAGCAAGCGGTCAGTTTATCGTAGGGGCATATGTTGCGGTACTTATCGGAGTAAAACTTCCTCAGTTGGGAGGCTTCCAGTGGGTTTTGGGCATATTGGCCGCCATGGCTATAGGGACGATATGGGGAGCAGTACCGGGACTTTTAAAGGCTTATCTCAATGTTCACGAAGTAATAGCCTCTATTATGATGAACTACATAGGCATGTTTATGGTTAACTACCTTATAAAACAAACTGTGCTCAATGTATATACCAACAGATCGCTTGCCGTGGCTCCGACCGCAAACATACCCAAGATGGGTCTTACGGCGATATTCCCGGGATCCAGTATAAACGGCGGGTTACTCGTAGCAATACTGTTTGTAATACTCATGTATATAATTCTGGAAAAGACCACTTTCGGATATGAACTTAAAGCCTGCGGACATAACAGGTTCGCAGCAAAATACGCAGGAATAAATGAAAACAGAAACATAGTCCTTTCCATGGCAATATCCGGAATGCTTGCAGGTGTCGGAGGGGCCTTACACTATTTGTCCGGTGCGGGCGTATATATCGAGGTCGTGGATGTTCTGGCCGCTCAGGGGTTCACGGGAATATCCGTTTCACTTTTAGGCATGAGCAATCCCATAGGCGTCTTCTTCGCAGGCATATTCATAGCATGGCTGCAGATAGGCGGCTTCTATATGCAAAGATACAGCTTTGTTCCGGAGTTCATACAGATTATAACGGCAATTATAATTTACTGTTCCGCAGCATCTCTGCTTATTCGGAACTATCTGGAATTGCGGCAACTTAAGAAAGACGAGAAACTTTCCGCCGATTCCGATAATGACACGGCGGATATTGTTAATGTTGAAAATCAAGGAGGTGGCAACTGATGGATATGCTATATCTTTTACTCAGACAGACCATGTATTTTTCCATTCCTTTACTTATAGTGGCTTTAGGAGGCATGTTTTCCGAAAGAAGCGGCGTAACCAATATAGCGCTTGAAGGAATCATGGTAATGGGAGGATTTACCGGCATATATTTTATCAATCAAATGCAATCGCAGATGAGCGGGCAGTGGCTGCTGATTCTGGCTATTTTCATAGCCATGGCGGGAGGTTTGCTTTTATCTCTTCCGCATGCATATGCTTCGGTTAATCTTAAAGCCGATCAGGTCATATCGGGAACCGCACTTAATATGTTTGCACCCGCTTTCGTCATTTATATAGCCAGAATGATACAGCCTTCGGGAATAGCCAATGTTTCCTTTAAAAACACTTTCTTTATACACAAAGTTCCGGTGCTTTGTGACATACCGGTAATAGGGGATATTCTTTTCAGGAATACATATATAACCACATTCTTAGGCTTTTTCATACTTATAGTTTCCGCAGTAGTTCTGTATAAAACCCGTTTCGGAATGAGATTGAGGGCTTGCGGAGAGCACCCTCAGGCTGCCGATTCGGTGGGAATTAATGTATATAAAATGAGATATATAGGCGTTATGATTTCCGGAGTGCTTGCCGGACTGGGCGGGCTTGTTCTGACCGTTCCCATATCCACCGAGTTTAAGGGAGCCGTTAACGGATACGGATTTTTGGCATTGGCCGTTCTTATTTTCGGACAGTGGAAACCTATGAGAATATTGTGGGCATCTTTGTTCTTCGGGTTTATGCAGACAATATCGGCAGCCTATTCGGCAATACCCTTCCTGTTGAATCTGAATATACCTTCGGAATTCTTCAAGATGACTCCGTATATAGCTACACTTATAGTGCTTGCATTCTCGTCAAAATCCAGTAAAGCTCCGAAAGCTGTCGGTCAACCGTATGACCAGGGGGCCAGATAAGTCATGAGAATGTATGACATCATACAAAGAAAAAGGGATAAGTATCCGCTTAAGGATGAAGAAATCAGGTATTTTGTAAAAGGATATACCGACGGTTCCATACCCGATTATCAGGCTGCCGCTTTACTGATGGCAATCTTTCTAAACGGTATGACCGATCATGAAACTTCCGTGCTGACTCTGGCTATGGCTCAATCGGGAGATATGATTGATTTATCGGCCGTAAACGGCATTACCGTGGATAAACACAGTACCGGAGGAGTGGGAGACAAAACTTCATTGATAGTGGCTCCCTGCGTGGCTTCTTTGGGCTTTAAGGTAGCCAAAATGAGCGGAAGAGGGCTGGGACATACCGGAGGTACGGTAGATAAATTGGAGTCCATTCCCGGCTACAGGACCTCTTTGGACAGACAGGAGTTTATCGATAACGTAAACAGGATAGGAATAGCATTGGTCGGACAGAGCGGTAATCTTGCTCCCGCCGACAAAAAGATATATGCATTGCGTGATGTGACGGCTACGATAGATTGTCTTCCCCTTATAGTGTCCAGCATAATGAGCAAGAAAATAGCTGCCGGATCACAAAATATTCTGTTGGATGTCAAGGTGGGAACGGGATCCTTTACACCTAATCTTGAAGATGCCGTTATTTTAGCACAGAAAATGGTAGATACGGGAAAGCTTGCGGGACGAAACATTGCCGCATTGATAACCAACATGGATGTACCTTTGGGAAATGCGATAGGCAACAGCATGGAAATAATCGAAGCCTGTGAAATACTCAAGAACAAGGGGCCTTCCGATTTGAGAGAAGTGTGCGTGGAGCTGTCTGCATATATGGTGTCGCTTTGCTCCCGAGATTCTTATGAGAATTGCAGAAGAAAAGTTTTACAAAGTCTTGCGGACGGGTCGGCTTTTGAAAAATTCAGACAACTGGTTTCCGCTCAGGGTGGCGATGTGGCATTTATAGATAATACGGATAAGTTTAAAAAAGCGTTTTACACACATGATTTATTATCCTCACATTCCGGCTATATAAGTTCAATGGATACCGCTAATATAGGCAGAGTTTCTCTGATGCTGGGTGCCGGACGTGAAAAAAAAGAAGACTCCATTGATTATGATGCGGGAATATATATACATGCTAAAACAGGAGACAGTATAAAAAAAGGTCAGCTTCTGGCAACACTATATACCAACAGAAAACATATACTGCCTGATGCGGAAAATGAATATCTGAGCTCTTTGACCTTTTCCGAAAACTTACCGCCTCCACAAAAACTTATATACCAAATAGTAAAATGATAGTATAATATTGGGCATTGGAGTTGTTTAAGCATGGAAAAAGGCAAATTTATATTAGATTTCAAAAACAGACAGCATAGAGTTGCGGTAATATCCGTAGTTATTGCCGTTCTTCTGATTGTTCTTTCAGTGCTTCTTTTTAAACTGTTCAATAAATCATACAATAGTTATGAAGGCAACTCTCCGTCCAATATCATAAACAACGGTCTTGTAGCATGCGAAGACGGTTACCTTTACTACACCAGATTTGATGCCGGCTCCAAAATATTCAGGTTGGATATAAAGAGCGGTAAAGAAAAACTCGTATATGCCGCAAATGCCAAATACTTGAATGTGCTGGCGGGATATATTTACTATATTGACGGCAGCAACGGAAATATAAAGAGGATAACCGTTTCGGGAACCGATGAACTGCTATTGAAAGACAGCATATGTTCCAATCTTTATGTAACTACAGACTGGATATACTATATTGACAATAAAGAGAACAATTCCATTTACAGAATGAGTATGCACGACTATATTCCGGAAAAATTAGCCGAGGAAAGCGCAACCTCCGTTTCGGTTCATGACGGGTTCCTGTACTTCATAAACTATCTGGATAATAACGGCATATATCGTCTGGATTTGAAAACAAAAAAAGTGTCACCGGTTCTTAAACAGCACACAATCTTCTACACCGTAAAAGACAATCTTATCTATTACACAAATACAAACGATGAATCCTATATCTACAGCATGAATCTTGACGGTTCGGGGAACAAGCGGCTGGAAGGTGTCAAGGGCTGGTTTCTTGCAAACTCACCGGATGATCCGGAGTTTCTTTACTTTATGTCACCTACCGGATCTATGAAGAAAGTGAATCTTTCATCACTTAACCAGATGACCGTAACCAATGACGAATGTGCATATATAAACATTGTGGAAAATTTCATTGTTTATCTCAACCGGGATGACAATCATTATTATATACTGGACAAAACAACCGGTAAAAGTACAGTTTTAAGATAATCGCCGGCATTGCTGATTTATTCCGGATATTGTATTATTATAATATTATGAAGAAATCTGTAAGGATTACATTTGCTTGGCTGCTAATAATCACTTTATGCTTTTCCTTTGTTTCTGTCGGTGCACAGGAGGATTTTTTTGACGCCAGGTATTACTGGTTGTATTCTTCCGCCATACCTTCCGCCTGGAAACTGCTTGCGGATATTCCCACAGAATCGGTCACCGTTGCGGTAATAGACACCGGAATCGAGTCGGATAATCCTCACTTGAAAGACAGAATTGATTCGCGGGGACGTAATTTTGTGCTTTCTTATGCTTCCGACAAAGTTGAAGACAAGCAGGGACACGGAACGGCAATTGCCGGCATCATTGCAGCAGTTCCTACCGAGGAAAACAATTATTACGGAGTCTGCGGTAATGTGGATGTTAAAATTCTCCCTTTAAAAGTATACGGCGATATTTCCGGCACATTGCAGATGCAATACATAATAGATGCTATTTATTATGCGATTGAGATGAATGCGGATGTAATTAATATAAGTATAGATATTCCCAACTATGACGAAGGTCTGCAGATAGCTTGTCTGGCCGCATATGAGAAATCCATTCCCATAATAGCCTCTGCCGGCAATAAGAGCAGTGAATATTACTCTTATCCCTCTTCCTGCTACGGTGTAATATCGGTATCGGCTCTTTCATTGTACGATGATGATTACTTTTTATCCTCTCCGTTTTCTTCCTATAACGATCAGGTGGATTTAAGTGCTCACGGAGAAGATATTTACACGATAGGATTAAACGGAACATATAACTTTTTAAGCGGTTCCTCTTTTTCCGCTGCAATAGTAGCCGGTGCGGCGGCAATACTCAAAGCTGTCAATAAAAGCCTTACCCCTCTGGAAATAGAAACCATATTGTGTGCAAGTGCGGACAAACTTACCGATAAGGGAAGAAATAATTATTACGGTTACGGGAAGCTCAATCTGTTCTCCGCATTGACTCTGGATTTGGACTCCCTGATATATCAGTCGGAAACACAGCAGCCCTCGGAGGGAACTTCTCCTTTTTCTTTTGAATATACCGACCGTAAAACAACATTGTCCTGCGGTCTTTCTTACGGATTATGGTTGGACCAAAATAATAAGGTTATGAGTGCCGGTGATTCTTCTTTCGGAAAATCCGATGTTGCTCAATGGTCGGATATAATATCCGTTGCCGCGGGAGATTCCTTTTCTTTAGGATTAAGAAGTGACGGAACATTGCGATATACCGGTTTCTCCGGCTCTTATGCATTGAATGTGGCCCATTGGACATCGCTAAAGCAGGTTTCTGCAGGTTCTCTCCATACTGCGGCGGTTACAACCGCAGGTTCCGTTTTGACTATGGGAAGCAACAGTGCCGGCCAATGCAATATCGGTATTATAGCGGGAGTTTCCAAAGTGGAATGCGGTTCAATGCACACTGTATGTTTAAGATCCAACGGTACTGTCAGAAGTGTAGGCGCAAACTTTTTCGGTGAAACCAACACTTCGGGTTGGTCGGATATAGTTTCCGTTGCTGCGGGAAACGGTTTCACGCTGGGACTGAAATCCGACGGCACCGTGTTGGCAACCGGCAACAACCGCTTTAAACAGACGGATGTCTCATCATGGCATAATATCATAGAGGTCTTTGCAGGGTATAATTACTCTGTGGGACTTAAGGCGGACGGAACGCTTGTATATACAGGATTAGCAACGGAGATGTCCTCTTCTCTGCAGGAATTAAGCAATATCAAGACTCTCTCCTGCAACAGAGATATGATGATTCTCAAAACAAATGATAATGAAATTATTATTCTGGGAAACACCGGCGCACAGGAGCGTTCGACAAATAAAGTTTATGTATACAGCTTTGACGATATAGCACAGGATTACTGGGCTGCTACATACATAAACCTTGTATCCCGATTGGGTATTATTAACGGTGTATACAGCGGAACGGGGTACATATATATCCCTCATGTGCATATGACCAGACAGGAATTCTTCAAAGTTATTCTGGAAACTATGAGCATTCCTACGAATGTTGATGCGGATATTGAGATTTTCGAAGATTATGAAGATGTGGATTCCTGGAGTCTTCCGTACATTAAAACCGCATATTACTACGGATATCTTACCGGAAGTACAGATGATGAAGGTAAGGTGTATATAAGACCTAAAGACCCGATTTCTCGGGCGGAAGCTGCAGTCATAATGGGGCGTGTAATAGGTTTAACGGAAAGTCCCGACATGGAATATGCCGATAAAGATACTGTACCCTTGTGGGCATATGATGCAATCTCTTACTTTTCACATATGAAGGTGCTCAACGGTTATCCGGACGGCACAATTGCACCGAATAACAACTTATACCGTTCGGAAGCTGCCGCTATCATCTGCAGACTTTACAGTTATGTGTTGAATGCTTATACTTTTAATCATGTCGATAATGTAGCAGAAACTGCAGATTAAGCACACAATATGAAAGAAGAAGAGGTAGTAAAGTGAGGAAAAGAACGTTTTTAACTATATCAGTACTGCTTGTTGCGGTTATACTGTCCTCCTGTACTCCGGTGGAAACACCTACAGTACAACCGTCTTCCGTACCTTCCGAAAATCCGCCTCAGACTTCTTTTTCTCCCCAACCGCCCGCTTCGGAGCAACCGACGGAAACCCGACCTGCGGAAGCCGCCCCGAAAACAGCTACTTTGAAACTGTCGGCAACAGGCGATGTAATGAGTCACTACACCCAGATTTTAGATGCATATAATGCTGAAACCGGCGAATATGATTATTCCAATTCTTTAAGTCGAATTAAAAATTTTACTAAAACCAGCGATCTTCTTATTGCCAATTTGGAAACCTCCATGGCGGAGGGAGAATATACCGGTTATCCTATTTTCAATACTCCTCCCGCTTTGGCCAAAAACCTTAAGGACATAGGGGTGGATATTGTAAGCACCGCTAACAACCACTGTCTTGATAAAGGTTTCAAAGGCCTTGTCTCCACCATAGAGAATGTAAAAGCGGCGGGACTTCTTCAGGTGGGAACATATGCCGCACAGCAAGATCGTGATGCGTCACATGGAGTTCTGGTTAAAGAGATTAACGGAATAAGTATGGCGATAGTTAATTATTCCTACGGTACCAATGTTATAAGGATACCGGCGGGAAAGGAGTTCTGCGTAAATCTTCTGTATGAAGACTATTTAGGTCCCTATACAATATTAAACAAAAAACAGATATCTTCCGACCTTGAGTATGCACGCTCTCTTGATACCGACCTTATAATAGCCCTTATTCACTGGGGAACGGAATATGTCACAACGGAAAGCGAAAAGCAACGACAAGCCGCACAATTTCTGTTTGATAACGGCGTGGATATATTGATAGGAAACCACCCCCATGTACTGCAACCTATGGGGATACAGACGATACGCACCCCGGAAGGTCAAGAAAAGCAGGTATTCGTATGTTATTCGTTAGGTAACTTCATGTCCAATATAACCAGAACCCATTACACGCTGACTTCGGTAATATTGAATATCTATATAGAAAAAAATCTTGAAACCGATGTGACCGTAATCAAAGGATATGATTATGTGCCCACATATATGCTTACTCCGGAATGGGGAGGCTCCAGACCATATGTGCTTCCCGTTCATGATGCCATAAAAGAATATGAAAACGGTTCAAGTACATTGATAAATGAAAAAATTTACAAGGATTTACTGGCCTCTTTGAAGATTTGTCATGACATTATCGGTCGCGATTACGACTATTATTATATAAAAAGAACAGATTAATCTATTATTTATCTTTAAATTTCGATCTCATACGCATTACGGGGTCCAATATCTTTTTTCTTATGCGCATACTTAAGGGGGTTATTTCCAGTAATTCATCTTCTTTAATATATTCCATTGCCTGCTCCAGGCTCATCTTCTTCGGAGGAGATAAGCGCAGAGCCTCATCGCTTCCCGCCGCCCTCACATTTGTAACATGCTTCTTTTTGCATACATTGACCGAGATGTCCTCATCCTTGGGTGTCTCGCCTACAACCATTCCGGCATACACTTCCTCTCCGGGATTTATAAAAAGCACTCCTCTTTCCTGAGCATTATACAGACCGTATGTAACCGCGGTCCCCGTTTCAAAGGCAATCAGCGAACCGTTGCTTCTGTACCCTATTTCTCCCTTATACGGAGCATATCCTTCATAGAGGGTATTCATTATACCTTCTCCCGCAGTATCGGTCAGAAACTCGTTCCTGTAGCCGAACAAGCCTCTCGCAGGAACAGAAAACTCCATTTTCATTCTGGTACCGGACAGATTCATGCACAGCATCTCGCCTTTTCTTTTTCCCACTTTCTCACATACCGCCCCTACGCAGTCGGAAGGTACGTCAATATATACATGCTCCATGGGTTCCTGTTTTACTCCGTCTATATCCGTAAACAGCACCCTGGGCGTACTCAATTGAAATTCATATCCTTCCCTCTTCATGGTCTCCACCAGAATGGACAGGTGCATTTCTCCTCTTCCCATAACAATAAAAGCATCGGCGGATTCCGTTTCCTTCACTTTTAACGAAACATCCTTCAGTGTTTCTCTGAACAACCGCTCTCTTAAATGCCTGGATGTTACATATTTACCTTCTCTTCCGGCAAACGGACTGTCATTAACCGAGAAGGTCATTTCTATTGTAGGAGGAGAAATTTTTGCAAATTCTATTGCTTCGACAAATTCCGGAT
>Ga0255342_1005517_pt1 | contig 12088 bp, 10 predicted proteins | sample wastewater_treat_3_FD_192416 | JGI IMG/M metagenome (GOLD analysis project Ga0255342, IMG submission 192416) | Wastewater microbial communities from Lulu Island WWTP, Vancouver, Canada - plant14 | ecosystem: Engineered > WWTP > Wastewater > Unclassified | place: Canada: Vancouver, British...
ATTGACCCAGCATGCTATTTTTTTGTCGTTCACGTTGAAATATTTAAGCATTATTTATCTCCGCCATGAGCCTGACTATCACAAAAACGATTTTTTATGCAATGGAAGATTGGATTTATATTGACAGCACAAGGGTAAAAAAGGCATGTATCAAATTATTGGCAAGGGGGAGGAGACCATGTTTGCCGGCAAAAAAATAGCGTTTATCGGTGGCGGGAAGATGGGGAGCATTCTTGTGCGGGGAATGATCAGGCGCAGAATAGCCCCTTCGAAGAGCATCACCGTAACGGATATCGACCAGCCGAGGCTTAAAGAACTTGCCACTTCTTTAAAGGTGCAGGTAAGCCGCGATAACAAAAAAGCGGTCCAGGAGGCGGACATTATTGTGCTGGCCGTCAAGCCGCAGCAGTTTGAGAAAGTCCTGAAAAATATTCGCCCTGCGGTCAATGCCGGTAAACTCTTTATTTCCATCGCGGCGGGTGTCTCCAGTGATGCCATCGAAAAGCTTTTGACCAAAAAACCGCGTGTTGTGCGTGTAATGCCCAACGTCAACGCGCTGGCGGGTCAGGGAGCCGCCGCCGTTGCCGCCGGCAGGTATGCCAAAAAGGAAGACGTAAATTACGCTCTGGCCATCTTCAACGCGGTCGGTCTCGCGATGGAGGTAGATGAAAAAATGATGGATGCGGTCACCGGCTTGAGCGGCAGCGGTCCTGCCTATTGCTTTGTGATGATTGAAGCCCTTGCCGATGCCGGTGTGCAACTGGGCCTGACGCGAGAGCTTGCCGAAAAGCTGGCTGCCCAGACCATGCTCGGCGCGGCAAGTTTGTGCTTGATGGGGGCCAAGCACCCGGCGCAGCTCAAAAATATGGTCACCTCACCGGGAGGGACAACCGCCGCCGGCTTGAAAGTTCTTGAAGAAGGTAAAATCCGGGCCACTTTGATCGACGCTGTCGAGGCGGCGGCAAAGCGCGCCAAAGAGCTTGCCGGCAACCAAAAAATGTGATTGGCGCATGAGATTTCGCCAATCATCACTCAAGAGTTAGATGCTATGTGGCACAAAAAATGATCGACAGTCCGTTTTCATCAGCTTCAGAGAGCTTTGCCAAACCCTGCCAACCGGCAATGTCGTCATACAGGCGAAAGCCTGTATCCAGTGTTATCAAGTGCTTTGGGGATTCCGGGTCAAGCCCGGAATGAGTGGAGGAGGTATTATTCAAAGATCTCATGCTTCGACACGCTCAGCACGAACGGTCAATAAAAACGCGCAGCGCATCCTTCGTGTCCCCCGCTCGCCCTGAGCCTGTCGAAGGGTGGCGAGGGGTGGCCTGCCCTAGCAGGCCGGGGGTGGACGCTGGTGAATGGTGGATGGCTCATGGCTCGTGACAGATTTGCCAAACCCTGCCAACCGGCAATGTCGTCATACCCGCGCGAAGGCCTGCCTGCGCCGGCATGACGAATAAGAGTAGTTTTTCAAAGCTTTGCTTTTGTAAGCGGGCTGATGTTGGATGCATCAGGCGAGAAGCGCGGGGGGAGCAATCACCGCGATGGAAAAATAAAGAAGTGAGGATATGAAATGGAAATTAAGGGAAAAATAATTATTGTGACAGGCGCGGCCTCCGGCATCGGCCGTGGGTTGTGCCAGAGGTTTGCCAAAGAAGGCGCCCAAGCCGTTATTGCGGCAGACGTCAACGAGGCGGGCGCGAAAGAGACAGCGGCTGAAATTAAAGGAGATGCCCTGCTGTGTGATGTAAGCAAAGAAGATGATGTGATCCGACTGGCAAAATTCGCCCGGGATAAATACGGGCGGGTGGATCTCGTTTGTTCCAACGCGGGAATTCTCGGTGCACCCGGCGGCTATGAAGTGGCCAACGATATATGGCAGCGCATCTGGGAAATCAACGTGCTGGCGCATGTATTTGTGGCACGTGCGGTTATCCCGGATATGATCAGACAGGGAGGTGGCGCGATCATGATTACCGCCTCGGCGGCTGGGCTTTTAAGCCAGATCGGTTCTTTACCCTATTCGGTAACGAAGCATGCCGCTGTGGGGCTGGCCGAGAACCTCTCTATCACTTACGGGGATCAGGGTATTCAGATATTTTTGCTGTGCCCGCAGGCGGTCGAGTCGGAGATGACCCGCGGCTATGCGGGCGGAGGAGTAGCCGGCGTGGATGGACTGATGAAAGTGGAGCAACTGGCGGATGCGGTGATGGAGTCATTTGCCGCCGATGAATTTTTGATTCTGCCCCATAAGGAAGTCAAATCCTATATGCAACGCAAGGCGGCGGATTACGACCGGTGGCTCAAAGGCATGAGAAGCCTGCAGCAAAGGTTTGTATCAGGAGGGCCCCTGAAAAAATAAAAGCAGTGCAAAAGACCCGCCGATGCGCGTCGGCCGGACTCGGCGCGCATCGGCTGAACAGTGTTTTACAGGGAGGCACAGATGAACCGGGACGAGTCGTGTCCAACCGTCGATAATGTAATCGATCTGGAAAGGGCGCTTGCCGGAAGCCCCAGGGTCGTCGCCATGATTTACGTCACATGGTGTCCTTATTGCCGCAAGGCGCTGCCGGTGTTTGAAAAGCAAAGGCTTGCGGGCGCGGACAATCTGCTTTTGGTGATCGATGATGAGGAACGTATCGCCGATTTATACGGAATCGATGTTTTTCCCACGCTTGTGCTTTTTGAAAAAGGTATGATCGTCAAGCGTCTCGACGGCAAGCCTGGTCTGGGGCTGAATGAAACGCAAATTGCCGATTTTGTCTCTTCCTGTGCAAAACTCTGACGCAAAAAGACAAAAAAGCCATCGCTGTTTTGGCCGCTATGCGGCGGCTAGCCCGGCCGTCTACCGGCGGTGGCATGCATAAAAACCAAATCTCTGTTTTTTCCTTTGCCGCAGTCAAGCAATTTTTTTCTTGACAAATCTTTTGTGACACATTATTTAACCCCTCACAAATAACAGTAACAGATTCAACACTTACAATTTGCAGCGTGGAATCATTGCGTCAGCGCCTGGTGTTAACGCATTGTCATTGCGCGCGGCTTAATAACACTTTGCTGCTTAGCCAAGAAAGAGAAGCATTATGCCACCAATCTTTTACAGATATGATCCCTTCAGGGAATCCGAAAACAAGAAGCGGGCTGGACAGGTCAGAAACGCCCTGTGGTTTGCCGGCAACGGCAAGGTAGAAGCGATCGTCCGGCGCGAGACAGGTGTCCTGCTGCCTGTGGGTGAAACCACACCTGCCTTACTTCGTGTGCTGGCCCATAACATTATGGAAAACCGCATTGGTTTCGGTTCGAGTTGGCATCTGAATCGCCTCGGTCTGCGCGAGCCGCTTGTCGCGGTGGTCCGTGTGCCTTCTCATGCCTTCTGGTCGGGAGACTGGATTCGCGAGACGCTTCGATTGCCCTTCACCGGACAGGAAATGGGCCGGCGCTTGCGGGAAGCCTCACACAGTCTGGAACGGGGCGTGAGCTATGCTTGGGGGCAAACCGATGAAAAAGACAACGACTTCAGATTGTATGGTGACGGCGATGTATTTCTGGCGTCGGAGCGTCTGGCCGAAGGTCTGGCCTTTGTTTACCGCGGCGTTCTGGAAGCTTCCGTGCGTCATTTGGAAACCAAAGGCGAGGCAGGCGTTGACGAACTGGAACAGGGCCTCAGGCAAAGCTCTCTGGGCGATGACTTTGCCCAAACCGTCTCGAAAAACCGCGAAGCCCTGCTGGAAAACCCCATACTGAAACGAAACTACAGTACAGGCACAACGGCTGTTAAACCGGCTGTAGCAGCCCCGCTTAAGTCCCCCCAGGAATTTGTTCCCGAATGCAGCATTACCGCATTCAGCCTGCAATGCGGACACGGCGATCGCGGCTACGTCCTGGACGTACTGGGCGGCCGACCAACGGATGGGGCCCGCTACCTCTTGCAGGTGGTATCCGAGCAGAACAAATTTGACGAAATGACTGTCAATTTTGCCGGAAATTGCGGTTTCGGGAAAAGGGGCTGTCCCGCCATAAAGGTAAATGGCGGCGAGGAAACCTGGAAGAGCCCGCACCAGTTCAAAGTAAAATACAAAACCACTGAAATGACTGACCGCTTCGGTCTTTTTATAAAGCGCTTCCTTGTCCCTGACCTGGATGCCCTGGTTCCTGAAGAATACATTATTTCCGCGCGGGGATGTTCCGCCGGGAGCGCCCGTCGCGCTACGATTCATTCCTTCCCGCCTTTCAAATCGTGGGGAAAAATCAACTTCGGCTACAATCCGGACAAAGCAAAGACTAAATCCGGAAATGCAGAAAGATTCCTCGACGCCTGGTTTCTGGAAGGCGAGTTGGGTTACTACGTCGGTGATTCAACCTGGAAATTCAACAAAGGCAGGATCGAGGACTATTTTCCTAAACTTGGTGCAGCTGCCGGAAGTGTTGCCAGGGGAATCGACGCCCTGACCAGTGAAGCCGAAGAAGAAAACAAGAAATACGGGAAAATCGTCAAAGTGCAACTTCAATCAAAAGTGGCCCTGGGTGCCAATGTCGAATTACTGGAGTCCAAGGGCGATTATGATGTCGATTTCGGGGGGAAAATCGAGTTTAAGCTCGATCCGCTCATCGGCGCTGATGTCCATGTTGATATTCTCCAGCTGCTGATCAAACGTGCGCCAGGCATTTCCTCGTTTCTGACCATGGTGCGTGAAAGAGCAGCCCAGGGCATCGGAAATAATAAAGTGGCAGCCCAAGCGGTGGTTGAACTCAATCTGATCATTTCCGGTAAGGCGGGGGCTTCGCTGGCGTGGCAAAAGAAGGCGAAAGACAAATGGCTGAGCATCGAAGGAGAAAAAACCGCCAATCGCTCCGTCTCCCTGACGGTGAGTCTGATAGGCAAGATTAAGGCGAAAGCCAAAATCTTTTATGTTAAGATCACGGTCGGCGCCGGCTTCGAGCTCAAGGGCGCGCGCAGTCAGACGGAAGGCATCGGCGGTGTCATGGACCTCTTTGCCACTACCGCCGAAGGAAAACCAGCCGTCGGCGGTGAATTCATCTTCACGGGTGCAACGATCTACTATCTGTATTATGCGGAAGTGAGTGTGGAAGAAAACAAAAACGGCAGCAAAAGCAATGGGGGATGGGGAGGAAGCGGAAAAAAAGGTAAAGGAACCAGCACAAAAAATAAAGTTTTTACTCGAAGAGAAGAAAAAAGCGGTAAATATGAGCTCTTCAAACCGCGCACGTGGCCGGAATGGAGCAGCGAAAAAGATAAGCAGAAAGGGGCTGGATTTGAAAAGCTCGATATCTGAGAAAGAGAGAAACACTGTGCATTTGCTCGCGCTGCTCGTCGCAGTAATATTGTTGCTGCCCGTGAGCAGCGGATGTACAAAAGCGCAATCAAAAGAAAAGATGAAAGGCAAAACCATGAGCATCCTGCAAAAAAAACCTGTGTACACACTGAAAGTAGAGACATTTGGTGTTTCCCACTTTATTAATGTAAATGACTGCACTGTTATTTTTGATGTGGACGACGAAGGTCAATCAGCGGTTGTAGTGCCTATCAACCACTGGATGCGATCAGGGGAAAATACGATCAGCTATGATCTTTTCCCTCCCGAGCCGGGTAAGCCGTTCAAACCCGGGAGTTATGTTCGGATCACCCTGATGGTTCATGAGCTTTCCGATCCAGAAAAGGAATATACGGTTGCGACCCTGCATTTCAGCGCCACAAAGGACGAGCATCAATCTCACACGACCGGCAGCAGTCCCTCAGGTATGTATAGCTCTCTCAAAAACTTCGCGCCGGACAAAGCCGGCGATATCGAGGTCTTTGACGCAACAGGCGCTCCGATGCCGGCAGACGAAGATTTTGCAGGCGCAATGACTTTTAAACGCAAAATCAATATCCCCTCATCCCTTCCGCTCTGGACCTTTTTCCAAAGCGAAGAGATGCCGGATCATAGAATGAATTCCCGGAGCGATGATGAGTATGAGGCGGCTATGGCACCCCTCTTCGCTGAGTACCGAAAAGTGCATGACGCCCTGGCTAAAAAAGACATTGACGCGATTCTGCCGATGTTTGAAGAGCGCAACCGCGAGACGGATATGGCGTTTTACATGGAACCTGGCACTACAGCTAAGCGTATGCGGGAATCTCTTATGAGCACCTTGACAGATTTAAAAAATGGCAATCTGGAATTACTTGAATTAGGCCCTCGCAATGTGGACTACCACCTAGAAGACAACAAGAAGATCGTCAGTTTACGAAGAACAGGGCTGGATCATGCCATCATATTGAACTACGTCAATAAGAAAAAGGATCTAGGATCGAAAAGCTACCCCATGCTATTCCGCTACCAGAACGGCAAATACATTTTGACAAGGTAAATAACCACGGTTGACAGTTTCCAGTTACAGGTTTTCATTTTCCGGCACAAAAAATAAATATCATCAATCCCCGCCTTTTCGGTTGCACCAGTAACCCAAAAGGCGGAGCTTTATTGACTCATCAGAAATAACAGTATCTTTAACCGGAAACCGGGAACCGGGAACTGGGAACTCCCCGCGAGGCGGCCCCGCCAAAATATGAGGAAGGAAAAAACCCGATGCAAAAAGAACAAGTTTTGACAAGCTCGATTTATAGCACTTTATGGCGTCTTTCCCGTATCATGGCGGCGGCTCTTATGGTGCTGCTTTTATTTGCCACTGCAGGATGCGCCAAAGAACAACCGAAAACAAGAACAAAGGGGAACAAGATGAGTTTATTATTTAAAAAACCGGTTTACAGACTGAAGGTGGAAGCCTTTGGTGTATCAAATTACATTGAAGTAAATGGTGTTATCGTGACGTTTGATACCAGTTCGTGGGGACAGACAACCGTGACCCTGCCTGTCAACCACCTCATGCGCTCGGGAGAAAATACGATCGCTTTCGACGTGCTTCCCCCCAAACGAGGTGAACAGATCAACCCGAACAGTCATGTAAAAATTGCCCTGACGGTTTGTGAGCTTACCGACCAAAAAAACATCTACACAGTTGCCACTTTGCACTTTCACGGGACGGCGGATGCAAACAAATCACACACAGGCGGCAGCAGTCCGTCGGGCGTTTTTAATTCGACCAAAGGATTTGCACCGGACAAAGATGGCGATGTGCAGGTCTTTGATGTGACGGCCGTAGCCAGGCCGAGTTACGCCAACTCCTGGACCTATACCCGCAAGATTGACATTCCCTCATCGTTGCCGCTATGGGCCTTTTTCAACAGCGAAGAGATGCCGGATTACCAAGTCAATTTAAAAACAGACGAAGAGCTGGACCGCGCAATAGCGCCCCTGTATGCAGAGTACCAGAAGGTATACGGCGCACTGGAAAAACACAATGTCGATGCCATCATGCCGATGTTTGCGGAGCGAAACCGTGAACTGGATATGGCCTTTTATCTCGAGCCCGGTACAATGGAGGCAGAGTTGCGCGATGCCTTCGCAAGCACGATCAAGGACATGAAGGAAGGCAATCAGGAACTGGTGGGGCTGAGAATACGTAGTGTTGGCTTCCAATTGGAAACAAACAAAAAGATAGCAAGCTTGATACGGCGTGGGATGGAACCAGCAATCATCATTAACTACGTCAACAAGCTTGATGGTGTCGGCTCTGAACGCTACCCCATGTTCTTCCGCTACCAGAACGGCAAATACATTTTGACAAGGTAAATAACTACAGTTGACAGTTTCCAGTTACCGGTTTTCAATAATCAGTTTTTTTCATCCCCGCCTTTTCGGTTGCACCAGTAACCCAAAAGGCGGAGTTGTATTGACGCATCAGAAATAACAGTATCTTGAACCGGGAACCGGGAACTGGGAACTGGAAACTCCCCGCGAAACTTGCTATATTTTAACTTGACAAAAAACAAAATTAGTTATGCGAAGGTCCAGTAACTGACCCTATGCGGCGGCTGCAGAAGAAGAAAACATTTTTGGAGGACGGATGTGGATTTAAAATATTTGCTGTTGACAGAGAACGAGAAGGTGGCCACCGTGACAATCAACCGGCCCGAAAAGGGCAATGCCCTGGCACCGCAGGTACTCGGTGAGCTGGCCGCTTTGTTTACCTCGCTGGCTACGCGCGACGATGTCAATGTGGTGGTGCTTACCGGGGGCGAGAAATACTTTTCTGCCGGTTTCGATTTGAACGAGATCCGTAAGCTGGAGAAGGTTTCCAATGAGGCCTATATTAATTTATTTCACCGGGCCTATCGCTCCATTTTGTTCTGTCAGCAACCCGTTATTTGTGCTGTGGGCGGTCCGGCGATCGCGGGCGGGTTTGACCTGACGATGATGTGCGATATCCGCTACGCCTCCGAGCGCGCGAAATTCGGCCAGCGGGAAATCCTGCTTTCCCTGACGCCGATTATGGATCCGCTGTGGCGTATCATTGGGCTGGGCCGCGCCAAGGAGGTGACTCTTACCGGTCGGATCTATGATGCTTACGAGGCGGAAAAAATGGGTTATGTCAGCAAGGTGTTTCCCGAAGGGAAGCTGCTGGAATCGGTTGCCGAGATAGCTCGTGAAATGGCGGCCTATGATCATGGCTGCCTGAAGGAAACAAAGGCTCTTGCCCACAAGGTGCTCAATGAAGATCTTGACGGGGCGATGCGGGTGCATGAATGGCTCTTCAGATCCTATATAGGTTCAGAGGATAACCACCGGCGCATCGATGCGCTTCAGGAGAAACTTGCCGCCGCGAGAAAGAAATAGTTCCTGATTTCAAGACGTTACAATTTTGGCATTTATAAAGCCCTACCGCTTATGTTCGGCAGGGCTTTTTTTATTCGACCAGGTGTTTTTCAATCTTCCCGCACAAGATACTTTAAAAAACAAGACCTTGTATCTTCTCGGCAAAGCGGATGCCAAGCGATGACGCTCTCCCCGCAACGGGCGGCGCACGACCTGGCCTCGGCAAAGGCCCGCAAAGATGAGTTATTTATCCTCTCTATAATTCTGCGTATAATTTCATAGTCCAACTATAAAATAAAATAATACTTGACAGTGAGACTATGATGATGTAGCTTAAGAACCAAGAGAGAGGTATTGTAATGGCTGATCACGCCCGGCCCAAAACCAGAAAAGACCGCATTATGGACGCGGCTCTGCGTATTTTTGCCGAAAAGAGTTTTGCTGACGCCACCATTTCCGAAATAAGCAAGGAAGCAGGTGTTTCCGAAGCGACCATTTATGAATATTTCGGAACCAAAGAAGACCTTCTTTTTGCCATCCCCGAGAAAATCTCCAATGACACTTTTGAAGAATCGCAAATGGTTCTTCCTTACATCAAGGATGCGGAGGGCAGGCTGCGCGCCATCATGTACAGTTATATCCGTTTGTATCACGGCAATCCCGATTATTCGGCACTGGTTCTGCTGCAGTTGATGTCCAACAAACGATTTCGTCAGACAGCCGCTCACGCAGCCATACGCCGTGCCGCTCACGGTCTTTTGGATTGTATCCGCGAAGGTATCGCCGATGGCACATTCCGTAAAGATGTGGACGCCTACCTGGTGCGCTCTATGTTGATGGGCACGATTGAACATGTTTTTATCCACTGGCATATGCAGGGGATGCCGAATGAGCGCAAGACCATGGTGGATATGCTCGATTCCTTCCTGGAGATGGTTTTTTGCGGGATTCGCGCCAGGAAAGAGCAAGATGGTGTTTTGCTGCGTGTGAATTTGGAAGACGTCCGCTCACTTGCGGGTCTTCTTGCCGATAGCAGAAGCGATCAGGAGCATATAACAACAAATAAGCAACACAAAAAAACAGCACAGAAAAAGGAGAAAGAGAAATGAGAACTAAACAGGAGTATATTAACGGTCTGAAGAAGATGAAAAGAAATATTTACTTTGACGGCCAGCTCATTGATCGTGATGATGAATTGCAGATGCCCTGTCTGGACGTTATCGGAACGACTTATGATGAAGCCGCCAAGCCGGAAAATGAATTGTTGATGACGGCCACGTCCCATCTGACCGGACAAAAGATCAACCGCTTCAATCACATTCACATGAGCACGACAGACCTGCATAGAAAGCAGGACATGACCCGGATGCTGTGCCAGAAAGTGGGCGGCTGCATCCAGCGCTGCATGGGAATCGATGCCACCAACGCTATTTATAATGTTTCTTATGAAGCGGATAAAGTGCATAACGGCGCCACCCAATACCATGAGAATTTCAAAAAGTGGCTTATCCGTTTCCAGAACGAAGATTTGGTCGGCTGCTGCGCCCAGACGGATGTGAAAGGCGACCGTATGCTGCGGCCCGCGGATCAGCCCAACCCCGGCTCATACGTGTATATCAAGGAAAGGCTCAAAGACGGCATCGTTGTCGAAGGCTGCAAGCTTCATATTTCCGAAGCGTCGGTCGCCGACGAGGTGCTGGTAGTGCCGACCCGCGCCCTGCGTGAAAAAGACAAGGACTACGCCGTGTCTTTCGCCATCCCCGGCGACTGGGACGGCCTCAAGCAGGTGGTTTCGATACATAACTATCGTCCCCGCGCCCATTACAAACGCGGTTTTATGCCCGGCGCCACGGATTCCTACATGATTTTTGACAACTGTTTTGTCCCGTGGGAGAGAGTCTTCCTGGCCGGCGAACACCAGCACGGCGGCATTTTGGCGCTATTGTTCGCCCTGTTCCACCGCCATTCCTACTCCGGCTGCAAACCGGCCATCGGCGATGTCATTCTTGGCTCGGCGGCACTGGCGGCGGAAGTCAACAACATCCATAAAGCGGAACACGTGCGTGAAAAACTGGCGGAAATTATCATGACTTCCGAGCTTGGTTATGCGGCAGGCTACACAGCCTCCGACTTGGGCAAGCCGGAAGTTTACATTCCCGGCTTAGGCTTTGTGCCGTTCGGTCCTGGTTCTTTTATTCCGCATTCCATTTACTGTAACGTCGGCCGCTGTCTGACCGGCGAGGCGGTTTTCAGAGAAGCGGAAATTCTGTGCGACATCTCCGGCGGTGTGACAGCGACTTTCCCGTATGAGAAAGACTTTGCCAACCCGGATCTCGCCGATCTGCTTTTGAAATACACCAAGCGTAACCCGAATATGTCCGCAGAAGATCAGGCGCAGTTCTGGCGCTACCTGGGCGACGTGTTGTGTTCCGCAATGGGCGGCATCGCCAACCTGGGCAACTATCACGGCGGCGGCTCCCCCGTCATGGAGCAGATTGCCATCACCACGCAATACGATATCGAATCACGAAAGAAGCTGGTGAAATACATTGCCGGCATGAGCGGCGGCGATCGCGAGGCGCTGGCAAAGGATAACTTCAACAACAAGCCGATTGACAAGTAAACGAAGTATACCAGCCGGTTTGTTTTCCGGCAAAGAAAAGCATCACCCCGCCCGCTGGTTTAAATACCGGCGGGCGGGAGTGAGCTGATGTCTATACTAACATCCAGGAGAATAACGCCATGTTCGATCTGAATCAATTTTCACTGAAGGATAAAGTTGCGCTCGTCACCGGCGGGGGTCGGGGTATCGGTCAGGCCATCGCCTTTGGTTTTGCCCGGGCGGGTGCGAAAGTCGCTATTACCAGCCGCAAAGCGCCGGATCTGGAAGCAACCGCCTGCCAGATGGAAGAAGTGGGTTGTGAAACGCTGGTGATACCCGCCCATCTGGGCAAATTCGATGAAATTCAGCGAGTGGTGGATACTGTGCTGCAAAAGTTCGGCCGTCTCGATATTCTGGTCAACAATGCAGGCGCCAGTCCCGCCATCGCCTCCGTGCTGGACACTGACGAACGCCTGTGGGAGACGATCATGAACGTCAACCTCAAAGGGGTTTATTTTATGAGTCAGGCGGCCGCCAAGGTCATGAAAAAACAGGGGGGCGGGAAAATTATCAATATCGCTTCCATTGACGGAGTGAACCCCGAACCGGGAGTGAGCGTCTATTCCGTTTCGAAGGCAGGTGTCCGCCAGATTTCCCGCGCCTTCGCCATGGAGCTGGCCCGGGATAACATTCAGGTGAACACGATTCTGCCGGGGCCGATTGAAACAAAGATGCTCAATTCGCACTGGTTCCACCTGACCCCGGAAGA
>Ga0255342_1005521_pt1 | contig 12073 bp, 8 predicted proteins | sample wastewater_treat_3_FD_192416 | JGI IMG/M metagenome (GOLD analysis project Ga0255342, IMG submission 192416) | Wastewater microbial communities from Lulu Island WWTP, Vancouver, Canada - plant14 | ecosystem: Engineered > WWTP > Wastewater > Unclassified | place: Canada: Vancouver, British...
CTGATGGTAAACTTTCTAAGGCTTACAGAAAAGCGCAATCAGCGAAATCTGGATTATGATAATCTTGCTATTCTGTGTTATAATTCCTGTATAGCAGGAATGGAGCTGCAATGAAACCTAAAAAGAATAAGCTGGTCATAAAAATAGAGGTGTCTAATGGGACATTTATAGCTTCAGACAACCTGTTTTATGATTACGGGATAGGCGACAGCTTGAAAGAATGCTGGAATGATTATGTTCAATCAATAAAAGAACGACTTGAAATAACGAAAGGCAACAAAAATAAATTCATACTTTATAAAAGAAAAATATTGTCTAAGTTTCTGAAATGAACACCTGGGGCTGACAGGTGTGATCCAGCGCCTGAGCTGAGGTGGCTGGAAATCCGGCTTCGATGCCGGCAGCCTCACTAAGATAAACGCTGGTGTATGGTTGTGGAACGCCCTGTAAGCGTTCGGAACGCGGGTTCGATTCCCGCCACCAGCTTATAATGGGGATGTCGCGCTCCCCGCCCGCATGAGTGGATATGTACTCCCGGATGCGGTTTTGCTGGTCACTGCTCTGTTCTCTGCGGGTCTCGCTGTACATCGAGGCGGAGAGCATCAGGCTTGGGGGGCGGGCTGTTTTCTCTAAGCGCAAGAGTGTTCGCCCCCCACTACAGTAGTTGGAGGAACAATGAAAATGCAAAAAAAAGAACTGTTTAGAATGATCAGGGGGTTGGAGGCAAATTTTGGAGAGTTGCGGTCACAAATTATCGCACATGGGGCGCAAATTCGATTTCTATCTAATAGAATTGAAAAAATGCCCAACCATCAAGAAGAACTGCTCAAACGGATTGAGGAACTTGAAAAGACAGTCGCTTTGTTACAGCAGAAAGTCACCGATATTGAAAACAGACCTATTGCGCCTATATGGATTGCTCCGTGGCTTAGAGATGTTCCGCCGTATACATATCCCACAATCACATGTGCGCAGACGACTAAATTCTATTCAGACTCTCGCACTTAGTGGTATAATATCCTTAATCCACTTGAAGTCCTTATGGATGTAGGGAGGAGGGCTATCCACCCGATGCGTAGGATGGCAGCGGGAAATACAGGCTGATGGGGATGTCGGTTGCGTCACCTAAACGCCGCAATTGAAATCCGGATACATCCCCTACCAGCCATATCGTAATCCCTCACAACTTTTGCCAAACGATTACGCCATAATCCGTAGAACATAATCGACAAAAATCAAAAAATTGACAAAACTCCGTGATACCAGAACTTATGTCAACTTATTGACAAAACTTTTTGTCGATTATAATAATCATAATTATTAATTCTCAAATTTCATCGACTACAATCGAAGTCCTGATTATCAGGTAGTTTCGCAAACTGCCCGATATGCTGGCAGTTGTTATCATTCTATCCGTTAGTTATTTGTGGATTCATTCTAATTAGCCTCTGGAAGTAAAATATGCGGGTAAATTCAAGATTTGTACCGAATAATGTGTAATCTATCATTATGAAGGGTTATCTTTATTTTATGCCCAATTTTCCCCGCAGACGGGAAAAAGAGAAAATTTTCTGCATCTGTTCTCTTTCTGTTTCTCTTCTGTTCTCTTTCTGTTTCTTTATCTCTTCTTCTTCTCTTCTTTATCTGTGTCCGTGTGCTGTCCGTTTAATGGACGCGAGACGGACAAAACGTGGACAAGTGACGGACATTTGACAGCAAACCTTTGACTAATGGTGTACAATATGGTAGTGTAGTAAGGACTAACATTCTATCTGCGGAGGCAATTATGGCAGTTGCGAGAGACGCGCGCGGACGGCTTCTACCAGGAAGCGTCAACAATCCAGCCGGAAGACCAAAGGCTGAGCATACCCTGGCAAGCCTTATCAGAGTTGAGTTTGGAAAAGAAATTGAAGTGCTGATTGGCGACAATCTCACAAAGCTTGAACGCCGCCAGATTATGGCTGACGCGATGGCACAGCTTATCTCCACCGGAAAAGTGAAATTACCGGACAGAGTTGATGAGAACGGGAATGTGATCAAGGGCGTTACATTTGATTTTCCCGCAAGCGAGTGGATGAAACATCTCATCCGCCTGTTCCGCTACATCGAACCGCCCGTTACCAACATTGAGGTTTCCGGCGGAGTGGACGGCATCATCTTCGACAAGGAAATAACGGATGAGCCAGACGAGTAAAGAGGGCTTTGTCTCCCTCACTGATTTGGTAAACTTCACCCCACGCCAGGATGAGGCTTTCAAATCAATGTTCAAACATACCTTTACCCTGTACGGGGGTGCCAGGGGTGGCGGCAAAAGTTATTGGCTTCGCTGGGCGATGCTTAGTTGGATTCTCTATCAGGCTAAAATGGGCTTCCCTGGTATCGTGGGCGGTCTGTTTTCGTCTACCTATACCAACTTGAAAGACCGCCAGATTAGTAAGATTGCGTCCGAGTTCCCTTCCTGGCTCGGCGTTCTCAAAGAAAATAAGACGCTTGGGTTGGCGTTTTATCTTGATAAAAAATTCGGGGGGGGCGCACTGACCCTGAGAAACCTTGATGAGTCCACAAAATATAAATCCGCCGAGTTCGGCATCATCGGTGTCGATGAACTCACTGAACACACCGTGGACACATTCAATATCCTCATCGGCTCTTTGAGATGGGCTGGTCTTAAAAAACCTTGCTTCATCGCCGGAAGTAACCCAGACGGAATTGGTAATGATTGGGTGAAGAATTACTTTATACACCACGTATATCCACCCGAATTAGAACCTTTGAGTTCAGAGTTCAATTTCGTTCCGGCGCTCCCCACCGACAACCCACACCTTGATTCCTCTTACTACCTGATGCTTAATTCCCTGCCAGACGACCTCAAACGCGCCTGGCTGCTGGGCGATTGGGATGTGTTCAAGGGATTGGCTTTCAAGACTTTCAATAAGCGCACCCACGTCATTGACCCGATTGATATTCCAGATTACTGGACAAGATTGGTCGGGATCGACTCCGGCTACCGCGCTCCCTTCTGCGCCCTGTTCGGCGCTCGTAACCCCGATAACGGACGCGTTATTATCTACAAGGAGATCTATGAAACGGAACTTACCGATAGACAGCAGGCACGTAAAATCCTCGATATGTCCGATGACTTCGAAAAGAAAGCCCTGCGCTTCGCTGACCCCGCTATGTGGACACGAAAGACGCAGGAGTTCATTACCTCTTCTGCGCAGATTTACGCCCAAAACGGAGTCCCCTTGCGAAAGGGTAATAATGACCGATTGGACGGGAAACGAAAAGTGGATCGTCTTCTCAACCCAATGGAGGACGGACTGCCTGGATTGCTTATATTCAACACTTGCCCAAACCTGGTTAAACAACTCTCCCAATTGGTCTATGACAAGTACCATACTGAGGACGTAGATACCCGTATGGAAGACCACGCCTACGACGCACTTAAATATTTATTAACTTCTGTCCGCGATTACCGCGCACCACAACCATCAAAATATACTAAGTCTCCGTTCCTAAATCTGGAACACATCTGACCAGGAGGTCATCGTGGATAATTTCAATCAGGCTAAACAACACGGGCAGGACTTGCTCGGCGAATACGCAACATTACATTCAATGCAGCGGGAGATGGACTTGATGATTAATATGGAGTGGAAAAGTAAACCCACTGACCCCACTCTCAAAATCACCATCTCCCCCGAAGCTCGTAACCAGTACCTGGGCGCTATGCGCCTGCTCACCGCATCTGAACCTATTGTCTCTGTCCCCCACGATAAGAATGACCCTGTTTCAGTCGAAAATTCTGAGCAAATAGAGAAAATGTGCAAAGCTGTCCTCTACCAGTCCGGCAGAATCAACCAGAAACCCGTCCACTATGAGCTTGTGGGGTCGCTTTTGCGCTATGGACAGTTCCATCTGGCGCTCACGGACACCGAGGATTTGCTGAAACTCCAGAAAAAACGCGGGAAAACAGCCTCTAAAGCCGCTATTACCCGCTATGAACGCATCGCGGGCGCTACACCCTTCATTTTTCAGCCGCTTGACCCTAAATGCGGCAACGCTGAGTTCGATTCCTTCGGCTTATGCGCCTATTACCGCGAAACTGAGATGACCTACGCTCAAATTAAGGCTATGTTCGGGGAATTGGAGCAGCTAAAGGATAAAAGTGACACCGATGTCGTGGTCTACAAGGATTATTGGAACTTGGATGTGCATTTCGCCTGGGTCGACAACATTTCCGAGCCTCTCGTTGGCAAAGAGAACAATGGTCGCCACGACCTGCCCTGCATCCCGATTATTGTGCAGGGCGCAGAAGGTTTCCTGCTCCAGGATGACCCTGAATACCAGTACCAGCCACTCCTGTACGGCGCGTGGAAGGGAGACTTGTGGGATAGACAGAACCTTGAACTGACTGCAATGTATACCAACCTGTTTGCAGTCGCCTCTAATGCAATGTTCGTGCACGAACGCTCTGAACCCGATAGTCAGATTGAAATAGACTTCGGGAACGTCGGCGGCATCGTACATCTCAACCCTGGCGATAGATTGTCGCCTCTCCAAAGAGATGTCCTCAATAAAGATATGCTCTATGGGCTGGATGTCGCCAATAAACTGTTTGAGGAAAGCACTATCTATAAGACTGCGCTCGGTCAGGGCGGTAATACCAATTTGGCATATTCTGCAATTGCCTTGCTCACACAGTCCGGCAGATTGCCACTGATTTCATTCCAGCGCTGCGGCGGCTGGGGCATCGGTACGGGATTAGAACTGATGTTCGATATGATTAAGGACAAAAATAGTTTGCGCACCGCACTGTACGAAGGTGGCAAACTGAATATCGACCCGAAGGAGTTGCCGGACGATTTGGTTATTGACGTGCAACTGGATGCCGAACTCCCGCAGGATAAACTCCAACAGGCGAATATCGCCTATATGCTCAAACAACAGGGTCTCGCTTCGGATGAGTGGATACGCGAAAATATCCTCAATATCGGGCAGTCTAAGGAAATGACTAAAAAGGTCATCGAAGAACGCTTTGTGGAACAGATGGTGCAGGAACATTTCACAAAGGCAATGGAAAATGACATCCGCAAACAGGTCCAGGCGGAAATGCAGCAGGCTCAGATGCAGCAGCAGGCTCAGATGCAACAGCAACAAGCGCAGATGCTGCAGCAGCAGCAGATGCAGGGACGCGCGATGCGCCAACAGGAACAATTACAGCGGGCACAGGCAATGTCTATGGCTGAGCAACGCGCTCGCTTCGCTGACCAGAATAATCCGAATATGGGCGGGATGCCTTCGATTGTGGCACAGGGCGCTCTGCCAGCTTCACGACCAGGAATGAAACCAACACCAGCCACAGGCGAACCGCAAGAATTGCAGGAAGGTGAGATGTGATTACCGTAGTGGATGCCAGCAATCTCTACCTCTTGGCTAAGGCCTTCTCTAAAGGTCAGCTACAAGAGTTGTCCGATAAGTGGAGCGAACCACTGCTTACCGCGGCTATCCAAATGCTGCGGGCGCAAATCGAGGCTGATCCAAAGTTAGCCGCCGCTGCCAGACAGAACCCTGAAATCATGGCGATTCTGGAAGGAGAACAAAATGCCAAGCCAAGTTAATCCTGATTACATTCCGCCTAACTACCGCCCGAACTATCGCGTCCCCCAAACGCGCACTGTCCGTACACCCGCGCAACCTAACCCGCGCGATACCTATGATTACTTCGCGGAACAACGCGAACTGAACAGGGTGAGGCAGGAACAGATTGCCGCCGCTAACCGCCGGATGCAGGCGCTGATGGCGCAGAGACGCACCCAACAAAATGCTTGGAATCAACAGGCATACCGTAACGGCTACGACCCGTATAACACGCGCAACAATGAATACATTGGTGCGAGGTGGGCGGATTACGCGTATAACCCCGCCTATCCACAGGGATATAACTGGCAGTATCCAGGCGGTAAATACTACCGCCAGCCCAAAGAGCCAGCCGCGCCAACCTTCAACACGGGTATCTATCACACGCAGGCGGAATGGGATGCCTATCGTAAGAGCCTGAATAAACCCGCCACGAAGACTACGCCACCTACCTACACCAGGAACTTACCGGAGTCCCTGCAAGACGCAATCGCGCGGGGTGAACAAAGCCCGTGGGGCTATGACAGTGGAGCGCCAGCTACGCCGTGGAATTACAACCCTAATAAATACGGCGGCGTTGGCAAAAACACAGGAACATCTCCGTTTTCTGTATGGTCAGACTTGTGGAACATTCCAGCTTCTAAACGGGGACTCCCCTGGGTAACATCACCTAACTATGGTATGCTGGAAGCCAATGCGAGATTTCCATTCAGGAGCGTCATTGACTTTGACCAGAGCGTGATACCGATGGGATTGACACCGAGATACTCCACGCTAAGTCCCGCGCTCAGAGACCCCTGGGCAAGCGACCCGTATGAAATCGGGGGAAGTCCATACGCAGAATCTGTTTACAACGAACAATACGCTGAGGATACAGGCTGGGATGGCTATGGTGGCTGGGGCGGCGGCGGAAGCTACTCGTCATCGCCAGGTATCTACGGCGATTCAGTGCGAAAAAATCAGTGGTACAGTACGCTGTTGCAGTGGAATATAACATAACGAGGCGCTTATGACCGACGAGTTTGTCCCAAATAACGAGACCTATCAGCGCTATCGTGATAGTAACAAAAGTCATTCCATGTGGATTCGAGACCGCACGCGCTGGCTTGCAAAGCAGGCGCATCGTGAGGGCTATCAAGGCTCGATGGCAAACTATGTGCCGCGAGGATATGACCGCTTTTACCGCATGTCCTCAGCGAACAAAGATAAATACTACTGGAAGCCGGATGCTGTCGCGCGTACAGATAACTTCGCGCCGTGGGCTACACAGAACGACAACAAGCCGAACTACTGGGACGACCCGCAGCGAGTAGGCAGATGGTATGACTTTCTGCGCTTGCAATCGGATGATTACGAACCCCCTGATTGGCTTGATAAAAATACAGTTACCAACCTATACAAAGAACTAAAAGCCTATAACGGGCACGATGATTACACGGCATGGAAACCCCTGCCTGTCGGGAGCATGGGGCGCTATTATGGGCAGTTTGGTTCTGCGCCGGAAGGTTTCGGAGAACCTGTCGCTACCCGCACAAACACGCTTTACGGCGCACGCCTGCCCACGCTCTTTGAGAATATCCAGACCGCCGCGGAAGGGCTGAACGCGTCTCAGGAAAAAATCAAGCGCGGCGAAACTCTGAGCTATCAGGAGTATCTGCGGAATTACGACTCGCTCTCAAAGTACAACATGACAATGGAGCATATCAAAGCCATTGACCCAACGCTGTATGATGAGCTTGGCGGCAACATTGACTTTACCCAACCGCTGTCCGAGACGGAATACAAAGCCCTGATTGACGCGTCTGTAAAGCCGGAGCTTCCTGACTACAACAAGCTCGAACCCTGGCAGCAGTGGATACTCCCGCTCATTTCAGCGGGTGAGTTCAAGAACAGACCGACTGGCAACAAAGAAGCGCAGTATATCATCACCGGACTATTTACTGGCGCTGGCTTTGCTGGCGCTACTTCCTTTGGGCTGTCAACCGCCGCCGCCTTGATGGGCACCTCATCGGCTGTCGCTGCTGGTCTCGCGCTTCCAACGGGTGGAGCGTCGCTGATTATCCCGCTCATTGCTGGCGCGGTTGGCTTGATTGTTGGAACGGCGCAGTATGAAGCCGCTAAATCTGGAACGCCTAACAAGGCATTGGACAACGCAAGCAAGGTCCTGAACTGGCTTGGTGATCAAACCGAAATAGCTATCGGGCTTGTCGCGGAAGCGGATGAGTATGCTGGCAATTGGAACGCGGCTAAACGCGCCGCCTCAATGTTCTATGAAACCCGCAGCTTGAGTTTTGGCAACTGGTTTCTGAACACGGTATCTAAAACAGCCGATGCGATTGACGCGGTGCTTGGCACGGAACTATCCAGCGGACAGACAGCCGACAAAGGTGAGGTCTGGAAGATTCACGAAGGCATCATTGCCCCACAGGAAGTTGATTTCCAGGATGGCGAAGCAACGCTGAAACTCCAGCAGGAGATATTGTCTCTTGGCAGAGAGGCAACGCGCGAGGACATAGACGCGGTGCTGCTGAAGTGGCGTGAGAAGTACGGCACGAGCGGAAACCTGAGTGATTTCGCCGGACAGATGTTCCTGGACGTGAGCAACTTTATCCCGATGGCAATTGACTTTGGACTTGGCAAGGTTGCAAAGCCGCTGTCTAAATCCTTTGCGTCTCAGGCAGCCTCAGCCCTTGACGACTTCACCACCGGAAAAGACCCTGGTGGTCTCGCACGCGCGGTAGACCTTCAACAGAGGTCAATGTTGTTTGACAACATAGACGTTCTGGCAAAATCTTATATGGGCAACCCTCTTACAGACGCGATGCCGATGGGCGTGCAGAGTGTGTTTGAAAAAATTATGACCAGCAAGACGCTCGCGAAAGCAGTGTCTGGAATAACCGGAAGTCCGGAAGCTGGCGCGGCGTTCAGCAAGTTCTGGCGCGGCACGAAATCTCCCTACGAGTTGGTTACGGCTGCCAAGTCCGCCGCGGCTATCGGCGGCTACCTGAACAAATCCGTTCAGGACATTAGCATAAATATCAAAAATGCGGATGGCTCAGATTATGGTGTTGCAAAAATAGACTGGGATTACCTGCACGACTCCGGCGATACCGCGCGTATGCGCATCAACGGCGAGGACGGCACAGAATATTATGTGAACATGAAGACAGAAGCGATTGACAGGATTGTCAGAAACGGACAGGATGTCACGATGACGGACACCCTGAAAGCGGACATTCTGACAGAGCTTCAGGCGCACTCCTACGATTACATGAAACGGGTGGTCATTGATACCGCGACCAAAGAGTTTGCGGACTCGGTAAAGTATGCTGAATCAGCAAAACTACCAAAGGTTCTGAAAGATTCTGGCGTAGGCAAGTGGCTCGTGAGTATGTCTTCATGGACACCGGAGTCCCGCGTGAAGCAGAGTATGCGGAATTTACAGCAGTCTCTCGGAAATATTATGACCTTCGCGGGCGGGGATAAGAAGCGCTTTATCGCGCTCATTGAAGCGCTCGGCAATAAGCAGGATGTCGCCAAACTGTCATCCGCTGCCTTTGAGTATCAGGACGGCGCTCTCTATGCGCGTACCGCGTCAATGTTGAAAGAGTTCGTCAAAGAAGACGGCGCGATGGCTGGGCTAAAAGTTCTGATTGACAACTCCTCTGAGAAGACGCTTGGCTTCAACACGATTGCTAAGGCGATCGCTAAATCCCCGCTGGAAATGCGGGCAATGAAACCAGCGGATGTGTTCGCGCGACTTCTAACGACAGACCCTAACCTGGCTGCCTCTCTCTCGGAAGCAATGGTCACGGACATTATGAAACCGTTCATTGACGAGAAGAACCCGATGCCACTGACGGACGGTGAGTGGGTGGCGAAGGTAGCATTGACCGCGCTTGATAACAGCATGGAGATGCTCATCAAAGACTATGGCGTTACTAAAATGCCAACCATCATACGCTACTCCAAGATACTCAAAAAGGCGTTGGGCTTTGGCGTTATCACCACCAGCATCCCGACGTGGATTACCAACTACCTGAACAACCAGGTCGCAATCAACCTACTGATTGGCGATGGCGTTCTCCAGCGCAAATCTAAAATCACAAAGTTCATGGAAGATATTGGCGTGAACGCGGAAGGCATCGCGGGTAAAGAGTACGGGCTTTCTGGCGAAATCGAAGCTAACACGCAGGCTATTTATAAAGTATTGCACCCGAACAAAGCTACGGGCGTTGGCGCGTTGAACGCGTTGAACGCGTTCCAGAAGCATCTCGGCAAGTTCGGGCAGGTGTACGGAAACATTGAGAGCAGCGCCCGCTTGCGCGGGTTCTACGCGGCTACAAGGCAGTATATCCAGCGTGCGGCATTAGGCGATATGCCCGCGTCCACGCGTGCCAAGATGCTGGAATATATGTCGCCTTCTGAGCTTGCTGCCTTTGAAGCAAAAGCTAATGGCGCTCTGAACGCGAAACAATTGCAGGAAGTATTCGGCGCTGAGATTACTTATCACCCTGTCGTTGCTGAATCGATTGAAACCGCGATACGCAATGTCACCAACGGCGACCCCGTGCTGCAAGACATTATGCTGGACACCTTAGACAAAACACCCGTCGGGGATTTCCTGCGCGAAGAACTTCCGAAAGCCACCACGCCAGAAGCTATTGAATCTCTGCGCTTTCAGGCGATGGAGAAATCCATGAATTATGTTTGGGCGCAGCTTGCAGATAATATTACCTTGAAGGTACAGAATATCATCGACAATCCCGAAGGGCTTGTCTATCTGCTGGATATATTCATGGACGATGGCGAGACCATGTATTATTCTCAGTTGCAGAACAATGTTATGTGGGGCGAGGCAATACTCAGAGCGGATGGGTATAGACGGGCAGGAAACGGTGACCTTGCGGACTTGGTTGTCAAGATGGCACGGGAGCAATCGGACAAACAGTTCCAGGGCTTATACGCGATGCGTGCACGAATACTTGACGCGGCTATCCGAAAGGCTGGCGCAGGCGAAGCGGCAGACAGAATGGCAATCATTCTGCGGGAATCGTGGGAGAATGATAAAAAGTATTACACGGATAAGTATGCGATTCAGGACAATGGCGGTAAACCAATCACCAGGTCAGACCGCCCCCGCATCAAAGAAGAGGTCAAGTCCCGCACTATGCTGTGGCGTGAGGCGCAGAAACTGAAATGGCAGGAGGCTTCTGACCTGTGGATAGAAGTTATTTCTAAAACAGGGTCTTCTGTGAACAACCTTTCCGCTGACAGGCTCGCCACTACCGCCAAACAGTTCTTGGATAATATCAGTAAGAAGCGCAAGAAGCTCGAAAAAGCGCTGAATAAGCATTACGAACAAAGACCCGAAACAATCAGGGCTAAGCATGATAATGACGTGGCGTTCTATACGAATGTTTATCAGCCGTTAGTGGCTGACCTGCGGGCTATGTATACGCAGGATTACTACGATAAGTTCTTTAAGATTACAAGGGGTGAGTCTGGCGAAGCTGAAATTGAGGCGCTGCCAAAGACTGCCCGCCCTGTTACTGGCGAAGCTGCCAGAAACCGCCGGATTATGGCGTTCTCGGCAAGGCAGGAAATGAGCCAGGCGGCGGATGTCGCGGCTAAGGCTCTGGCAAATGCGTCCGAGCAGGCGCTCAATGAGCAACCTGTCCAGATGAAGTTTACATTCTTTGAAAAGCCTGAAAAGGTCTGGAAGAACCTGCAAGAAGTGAATGACTTCATCACGCACGGGGAGTTCACGGACGCGGAGCTTGCGGAAATCATTGACTATGTGAATGACATACGCGGCGCTAACAAGAACGCGCCTGCCGCTACTGCGGATGAGCTTGCGCTGGCAGACATAGTATGGGGGAAGTTAGACGATATAGTCATTGCCAAAGAGGTTGCCGGAGAGGAGCTTCCGCCTATCACGGAATACCCGCTGGCATCTGTTCCCGAAGGGCGGATGGACGCGCTTGGGATGATGGAGATTGTAACGCACCCGATTGACAGCGTGGTCAGCGCAATCTTTGATGAGTTCCAAACAAGGCTTGGCGAACAGCAGGAATACAAGTTCCAGCTACCAGATGAACTCGCGAAGTCGCCGGAGGTCTTGGGACTGATGAAGCGCTGGGAAAAGGATGTCCAGATACGGACAGCAACCGCCATTGATTACGGCAAGGCGATGATGGACAATGCCCTGCTGGACTACACGGAGCGCACTGGCGCGGATGACTTGCTGGACTTTGTGTTTCCGTATCACTTCTGGACAACCCGCTCTATCGGTGAGTGGGCTAAGCGCTGCGTATCCGAACCGTCATTGGCAATAACTTATACAAAGTATAGACAACTTCTTCAGCGTAACGGATTGAAACTCCCGTCACGCTTTGCTGGTAAGCACCGCTTCTACACCCCCTGGCTGCCT
>Ga0255342_1005522_pt1 | contig 12073 bp, 11 predicted proteins | sample wastewater_treat_3_FD_192416 | JGI IMG/M metagenome (GOLD analysis project Ga0255342, IMG submission 192416) | Wastewater microbial communities from Lulu Island WWTP, Vancouver, Canada - plant14 | ecosystem: Engineered > WWTP > Wastewater > Unclassified | place: Canada: Vancouver, British...
CTTCCTTTTTGTCAACTTCCCCTACGCGCAACCGCTCGATCTCTCCGGTTATGCAGGGCTGGTCCTCGACACTGCCGTCCCGACGGGCCAGCGCACGCCCGCCGAGCTTCTGGTCTTCATTCAAACGGTCGACGGCGGCACCTATCTCGGGCATTCGGGACGCTTCCTGAACGAAGCAGGAACGGCACGCGCCTATGCGCTCTTCGGCCAGTTCTCCGCCTTCGGCAACACCAAGAAGGCACTGGACCTCACCCAAGTCACCGCCATCCGTATCGGCTGGGGCGGTTACTTCGGCAGCGAAGGCGAAGTGATCGACCTCACCGTCCACCCACCGCAAGCGCTATCGCTTTCAAACTAGACCGAAATCGCCTTGAGCCGGTCAAAAAAACGAGCGAGGTATTTCTCCTTTGCCACAGGCGAGAGCCGCGACTCAGCAATGGCGGATTCCACCGCACTACGGCGGTCGGGAAAACGTGAGATCATCTCCACCACCTCGTCTTCCGGCACACCGAACTTGGCGCCGAGTTCAATGAAGTCGGCGGACGAGTAGAAACCGAGTTCTTCGTAACGCGGCGTGAAGTGGCCGTCCGCGAAAAAATCGAGTCCGGTTGCGGAAGGCTCACCGGGGAAGTGGATCGACGTGTTCAGAAGATCGTAGGCAGGCGTGAGGATGTAGTCTCCCTGCGGACTTTCGAAAAGAGAGAAGTTCTTGAGATGCGCATCGCCGTTTGAAAAGACGTAGTTGAAGAGCACGATGAAAAACACCTTCGGATTTTCAACGGCGGCGGAGTTGCAGAAGCGGCGCACAAGTTCCGCCAGCTCTTCGTAGCTGGCATCGTACTTGTAGTTGTCGCCGTGCGTTTCCTCGCTGCGTCCGGAAAGCTGGCAGAAATCCTCTTGGCGAATCGGCAGACCGTCGCGGCGGTCGAAACGCTTCGTGAGATAGGCGGGAACCCCATCGGCGAGTTCGACGAGTGCGTGTTCGGCGGTGCGTATGCCGAAAATGTCGGCGGCGATGTCCATCGTGAGCGCCTCGTTGGCCGGGATGTCATCAGCTAACTCCGCTGCGGTATTGCGGGGAATGGGCTTCAAAATGAAGTCGCCGCCGGATTCCACGACCGCGTATCCGCCGTGTACGCGCTTGAGTTGTATCTTGTACTGCATGCCGGAAACGGAGGAACGGCGCGTCTTCTCGCGTGTTTCGGGGAGGTAGAGATCGGCATAGGCGAGGTTAAGCCTTAACATACACCGCCCCTATAGCGCCATAAGCACTGGTTTCGAGCAGACGCGTAAAGTGGTCGTGCTCGTCGATACGGAGTTCACGACACTGGCGCTCTTTCTGCGGTCCTTCCGCAAGGAGCCCGTAAAAGAACGGGAACAGATGCCGCGAGCGATACTCGGCGTTCGTTTTGGGAAGCGTCGCGGAAATATCCGGCATGGACGCATCAAGCAGATACTCCCGGTTGTAGCGGAACACATAGCCGCCGTCGACCTTTTCGAGGACGCCGGCCGGCGTGTCGCGATAATAGACTGTGCCCTTTTTCATACGCCAACCGTCACTTTGTAGCCGAGGGTCTTCGCCACTTTGAGAAGCACGTCGAGAGTGACGTTGCCACGCGCTGTTTCCAAATTGGAAAGCGTGTGCACCGATACACCGCTCAACTTCGCCAGCCGTGCTTGCGTAATATCGAGGGTCTCGCGCCTCACGGCAAACGCCTTTCCTATCTCCTCTTTATTCATCAGAATGAATAATACCTTCTCGTTACGATAAAGCAAGCCCAAAAATCAGCAAATTTTTCATTATGATGAATGACCGATCATAGGCTAGAGGGCGAGCGTCCCCGCGAGCCGCAGCCGCGCTACGCGCGGATTTAGGATTTAAGATTTAGGAGTTAGGAGTTAGGAGTTATGGGTAGTCGCAATAAGTGCGCCTTTGCGCCTCCGCACAAGCCACACAATCGGCAACGCCGCCATCACGACACACAGCGCGAGGGCGAAGCAGACGCCCCGCAGAATGACCAGCCACGGCACGCTCAGCGAAACCGGCAGGCCACCGAAAATGAACCAGGCGCGTGTCCAGCCGGTGAAGGTCCAACCGATGCAAAAGCCTGAAAGCAGGCTCAGCACGATGCCGCACAGACCGACCAGCAACGCCTCCCCGAGCAACATGCGCCCCAGTTGGCTGCGCGTCATGCCGACCGCGCGCATCACGGCGATCTCTTTGGCCGAGGCTTGAAAAGAGGCGATCAGCAGCGTGATGAAGCCGGTCGAGAGCACGAGCAACGACCAGAACGGCGCGCGCGCCATGTCGCCGATCAGTTGCGCACCATGCGCGATTGTGCCGTCTTCGATCTCATCGCGGTGATGCACGCAGACCGTGTTCGCTTCGTCGATCTCAAGCGCATTGCGGATATCCGCCTCCAGCAACTGGCTCCCCTGCAACGCCCCCATGCTGCGGTACTCCTTGCTGAGGTTGAGCCACAAAAAATACGTCGTGTCGGTGTTGCCGGTCAGGCGACGCGCGTCGCGCTCGCTCACGAACACAGGCCCCATTGTCATGCCCGACATGCCGTTGCGCCCGCGAAGCCGGGCGCGCGCGGTGACCAAATGCCAGTTCAGATCCGCCACGCCCACAATCTTAAAAGCCACGTCTTGAGCAACTCCGCCCGGTTCTCCCGCGCCACGCCTGCCCCGCACTGACGGACGCTTGACAATCGTCAGCGTATCCCCCGCATGCAGACCGGATTCACGTGAAAACATCTTCGTGATCACGCACGTCCCGTCCTCCATCATCGCCGCTGCCGCCGCCTGCCGGTCGCCTTCCACAAACCGGAACGGCGCCAGCGGACGCTCCCCGCCGAAGGCCGCTTGTGGATCGGTGCCCATCAGCAGCACGTTGGGGCTCTCCGGCACTCGCCCCGACACACGCGCGACCTGCGCGGTCAAAGCCTCGGAGAGATCGAACTGCGCGGCTTCCAGCGCAAGACAGCGACCATCCCCCACCCCCTTCAACTGCGATACGCCCTGGGCCGCTGAGGCCGGGACGCCATTCGGCAGGATCGAAACAATCGCATCCGGAAATTCATGACTAGGGATAAACGGCGCCATCATCGAACCGCCCCAGATGTGGATCGACACAAAAGCACCCAGCCCGACCGCCAGCGTGAGCACCATGCCTGCCGTCCGCGAGAAGTGCCGACTGATGCGCCGTCGCAGCAAGTGCGGATCAAGCGCCAGCATCGCGCTCACCGCAGGCGCGGCCGCCCGTTCCATGAGAGAGACAAAACTCGGCAGCACCAGCAACAACCCGAGCACATGCAACGGCAACCCCAGCGCGAGCAGCAGCACACTGCGCGTCATCGCCGTGATGGGCATCGGCAGCACAAGAACCAGCATCGGAAAGAGCAGGATGAAACCGAGAAGCGATCGTCGCCACGAGATCGGTTTGGGCTCATCCTCCTGCTCGGCCAGCGCGTCCAACGGCTTGATGCGCACCGCATGTCGGCACGGCCAAATCAGACTGACCGCAGCCACCAGCGCCACACCGATCAACGACGAGACCGGCGTCACCCATCCCACGATCACGCCCGCCGGAAACGCATCCGGTGTCCGGGCGACAAATGCCGCGAGAATCATCCATCCCGCCGCGAGTCCGACAATCCAGCCCGCGAACGCAACAACCGCGCCCTCCAGCATCACCACCTGCGACACCTGTTTCGCCGTCATACCGGCCGCGCGCAGCAAGGCCAATACACGCCGCTTCTGCTCGACGCCAATGGTCAGGGCATTGACCAACATGCAGAGCGCCGTCAGGATCGAGAGCGTGAGCAGCAGCGGTGCCTGCCGCTTGAAGTTCTGTAGCTTGTCACTGGAATACCCCGCCTCCACATCCTTCCGCTCCAGCACCTTATATACCGGCTCCGCCACCGCCTTCACACCCTTGGTATCCGCTCCGTCGCGCAACTTGCAGAGCAGCAGATCGGGCGCCGGATCATAGGTGCCGCCGGACGCCTGCCGCATCGCGCCCAGCGTCACAAAGGATGTCGGGAACCCCGGCAACGCTTCCTTGAAATCAACGTACGCCGTGATCTTCACCTCCACCGTGCCGGACGGCGTGATCAGCGTCAGCATCGATCCCAACGGCGGCGGCGTCAGACGGCGCGGCGTGAACACCGCCGTGCAGACCGCCGCTTCCAACGCTTCGCTGGCCGGATCGGGCCAACGCCCCGTGACGGTGGCCTCGGCATACGGACACCCCGATGTCGCGGCCAAGGTCAGAACCGACACCAGCGGCGGCCCCTGCAGGATGCGTCCGCCGGGACGGTAATCCAGCACCGTGCGGATCGTCTTGTAGGGGGTCGCCACTTCGACCTCCGGCAGCGCCTGAACGGCCGACACCAGATCCGGCGGCAACGGCTGCGCGACCGACGACCGTCCCACTTGCCGCATCATCGTTTTGCGGTCCGGCCGGACACCCACATGGCCGGCCGACACCCAGCAGGTGTAGGGCGCCGTCATGCGCCGCACCCGCTCCCGGCTCTGTCCCGCCGAGGTCACGACAAGCCCCAGCGACCAGACAAAGAGCCCCGTCGCCGCCGCCACGCCGAGCGCGGCGGTGCCCAGCCGTATCTTCTCGTACCGCAGGCTCTTGAGCACCAGTTTGAGGATCATGGGCGCATCGTCTCCAGATAGCGGTCAGAGACACGCGCCGCATCATGTCCCGTTTCAAAGGTATCGACAAAGCGTCCGTCCTTCAACAGGTGGACGCGCTTTGCCGCCGCCGCCACCACCGGATCATGGCTCACCATCAAGATGGTACACCCCACCTCGTCATTCATCTCGCGCAGCAACTCGCAGAACGCCCGACCTGCCGGCGAATCCAGATTGCCGGTCGGCTCGTCGGCCAAAACGATGTCCGGCTTCATCACCAGTGCGCGCGCGATCGCCACGCGCTGCCGTTCGCCGCCGCTTAGTTTCGACGGGATATGCGAGCGGCGTTGCGTCAAGCCGAATCGCGCAAGCAGCGCATCGATATGCGCGGCATCCGGGCGTTGACGGTCGAGCAACAGCGGCAGGGCGATATTCTCCTCGGCTGTCAGCGTCGGAATCAGATTAAAGTCCTGAAACACGAGGCCGATACGGCGGCGGCGAAAACAGGTCGCGTCGTGATCATTCATTGTGCTGATCGACACCCCGCCCACGCGGATATCGCCGTCATCCGCCGCGACCAGTCCCGCCAGCAGATGTAGCAGCGTACTCTTCCCCGAGCCGCTGGGCCCCATCACAGCGTCAAACGCCCCGCGCGCCAGCGTCAGGTCCACCTCACTGAGCACCTGCACCCGATTGGCGCCGTCGCCAAAACTCTTGCTAAGCCCCTTGACCTGGAGCGCCGCTTCCTGTCCATCCGCCATCACACCCACCTGCCGTTTTCAATCCTGCGAGCCTCAGCTCGCACTTGTATACAGTGTAAACGATCCAGTAACGCGCCCGGTTCAGAGTGATCCTCACACAAAGGCACAAAGTCCACAAAGGTTTTTTTGGGGGGAGCGGTGCTCGGTTTTTTATCCACAGATGGGCACAGATGACGCAGATTTTTGGGGGAAGGCAGTGCTGACCGCGAGTCGCAAGTCGCGGGTCGCGAGTCAACCTCTCTTATTGCGACCACCCAGTGGTCGCAATGATGAGTGTAAAAGCACACTGCCCTGTTGTTTCACGCGAAGGCACGAAGATTGGAGGGCGAGTGTCCCCACGAGCCGCTTTCCGCGCTGTGCGCGGAGTTGGTATTTAGGAGTTAGGATTTAGGAGTTTTTTACTTGAGCGTTGAACGTTGAGCGTTGAGCGTTTTTAGACATGATTTCCCGCTGCGCGGGCGCATAATCGGATCGCGACATTGGAGGGCGAGTGTCCCCACGAGCCGCCTTCCGCCATGCGGAAGGATAAGGATAGTTTCAGGTCTCATTGCGACGCGCCGGGAGGGACAAGTGTCACTTGTCCGGGCGGCGGTCACGCCGCCACTTCTGGCGTGAGTAGAGAGTGAATCGTACATAAAACCCAAGGAGATGCTGCTGTGAAAAAACGTCGAACTCCGAACAGGCGAAACAGTCGCAGCTAGTGCCTCTCGATTCAAAAAACGGGTGCTTGACCATCGCCGTCCGAGCGGCTAACATGACCACGTAACTAGGGGCTTCTTGTCTTCGTGGGGCAGGTTTATAGCCCGTTGGACGCAAAGGGACTCGGAACGGCACTCGTAGAATACTACAGTGTGGCTTGATGATGATGAACGATATATCCATGTCAAGAAGCTTGATTTATGATCGTAGCCGACACGCAGCAGTGCGTACTACCGACTTCGTCTTTAACCAGTTGATCCCATACATTGGGAACAAGCGTAAGTTGCTTGACCTTATCATACGGGCACTGAAGCACACCACGAAGTCCGAGGCTCCGACTTTCCTGGACATCTTCGCGGGCAGTGGTGTCGTCTCACGCCTTGCCAAAACCTTGGGGTACCGTGTCATAGCAAACGACTGGGAGCCCTATGCAAAAGTGATAAACGGCTGCTATATCAGAAACAACACCGCCCCCGCTTTCAAGGCACTTGGGGGATACGAGAAGGCTCTGACCCGCCTCAATAGCTTGCCTCCCCGTGTTGACTGGATCACCGATCACCTCTGCCCGCGAGATGATGAAAACTACGACATCAAGGTTGATCGCATGTTCTATATGCGCAAGAACGGTATGCGGATTGATGCAATCCGCCACCAGATTCTTGAGTGGTACGCCTCCGGTGTCATCGACGATAGGGAGCAGGACTGCCTGCTCGCCCCCTTGCTCTATCAGGCATGTTATACGAGTAACACCAGCGGAGTGTTCAAGGGCTTCCACAATGGATGGGGGGGACAGACTAAGACGGCTCTTTACCGCATAGCAGGTGACCTGTACCTTACTCCGGCAATGTTCTTCGACAATGGCTACAACAACCAAGTGCTTTGCGACGACGCGCAACGTGTCGCCGAAAACATGCGTTCCAACGAACTTGATGTCGTGTATCTTGATCCGCCGTACAACCAACATCCCTACGGCAGCAACTACCATGTGTTAAATACCGTTGCTCTGTGGGACAAACCTGAACTGAGCAAGACGATCACCCCCGGCACAAAGTCAGCAATACGATTGGACTGGAGAACCGAACGGCGCAGCGCGTACAACCACGTTGACGAGGCGGCAAAAGCCTATGCAAAGCTTATGCAGACACTCAACGCACGCTTCATTCTGACTAGCTACAGCACGGATGGCTTCATTCCTCTGGAGAAGTTGTTGGAAGCCAACATCAATCGCGGGCACGTCCGCATCGAGATGAAGGGTTACAAGCGATATCGCGTAAGTTCGCAACGGTTCTCCAATAAGCCAATGAACGTCGAGTTTGTGGTGGTGCTGGACACACACAGGGCATCCGACGTCTCGGTTGATGCACTCCATCACTCGATCACAGCGAAGGAAAAATCTGTGCTGTGCGGGCACAGGGAATATGCGATCTACAAGCAGGAACAGCTTAACCTTTTTGAAGGGGTAAGGGAGGAATATGTCGCGCAAACATCAACTCAGAACTGATCGAGCGATCAAGTCGCCTGTCATCAACGTAACCTCCAAGCGACAGGAAAAGGAAATCGTTAGCGCTCTTACCCGCTTGATTCAACACCTTCAGAACAAATACGGGAAGCAAATAGACTTCGTCCACTCGTGGGAATGGAAACTCAAAGACATCACAAGGGAACTGAGAGAGTCCTATCCCGGCGTTGACTTTCACCACCACTTCGATTCTTCGTCAATGGCTCCCGATGGCGGAATTCTTTGTTTGAAGGGAAAGCCTGAGGACAAGTTTATTTACCCGATTGTTATATCGGAGGTTAAAAATCAGGGTACAAATGACCTACGGCTCAAAGAAGGTAAAAAGAAGCAGGCCAAGGGTAACGCCATTGAACGACTCGGTAAAAACGTCATCGGTTTTCGTACCGCCCTCATGCGAGAGAGTATTTTCCCGTTCGTATGCTTCGGCTATGGCTGCGACTTTGCCCCTGACTCATCGATACTTGATCGCGTTACGACAATCGCAATGTTTGGAAAGCTGAATAAGACATACCTTTACAACGAGGAGCAGGGCAAGTTTAATCGCGGCAGTTTCTATTTTCGCGAGAAGAAATGGTCTGTTGACGAAATGTTCGAGATCATGAAAGACATCGCCGAACGCTCTGTGCTCTACTATTTCTCAAAATACACGGAAGCGCACTTCTTAGAACCCGACTAATCCTCCAATAACGGGAGCCATTTTTTAATGACAAATCAAATATCGATCAGCCTGTTAGGAGAAATAGGACAATGCACATCCATTTTGATCAAACTTGCGAAGCACCGGAAAGGAGCAAGACCATGGCAGCCTATGGAACATTCAGAGTGACGGACAAGAAGTGCGCGACGTGCAACTACTACCAGGGTGCGCGGCGGTTCGGCATGCAGGCCAACAAGCCGTATTACGTCTATGCCGCCGCCGGCACCACGCCCTGCCTTGCCAATCCCAACCGCAAGGTGACGGCGAACAGCCGGTGCCTGTCATGGCAGAAATGGGTCAGCATTCCGTAAGATTGAGCGCCAGCGAAATCGAAATCGGGATCGCTATCGGTATCGGTATCGGTATCGAGAAAAACCATGAGCTTCGGACACGAGAAATTGGACGTCTACCGTCTGGCGATCCGTTACGTTGCCTGGGTCTACGAGAAGGCCGGTGCGTTGGAGAGTATACACCGTGCGGCGCGTGACCAATGGCTGCGCGCCAGCCAATCGATACCGTTGAACATCGCCGAGGGCAACGGAAAAGCGGCTGAAGCCGACAGGAGACGCTACTTTGAAATTGCGCGGGGATCGGCGTTGGAGTGCGCGGCCATTCAGGATGTCCTCGTGGTCGGCAAGGCTCTGGAAGAAGAGGAAAGTCAGAACCGCAAGACGGAACTCGACCGCATGGCGGCTATGCTGAGCCGGCTGGGCGGAAGAGGATACCAAGTACGGGAGCCGGGGGAAGTTTACGCAATGGCGGGAGAGGGTGACGATACCGATAGCGATCCCGATCCCGATAGCGATGAAATCACGCCCTAACCGCAAGGTGACGGCGAACAGCCGGTGCCTGTCATGGCAGAAATGGGTCAGCATCCCGTAAGATTGAGCGCCAGCGAAATCGAAATCGGGATCGCTATCGGTATCGGTATCGAGAAAAACCATGAGCTTCGGACACGAGAAATTGGACGTCTACCGTCTGGCGATCCGTTACGTTGCCTGGGTCTACGAGAAGGCCGGTGCGTTGGAGAGCATGCACCGTGCGGCGCGTGACCAATGGCTGCGCGCCAGTCAATCGATACCGTTGAACATCGCCGAGGGCAACGGAAAAGCGGCTGAAGCCGACCGGAGACGCTACTTTGAGATTGCGCGGGGGTCGGCATTGGAGTGCGCGGCCATCCAGGATGTTCTCGTGGTCGGCAAGGCTCTGGAAGAAGAGGAAAGTCAGAACCGCAAGACGGAACTCGACCGCATGGCGGCCATGCTGAGCCGACTGGGCGGGAGAGGATACCGAGTACGGGAACCGGGAGAAGTTTACGCAATGGAGGGAGAGGGTGACGATACCGATAGCGATCCCGATCCCGATAGCGATGAAATCACGCCCTAACCGCAAGGTGACGGCGAACAGCCGGTGCCTGTCGTGGCAGAAATGGGTCAGCATTCCGTAAGATTGAGCGCCAGCGAAATCGCTATCGGTATCGGTATCGCTATCGAAAAAAAGAAAAACCATGAGCTTCGGACACGAGAAATTGGACGTCTACCGTCTGGCGATCCGTTACGTTGCCTGGGTCTACGAGAAGGCCGGTGCGTTGGAGAGCATACACCGTGCGGCGCGTGACCAATGGCTGCGCGCCAGTCAATCGATACCGTTGAACATCGCCGAGGGCAACGGAAAAGCGGCTGAAGCCGACCGGAGACGCTACTTTGAGATTGCACGGGGGTCGGCGTTGGAGTGCGCGGCCATTCAGGATGTCCTCGTGGTCGGCAAGGCTCTGGAAGAAGAGGAAAGTCAGAACCGCAAGACGGAACTCGACCGCATGGCGGCTATGCTGAGCCGACTGGGCGGAAGAGGATACCAAGTACGGGAGCCGGGAGAAGTTTACGCAATGGAGGGAGAGGGTGACGATACCGATAGCGATCCCGATCCCGATAGCGATGAAATCACGCTCCAACCGCAAGGTGACGGCGAATAGCCGGTGCCTGTCGTGGCAGAAATGGGTCAGCATTCCGTAAGATTGAGTGCCAGCGAAATCGAAATCGCTATCGGTATCGGTATCGCTATCGAAAAAGAAGGGAAGTCTATGAACCTCGGATACGAGAGAAAAGCGATAAAGATCGGTTATCCCGTACTGCTTATGGCCGCGGCGGCTTTCGCGGCTGTTTGCTGCGCCGCGCCAGCATCAGGTTCGCTCATGTCCAATCTTGAGGCATACTACGCGTTCGATTTACAAAACGGTGATGATGGCTCTGGAAACGCTCTTAACGTAACCTTGTTCGGTGGTGTCGCTTTCGAGCCCGGCCTGATGGGCTACGCGCTGGCACCCAATGGCAACAATGCTCAATATGCCGCCCGAACCATTGATGACCCTTCTCTGAATTTTGGAACCGGTGATTTTACCCTCCAGGCTTGGGTAAAGTACAACACGACGGTCGGAGAGCAGATTCTTTTGGAAAAGTTCAGCGGCGCCACCGGCCCCGGCTGGACATTCACAAAACTCAGTGATAATCGATTCGCATTTGCGAACGATCCGGGGAGCACCCCCGTTGTCGTATCAGGTGTACAGACAATCCCGGCTAACCTCTGGCACCATTTGCTCATCAGGCGGACATCGGGAACCTATGAGCTGTTTTACAACAACGTTTCAATTGCTACGGTCACGAGTGCGAGCGGATCGATCAGCACTGCCCCGCTGCTCATTGGACGCCGCAATGCCGCCGATGGACGCGATTTCTCCCTGAAGGGTAGCATTGATGAAATCGCCATCTGGTCACGATCGCTTTCCTATGGAGAAATCGAATCGCTGTATAACGATGGGCAAGGGCTAGCGATCACAAAGCCCAAGGTCACAATTACTGGAATCAACATAAGCGAAGGGAATGCTATTCTCCAATGGCAAGGTGATCGGGCAAATCTGGTATACATGGTTGAGTTCTGCACCAACCTGTCCGCAGCAGTATGGTCGCCGGTGACGCCGATTTCCCAGTGGTGGATGTCTGAGACCATCTGGACCAATCAGGGATTAGTCGAGTCCGAGGTGTTCTTCAGGATCAAGGCGAAGGAACCGTAAGACGGAACTCGATCGCATGGCGGCTATGCTGAGCCGACTGGGCGGAAGAGGATACCAAGTACGGGAGCCGGGGGAAGTTTACGCAATGGAGGGAGAGGGTGACGATACCGATAGCGATAGCGATCCCGATCCCGATAGCGATGAAATCACGCTCCAGCAACACGAGGGAGGTTAATGATGGACTCAGTTATACCGACATCCGAAGAACTGAAGCGGCAAGAGAAACTCATGCGTCGTATCCGTGTCGCGGATGATGATGCCGCCCCCGAGAAGGATCCGCCGACACCCCTCCAGCAAGGGAAGATCGACAAGGCGTTGCGGGAGATCATCAATGAGACCATGGACGATGGAAGCCCGGTGAAGTATTGAACACTCAACGTTCAAGTGGAACCATGAAACACATGAAACTTCATGAAAATCATGGCGATCTTGGCGTCTTGGCGGTTCCAAAAACCTTTGTGACCTTGGTGCCTTTGTGTGAGAAAAAACCGAACCATGAAACACATGAAACTTCATGAAAAGCATGGCGACCTTGGCGTCTTGGCGGTTCCAAAAACCTTTGTGACCTTAGTGCCTTTGCGCAGTCCGTCAAATAGAAAAGACACCGTAGGTTTTTTTGAGGCGGTGACGATCCGTCAAATACTGGACACCGAAGGCGTCATGAGACGGGGGGGCGCAAG
>Ga0255342_1005526_pt1 | contig 12067 bp, 9 predicted proteins | sample wastewater_treat_3_FD_192416 | JGI IMG/M metagenome (GOLD analysis project Ga0255342, IMG submission 192416) | Wastewater microbial communities from Lulu Island WWTP, Vancouver, Canada - plant14 | ecosystem: Engineered > WWTP > Wastewater > Unclassified | place: Canada: Vancouver, British...
CGGTATTACGGCTATAGGTAATAGGTTGAATAGTCCATATATTACTAGACAATCTATAGAATATGATTATGGCTCAAGTCGTATAGATAAATATACTATTATAGCAGAGAATAGTAGATGCTGTTTAGTGATAAATGGTGAAGAGGGGGGATTACCTAAAGTAAGTCCTAGATACTGGCACTATTGGGACGATATAGATAATATAGACGTTCCTATTAAGTATGAATTTGTGGGAGGTATAGTCCCGGGAGGAATGCTAAAGCCAGTATTGGATTTAGCAAGAGAGTTAGGATTACAATTACCACATATATCAGATTTAGTTATGGTATATGTGGACAGACCAGTATTGGCGGGGTGGCACTGGAATCAGAAGGTGCCTATACTAGTAGACGAAGAAGGGAATGATATAAAAGTAGATGATAATGCAATTGTTGCTAAGCAGGACGATTTAGACGTATATAATTTAAATCTAAATCTACCACAGTGGAACAAGGGACACCTGTTCTTCAATCACTGGACTGGCAATGAAGGTGTAGAAACAGATAATGAAGGATTTACACTTAAAGTTAGACCTTTAGCTGTAATAAGTAGATGGGGATATGAGGCAGCTATTAAATTAGAATCAGACGAGAAGATAGTTATAAGAGCCAGTGATGAATACCCATTAATACTCGAGCCAGGCTCTTACGTCTGTCTACACCCATTTGTTTCCTAGGTGAGATTAAAGAGAAGCCCTTGGAGAAATCCAGGGCTTTTTTTTTATATCTTATAGGAGGTAGTAATTATGAATATATCAAGGATATGGATTTGGGAAGAGATACGGAATCTAATTCCTAATCTTGGACCAGATGATATAGTAGAAACTTATATTAATAGAGAAACAGGAGAATTCCGGTGGGACTGGATAAAAGAAGGAGAAATATCTAAAGCTGGACCTAGAGATTTACTTATAGAGAGGTTCATATCACTGGATAAATTTATCGAAGAAAATTCTGATTTACTAGACGTGATTATGTGTAGAAGGAATAGAAATGAGATGGTGAAACTTATGAATAACGAGGAAGCTTTCAGAGAATTTGCTTTTCAGTGTTATGAAATCTTGTATCTTCTCAATGGAGAACTAAATTATAACTTTAAAACATAACAATTATTTAATTTCAATTTCGAATAACTGAGAAGTATCTATACCAAAGATATCGGTCACTTTAACGCATATCTTATATCTACCAGGATTATTATATTTATAAGTGGCTTTGAGAGTCAATGTCCTATCCTTCTTTGTTCTATAAGAGGTCCAATTATTATTAAAAATATTTTCTTTATAGTCAAAATCGATTGCCCAGTAATCGACCCAGTCTGTCCACTTTTCAATCTTATCTTTAATACTATTTGGAATTAGGTCCTTATGAGGAATAATAAAATCTTTCAATTCTACTTGTAACTGATTACCTTCTATTTCTATATCTACATTGAAATAAGATAATTCAAAAAATCGAATATTTTTTACAGCTTCTCGATTCATAATATCTCTTGGAATAATCCTTGGCTTAATAATTATGCCTTCTCTTTCTGCAATATCTTGGATAACAGTATTCAAGCTCATTTCCCATTCCCAACCAAGGATATGCAATTCTTGTCCTCCAGCCTGTTTACATTCTTTAACTGCATTTATAAGATTTTGAATAGTAATAGGAGAGTCTAAATCACCAACATATACTAAAGCATTTTCTTTCTTACCTCGAAGGTATGTATAATCTAATATAGGTTCAGCGCCATAAGCATTTAAAATAAAGGCAATACAATCAGATATATCTTTAAATGTTTTAACTTGCCAGTATTTTCTTTCATAACTATCTAAAGTAAGAATTTCAAATGGACGTGCTTTCTTACCATATAAATTATTTTTATTCATAAGGTCCTTTGACTTTTCTATTTCAAGTAATCTCTTTTTAGTAGTATTAATTGCATGTATCGAAGAGTCACAGCCAATCCAGCGTCTGCCTAACTTTTCAGCTACTGCCAATGTAGTTCCTGAACCACAAAAGAAATCTGCAACGATGTCACCGGGGTTAGAAGAAGCGAGGATGATGCGTTTTAAGAGGGCTTCTGGTTTTTGAGTGTCAAAAGCAACTCGCTCCAAAGCCATATTGTTAATACTTGGAATATCCCAAACATTATCCATTTTCTTTAACTCCCCCTTCATTCGTTGAGAAGTAGCAGGAACCAAAATGGGATTATACACCCAATCATTTCCCTTAGAATAAAAAAGAATACAATCGTGCTTTAAAGGCCAATTTTGGGCTGAGCTTCCACCCAATCCATAATGCCACACAATCTCATTCCTAAAATTCTCATACCCAAAGATCTCATCCATCATCACTTTTACATAATGTCCTACATGCCAGTCCAAATGTACATAAATTGAGCCATTCTCTGCAAGCAATTCTTTCATCAGGATAAGCCGTTCATACATCATCTGAAGGTAGGAATCCAATCCCTTCCCCCAGGTATCCCTGTATGCCTTTTCTTCTATTATGGAATGTTCTTTGGTAATTTCCTCTGCTTCTTCGCCAATTTGAACTTTAAACTTAAAATCTGCTCCGGTTGCGAATGGTGGGTCAATGTATATAAGATTTATTTTCCCTGCGAAATTTTCTAAAAGAGATGATATTACAAGTTTGTTATCGCCCCATATAAGCTTGTTCTTCCAGCCTTCTTCAAAGGTATCCCCTTCGTTTGCTTCCCAATTATCATACAGTGATATCTGTTTTGGTTTTTCTTCACCAGTTCTTGGCTTGTTTATCGCTTCTACTATCTGAAATGGATATGGACCTGGTTTTTCTACTGGGTTTAGCTTCCCTTCCTCATCATATTTACCTAACCAGACCAGTTCGGTCTTCTTTATGTCAATCCTGGGCATACTGTTATACCTCCTCCGGTTATTCTGCTTTAAAGATGATGGTTCCATTTTGTGAGCAGTAGAATCTAAAATCGCACTCTTTACAGACTTTATCTGTATCTGGCTTCTCAGTAACTTTAAAGTTCTTATGTCGAATCTTCTGGACTACCTTATCGAAGTATCCTCCAGCCTCGTCTATATCTATTTCTTGATGATCTATCTCCATAAGTGCATCTTCTCTCTTTTCTTCAGCGGTCCAGTATATATACATCTTCTTCACTGATCTATTGTACTTTTCTCTAAGTATATAACTGTAAAGACAGAGTTGCTTTTTATATCTATCAATAAGGGCAGGATTATAGTCAGGTCTCTGTTGTGATTTAAAATCCAGGGCTACAAATTCATTCTCTTCACTCAAAAGAAGATCGACCCTTCCTACGATTATATATTCTTCTTTTTCTACCGAGACATCTATCTCTGTTTCAGTTATCCTGCTCAGGATATCCTGATTCTGGATAAAATAGTTAGTCACCTGGCTTAGTGCGTTTTCTTTTTGCATTTTACTTATAGGTCTTAATCCTGTGGAAAGTAAGGCTTTGTAGTTTTGTTCAAACCAATCCTCTATCTGGTTCACAGTAACTTTTTTCCCGTCCAGAATTGCCCTGTGAATGTCTTCTATAGTATGATGAACAAGGCTTCCAAAGAGGATCTGTGCGGAACGTGAAGGCTGAAAATTGTATTCATGATAAAGAAGATATTGTTGAGGACAGACTTCATATACATTAATCTGAGAGAAAGAATATGATTTTTTGGGGACAAATTGAGGTTTTGATTGAAACTTTTGAGCTTTGAGCGTTTCCTCTTCTACATAAGGGTACTGGTCAAGTCCATCCCAGATTGGAGAAAACCAGCTTTTAGGGGTCTGACTGCTTGTTAAAACCAGCAATTTTTGTGCCCTTGTAAAAGCCACATAATAGTGTCTCAGTCTATCAAATTCTGTCAGCTGTTTTTCTGGTTCAAAAATTCCTCTTTTTGAGAATGGTAAAAGGTCTCTATCAACTTGCTTTTGGACAGCAAAATTCTTATGGAGAGAATCAACTATAATTACTGGAAACTCCAATCCCTTAGATTGGTGGATGGTCATAATCTGAACTGAGCCTTTAGGTATAGGATTGTCAGGATCCTCATATTCATCTACCCCGCTCTTTAGGAGAAAGTTAAAGAAACTTCTAAACAGGTAAGATTTAATAAAGTTCTTATTATCTGCTGTAACCAGCGAGATGTCATAATAACTCTGAAAAATTGAAATTAATCGAGAAAAGATGGATAAGTTATAGGCTTTATTCTCATCATCAAGGAATAAGTTAAAGGGTTTATGGGCTAAAAGCTGGTAGAAGTAGTCAAGGATTGTGATATCAAGTGAACCTTCTGCCAGTCCTTCAATCTGTTCCACTTTTTTCTGAAGATAAATTCTAAGTAACTGATCACAATTCTCAAATAATAGCATTATCGCATCTTCAATATAAGGTTTATGATTGTAATTATCTAATTCTTCTGAGCTATAAAATCCAAAGATAATAGCATAACAAGCTATCATCATCCTTATCTCCTCGTTCTCAAAATAAGTCTTTGCACGGGGAGCAAAATAGGGGATATTGTTATCTTTGAGTGCATTTATATAGTGCTGGCTATGATCAGGCCTGACACTCTTTAGAATTAAAGCGACATCACTCCAGTCCTGAATTATTTTATTCTCTTTTAAGAATTTAAGCAACCTTACCAGTCTTAAGGCTTCGTCCTTCTCATCAGACCCTCTTATACAAAAGACAGATGGATAATTTGGAAATTCCTCCTCTGGATTAGGTCTTATATTTTTAGGATAACGAAATCTACCCCATTCTATAGAATTAATAAAATTATTACATCTATCTATAATTTCTTTATGTGACCTGTAATTGATTGTCAATTTTATTTTTCTACAATAATCAAAGTGATTTGGAAACTCTAATATGTTCCTTACTGTTGCACCTCTAAACCTATAAAGAGACTGGTCCTCGTCACCAACGACACATATATTATTTTCAGGGCTAGCAAGTTTCATAAAAATCTGCTCCTGTATATAGTTTGTATCCTGGTATTCATCAATCATTATATACTTTATTGTCTGTTTAATTTTAGGATATAAGTCTCTATCGCAGAGTAAATCATAAAAGATCTTTTGAAGATGAGCAAAGTCAACCCTGTTTGTTTCGAATAACTTCTTCTGATATCTCTCATAGCACTTCGCAAGATCAATTAGGAAAGAAGTTCCCGAATTTCGTAATTCGTCTGGCTCTATCATTTCTTCTGTGATCTTATTCAGATAAGGGATTAACTCTTCGATAGCGTTCCATTTACTATCCCATTTTCCCAGGTACTCTTCATCGTAGGGAGTTACAATTTCATCGAAGTATTCATATAGAAAGAATTTCTGTGTTAATTCATCAAGAACAGTATAGCCTTTTCTTAATCGAGTATGAGAAAGAAATTTACCAATAAATTCGTTACAGAGACTATGTATAGTACCTACTTTAAGCAGATGAAGTTGTCCTTTAAAGTCTAATTTGAGTGCAAGTTGACTTACTCTATCTCTCAGTTCAAATGCTGCCTTTTCTGTAAAAGTTGTAAGAATTATCTCTTCAGGTTTTGCCTTACCTGAGATAAGGAGATACAGTGTCCTTACCACCAGGGTGAGGGTTTTCCCGGTACCAGGACCTGCTATGATTAAAACAGGACCGTCAGTAGAGGTTATAGCGTCTAACTGGTCTTCATTTAAACTAGGAATTACTGATTTTATTTTCTCAATTAAACTCATATCAATCTTTCTTTTTTAAAACTGAGATACCCACCTGAAGTAACAATTAAATGGTCAAAAAGAATCATTCCAACTGTTTTTGTGGCAATATCTATAAATTGTGTGAGGTTTTTATCATACTCTGAAGGTTGCAGGATTCCATTGGGATGATTGTGAACGATTATAAGTGCATAAGCTTTTCTTTTTATACCCTCCTCAATTATCTTTCTTGGATATACCACCGTTTTATCTACAGTTCCTGAAAAGTAGAACTCATCCGCAGGAAAGTCATTTTCTAGTTGAATTCTAAAATTACTATCCAGGTAAAGAACATGAAATTCTTCTTCTTTTTTATCTCCAAATTTTTCTATACAGTAATGAGCAATTTCTTCTATAGACTGAGAAACAGGAACTTCACTGGCTTTCTGCTTTCTATATATAGCATTAACCTCCCTAATAAGCCTCAGAAGAGTAATAAATTTATCCTTGATGAATGGAATTGACTTGAGCTCATCTTCTGAAGCATCAAAGATACCTTTTATAGAACCAAATCTTTCAAGGAGCTCTTTTGCTATCTCTTTGACATCTCTCTGTGGAAGTACATAGGTTAAAAGTAGTTCAACTATTTCATATTCTTGAAGTCCTTCTACGTTTTGCATGAATCTATTTCTGAGTCTCGTCCTATGTCCTAGATAATGTTTATCCTGACTCATTTTTGAGAACTAATTTCAGTTTTATAACTTTAGATTGCATTTTATAGGTTTCATGCATTTGTAGCTCCTGATAATATTTTAGCATAGTAATCAATACTTTCTTCCTTATTAATCTTAAATATTCAGTATCTTCTGCAGAAGCCATATACACCTGACCTTCAGCTCTGTAGCTATTTATCACCCAGTTTCTCCTTAAGTTTTTCTGGCTGATTGGTTACTATAAATACTTCCTGGACTGCACCTGGACCATAAACCAGAAGTTTAGCCCCGGTTTTTGTTTGATACTGAAATTTAACTTTAAAAGAGTCTGCGGTATTTCTGGTTTTCTTTATCTCCCCGGGGAAAATCGCAGAGATGTATTCTATGGGTTCTAATTCTCTCTCCAGAAACTCTCGAAGCCCTTTAATCATTGCGTGTTCATATTTAATCTTTGAACTCTTAGCCCTATGTTTCATTTCTCTTTATTTTAAACAATTTTTATTCTCTTTTAAAGATTCCGTCTTCCCTAAAATTGGTAAGAAAAGTAACTACTCTGTAATCTGTATCTTTTTTGTAGTATAATCTTTCAAAACTGGAAGAGGTGAGCAGTATGACTTCAAGAGAGAGAATCTTAACCGCTATCAGGCACAGAGAACCTGATAAAGTTCCATGGGACCTGGGAGGAATGCGGTCCACAGGAATGATGGCTATGGCTTATGCCAGGTTGAGGAAGGCTCTGGGTTTACCTCGGGAAGAGATAAAGGTCTACGATGTGGGGCAACAGCTTGCATGGATTGATGAGGATGTGAGAAGAATCCTGGGGATTGATGTAATAGCGTTGGATACAGAAAAGGTGTTGGCTGATCATCTCTATGGGTGGAAACCATATAGACTGCCGGATGGTACACCTGCTCTTATCCCGGCTCGTTATGAGATAAGAGAAGAGCCCGATGGAAGCAGGATACTCTATGATAAAGATGGGAAAGCTATAGGTAAGATGCCTGCCAGTGGCTTTTACTTTGATGGAATAATTCATGAACTGGAAGATATCTCTTCTGTTGAAGAGATTGATAAGTGGATACCCGGTACATTCGAAAGAGAAGAGCTGGAAGCCTTAAAAGAATCAGCCAGAGACCTCTATGAGAATACCGATTATGCCATTATGGGCTCCTTTGGAGGAAATATCCTTGAACAGGGACAGGGGTTAAGAGGCTGGGAAAACTTTATGGCTGACCTTGCTGGGAATAGAGAGCTGGCAGAAAAACTTATAGAAAAGATGGTGGAGGCACATCTTAAAAATCTGAAGCTCTATCTTGAAACGGTAGGAGATTACATTCAGATTATTCAGATGGGAGATGATTTGGGGACACAGAATGGTCCCATGCTTTCACCCAAACTTTATAGAGAGCTTATCTCCCCTGCACATAAGGCTATATATGACTATGTGCACAAAAATTCTGATGTTTATGTCTTTTTACACTCCTGTGGTGGGATATATGAGCTTATGCCATATCTTATAGAAGAGGGGGTAGACATTATAAATCCTGTTCAGACATCAGCCAGGGGTATGGAGCCGGAGAGGTTGAAAAAAGAATTTGGAGACAGGTTAACATTCTGGGGCGGTGGATGTGATACGCAGTCTGTTTTACCATACGGGAAGCCTGAAGAGATAAAAAGACATGTAAAGGAGCGGATAGAGATCTTTTCACGGGATGGTGGATTTGTCTTTACCCAGGTCCACAATATCCAGGCTAATGTACCTGTAGAGAATATAATGGCTCTCTTTGAATCGGTAATGACTGCGAGGTAAAGTGGATGGCCTGGTGATGCAGATTCTACATAAAAATTTACAGAGCCAGTATAGTAAAAATATGATATAATATAGGTAAGTCTATTGATTACAAGGGGGAAGGTGATATCTAAAAAACCGATAGGAGTTCTTAAGAATTTTAGTTCTACATTCAGCCAAGTTTACCCGGGTGGGAGGAATCTCTAATGAGATTATTATAAAGTAGTCTCTCGGAAACCCCTTGACAGAAATGTATGGGGGGGGTAAAATATAGGTAAATTTAAAGTGAGAGTTAAATAACCCCGGGCTATAAGAGCCTATAAATAAGGGGTACGTACCTTGAAAAGTGAATATTGGAGTAAAGATAACAATTAGCTACTAAGAGACCTTCTTGTAGTCTCTCTTATTTTCTATGTCTAAGCTTTCAATTAACTTACGTCTAAGCTGCCTCTTCAGCCCAACTGGTAAGGTGTCCAACTATGTTAGGTCTAGTATAGTCTACCCAGGCGTCTAGATGAATGTTTATACATATAAGAGCTATCCTCCATATCCATTGCTTCCTACTGTAAACTCTGGCTTTCTCTAGTTCATAGTCTATCAATATACGTTTCATGCATCTTTCAACAGAAGATCGATACTTACTATAGATATTCTTCCATAATTCAGACCCTCTTGGTGGAGTAGTAAATAGTCTAAGATTATTCTTAGGATAAGTATACATGACTCTACCATAACTAGAATTAGAACATTCATTCTTGATAGGGCACTCACCAAGTTTTCTCTTTGTCTTCTTGCTTGCATATATAGGACATCTCCACTTTATTCTACAGCGGTCCTTATTATATCCCCAGTTAACCATTGATAAACCAAGAGGGCAGATAGGTCTGCCATAGGTATCAACGTTAGTTATTTTTTCCTTCTTAGTATTCTTAGGATTTAAGTCGATAATAGGAGCAAGTCCGTAGAATTTACAAAGTTTATAAGTAGCGGTATTGTCGTGAGCAGAATCAGCAATAAAGTAGCTAAATGGATGTTGTGGATAGATAGTTTTTAGTTGGGATAGAGCTATTACTGCACTAACGCTATCGTGTCTATTACCTTGAGGTAGTATAAAGTGTAAGGGCAGGTCATAGCGGCCGTTATTAGTGCTAATAGCATAGAGAGTATAACCAAAGAAGTATCTTTTATGGTAACTATCCCAACCCCACCTAGCTGAAGGATCGGAGAAACGTCTCTTACAACTACAGCGGCTAATACCTTTCTTAGAGCAATCACAGATCTTTTTACCATAAGGTTTAGAAGGAGATTCAACAGGAGCGCCGTCGCTAGTTATCTTAGCATTAGGTTCAACCAATCCTATCTTAATAGAAGGTTTAACTGCGAGTTCAGAGAAGAGATGCGAGATAACCTTCTGAGTGCCGAGAGGAACATTTCTACCGCTAGTAATTCTATCTACGATATCTTTAACGACGTTTGGATGTTTAGGAGGAAGTTTCTCCTGCTTATTAGAAGGTTTTTTAGGCTTACTAAGAGGGACCATAAGATTGCTAGGTTCGTTATTAGATACCCAGAATCTACTCAGGAAGTCATAGAAGGTACCGACACCTGGGATATTATCCGGGTCAAAGCCACAGATGATAGCAAGGACTCTATCGGTTCTAAGTTTCTTAACCCAGTTAGTGATGCTGTGGATTCTAAGGTGGGTCATAGCGACGAGGGAGCGAAGTATTTCAGCTTGGTACTTAGCAGGTCTGCCGGTATTGGAGTAGTAAGGGGATAGGATATTGTAAGCAGGGTCTAAGTTAAAGTAGAAGAGCTTATCTATAAGCTCAGAATATTCTTCAATCCTATCTCTATATAAGGGTAAGAGGCTTTTGAGTGAACTAATGAGATTTTTCTGGTATAATGAATGCTGTGAAAAGTGTTGTGGTTTAATCATGTTTTATCGCCTCCTTGTCCAAGATTTTTCTTATAGGATAAGGGGGCGGTAAGGTAGAAGTCAAGATAGTTGGGCTGTGGAGGTGAGAAGTAGTAAGGCTACAAATGAAAGTGAGACTACAAGAGGTTTTGGAGTTTCCGAAAATTTACTATAAAAACTTGGAGGTGAACTATGAGGATTTTGAAGGTTATTTCAGTTGTTGGGCTGGTATTATCGTTATTTAGCACATCTTTTCCTGTATTGGCTCAACAGTATCCTGTTCCAAGAGAGCAGGCAGTAGTTATAGAGACAGATACCAACTATACAATCTTCGACAAGGCTAATCCCTTTGTTCCAAGAGGTTCTCAATGGGGATCTGGCTGGCATCAAATGGCAAATGAGTGGGACTGGTATATTAACTATGCAACAGGAGAGACAATCTATTGGAGAATTACAGGCTGGAAATATTCTAAGGACCATAAGTCACTCACCTGGAATATAAGAAAGGGTGTAACATGGAATGATGGTCAGCCATATACAGCAGAAGATGTAGTATTTACCATAAATACCCTGGTAAAGAATAAAGACTTAATTGGTGCTACAGAGGTAGAAAATGTTACTTCCGCAGAGGTTGTAGATACATACACTGCTCTTATAAAGTTTAAACAGCCAGAATACAGATTCCACCATAAACTAAAAATGTGGGGAGGAATCACCGTAGTAGCAAAACATGTCTGGGAAGGCAAGAATATAAAGGATTTTGCTAACTGGCCACCAGTAGAAACTGGCCCATATAAATTCTATAGCTTCTATAAAGAACTTAACATGTTCGTATGGGAGAGAGATGAGAATTATTGGGGAAAGAAGGTCTTTGGCAAATCTCCTGGACCCAAGTATGTAATATTCAGGATGGCTCCTCCTCCAGATATAGATCTTGCTGATTTTATTAGAGGTGGAGTAGATGCTCCTCTACCACATATCTTTACATGGGAGATGATAAAAGCAGCGCAGAGACAGACGAAAAATGTCGTCGTAGCACCATATATGGATGCAGTTAGTCAGGGTATCTGTTCATTTAACTGTGCGAAGTATCCAACAAATTCTAGAGATTTTAGATGGGCTATTCAATATCTTATAGATAGGGACAAACTTGCCAAGACGTATCCTATGGCTGAAAAGTCTTATCCTACGATGTGGCCCTGGCCGGACTGGAAATCGCTAGACAGATGGGAATTCCCTGAAATCAAGTCTAAGTATGGAGAACAGATGGTATATAATCCTAAGAAAGCAGAAGAGATGCTAGATAAACTTGGATTTAAGAAGGGTTCAGATGGTAAGAGGAGAACACCTAAGGGCGAACCTCTTAGTTTAGTTCTCCTCACAAGACCTGCCCCTGACATCGGATATTTTCATGCTAAACATCTATCGGATGAATTGGCTAAGATTGGTGTAGAGGGCATTGTAAAGTCTGTAGACCCTGGGATGTTTGGAGAATTAGTTAATGTTGGTAATTATGATATCTCTTTTGATGTATTAGATGTAGCAGTTGCATTTCCAAATGATATTTACTTTTTCTTTGAGTCATTCCATTCTAAACATGCTAAGCCTCTGGGTGAATATCAGACCAGCGGAGATAGAGGTAGATCGAGGATTAAATCTAAGATGATAGATACTATAACAGAGAGATTAATGGCACTTGACCCTGAAAATCCAAAATATATGTCTCTAGCAAAAACAGGACTTGATGCCTGGTTTAAGGAACTTCCTGCTGTTCCTGCAGTCGAGAAGATGTTTGTTCAAACATTTTCTGATATGTACTGGACAGGCTGGCCAACCGAGAAAAATATGTACCATGTTCCATATCAGTGGTGGCCAAGTTTTATTTTTATCCTATTCAATCTAAAACCAAGTAAATAATTTTAAAGTATCTTACCAG
>Ga0255342_1005532_pt1 | contig 12060 bp, 14 predicted proteins | sample wastewater_treat_3_FD_192416 | JGI IMG/M metagenome (GOLD analysis project Ga0255342, IMG submission 192416) | Wastewater microbial communities from Lulu Island WWTP, Vancouver, Canada - plant14 | ecosystem: Engineered > WWTP > Wastewater > Unclassified | place: Canada: Vancouver, British...
TTGGTTGCTCCCTGAGCTATCACACTTATATCAGTATTTTCCACAACTAAATTGTCGCCTTGCTGGACATTAATGCCACTCTTGGCATTCTTAATTTTTGAGTCTTTAACAGTAAGATTGGCGGCATAGCCATTTATAGTCACATAGTAACCATTTTCGAAGGTACATTTTTCTATAGTGACTCCGGGTGTATAAGAACTACCTGTCGGCATCTCAATAGCATTAATTCTTGGTGAATTCATAAACCTGCCAGCGCCATCGAAATGACAGTTAACTATGCTGGTATTTTTTGCTTTTTTAAGTATAATGCTATGAGCATCAGTAGCTAGAAATTCCATATCTTTAATGCTGGCAGACAGGCTATCATGTGTATATTCTATTGTAATGGTCCCCTTTATAAGTGTCTCACCCGCAGTTCCAATAAGATTAACTGGCTTGTTCATAGTAATATCTTCTTCATACGTCCCAGCTGCTACATTAATTGTATCTCCAGCACTAGCATTAGTAACTGCTGCTTGGATAGTTGAGTAAGTTTGGCCAGGGCCTACATTTAAAGTTGCACCATAAACTTTCCCCGGTAAAGCAAAAAACATCATAGAGATTAAAAAAAGCGCCAGGATAGAAACTACAAATATTCTTCTAAGAATAATTTGATTTATCTTTAGCATTTCTTCTCCTTTTCTATTAATTTTTTCTTTTATAATAAAAAGACTCTTTGTCTTAAGTTTTTCCTATTTCAAGAAGTATTTACTGTTTTAGGGTTATCGTTCGTATTTACCTTGACGTTATCATTAAAAAATAATCCATCTACTGGGATACCTAATGCTTCTGAAATCCTGCACTTAATATTATAAGAAGGAGTTCTCCTGCCCTTTACCCATCTGTTTAGCCCCGCAGGGCTTTTACCTATTTTATCAGCAAGCCATGTTTGCTTAATGCCTTTTTCTTTTAGGACTTTTTCTAGCTTAGTCAATGTTGGACTCCTAAATAGTAGTTCTAATTAGTACTAACGCTAATACACGTTGATAAAATTGTCAACATTATTTACCAGATTTTTTAGCTAAAAAATAAAAACTATTTTATACTTTGCAAGTGAATTTAGACAAAAACAGAACAAATGAAAATTTTCATATAGCATTTAAGGACCTGAAGGAAAAATTAAATTTATCCCTGGGACATATTGCCATAAAAACAGGCCTCTCTAAGTCATTCCTAAGCGATATTATGAATAATAAGGTGCTGCCTCCAAAAGATGAATTTATAGAAAGAATAGCTTTAGTTTTAGAAGTAGAGCCTGATTATTTTTTTGAATACAGGCTTAGAAGGCTGACTGAGTTTATAAGAGAGAACAGAGATTTTTTAGATGAGTATATGGAAAGAAAATTAGAGTATGAAAGAAGCGATGAAAAGCAATAAAAGTAACTGATGTTTCTTGTAGCCTTTAAAAGGTTATTTATATAAGTTTTTTGACCTTTAAATTTGCCATTTAAGGCAGGAAATGAGCTGGGTATACAATTATGTATCCCTTAAAATATTCTTAAAAATAAAAGTCAAAAAATGGTCCGCAATACCATTTACAGCCCTAAATAAGCCTATTAGAGGGAAGAAAAAACGGCAGGATAAAAATTATTACTACTGTGCTTTATTTCCTATAAGCGCCTTATAATTGCCTTTCTAATGAAGCTCTTAAAGATTTTAGATATCTTAGTGGATTTTGCTGGTTTTTAATAGGGATTGGGGAGAGTGCCCCCAAATTTAGGCAAGAATGTGGCACTTTTGCACAGCTTGCCCTTCAATTTTTATGACTCTTAATATATTTTTTAAATTTTTCTTCTAATAAGTATCTTAAATAAAATATGGTTTTATTTTGAAGATTTTCTTTTACCTAAGGCTTATTTATTAATTAGGTTTATTGTTTTTAAAAAAATAAGAGCGGTGGTTACAGCTCTGAAGAATAAAAATTCTTCTCACCTTGAGAAATCTTAATTTACGTACAAAATAGTACCATTTTATCCATATCAAAAAAATAAAAAAATATTTTTTTTCTCACCTAAAATATTTGACAAAATTATGTATAGGATTCATACTATACATATGAATAAATATGATATGAAGATAAATACAGCATGGCTTGAAAGAAAAAGAGATTCTCTAATAAAAAAATTAGCTGATATTGGCCCGTTTATTGATGGAAGCATAGTAAAGGTAAAAAGAAGATGTGGAAATAAAAACTGCAAGTGCTATCTAAAAGGAGAAAAACACGAGAGCTACTACCTTCAGTACAAGCTAAAAGGGGTAAGCAAGGGAGTGTATATACCAGTTGACATGGAAGACGAGGTAAGAGAATGGAACAAGCAGTACAAAAGATTAAAAAGAATAATTGCTGAGGTTTCAAGGACAAATAAGGAAATAATTAGAAGGCACGTCTCAGAGAAGGGATTAAAGAAAGGTCGGAAATGATAGCTGATGTGTTTTTTAAAACCATCAACCATTTCTTTCCAAAACTTACAAAATGGCTTAGCTCAGTAGATGATCCAAGAAACAAACACAAGATAATATATGATTCAAGTCATCTGCTTTGGCTTGGAATATTTTTGTTTCTTCTACGCCTTAAGTCAAAAAGAAAGATAAAATACAAGCTTTCAACACAATATTTTTTAAAAAATCTAAGGGTCCTTACAAATAGTTATAATGAAAATATAGCACACCATGATACTTTAGAATATTTTTGTCAAAGGCTTTGCCCGGAGCAGTTATATGAAGTAAGACATAAGATGGCAAACAGGCTAATTAGAACAAAGTGCCTTAACAAGTTTAGACTTCTGGGTGAGTATTTTATGATTGCTGTAGACGGAACAGGTCATCTTGCATTTAAAGATAGGCACTGCCCACACTGCCTTACCAAAGAAAAAGACGGAAAGATTATCTACTACTATCATAACGCACTAGAAGCAAAGATAGTTACCGGTAATGGACTTGCAATATCTGTTGAAACTGAATTTATCCTAAACAGTGATGGAGCATCCAAGCAGGACTGTGAGCTTAATGCATTTTACAGAATGGCAAAAAGACTAAAAAGAAAATTTCCACAGCTTAAGATATGCCTTCTACTTGATTCTTTGTATGCAGCCGCTCCTGTTATGGATACATTAAAAAAATATAAATGGAAATATATAATCACCTTTAAGGAAGGAGCGATGCCTGAAAGATATGATGAGTTTTTAAGGCTTAAAAAATTATGTCCACAAAATGAAATAGAGCTGATAGATGATAAAACAGTTCAAAAATACAGATGGGTAAATGATATTGAACATAAGGGAAACTTTTTTGATGTTATAGAACTTGATGAGACCACTATAGATAAAAAGACAAAATTTGTATGGATGACTAATCTTGAGGTGGTAAAAAATAATGTCATCAAAATAGCAAAAGGAGGGAGGCTTAGATGGAAGATTGAAAATGAAGGATTTAACATCCAAAAAAATAGGGGATTTAACCTTGGGCACCCGTACAGCCAAAATGAAACATCAATGAAAAACTTCTATCTTCTGCTGCAGATTGCCCACATTATCTCCCAGATAATGGAGAAAGGCAGCCTGCTAAAGGATAAAATAGAAAAAGTTTTTGGCAGTGTTACCACGCTGTTTGAACAACTGCTTGAAGACTTAAGAACAAAATTTATTGGTTTTAACTTTTCAAACAAACCAATACAGATAAGACTCTCATCTTTTCCTTAGCTTGACATAAGGGTGCCCTTTAGATAAATCCCCACCAACTTCATAATTATATTATCACAAGTCCTTAGATAAGTCTTCCCCAAAATTTAAGTCATTAAAAATTTCCAATAGTTTGCTGATTTTGTGTTAAAATTAAAAAAATCATTCTTCAGAGCTACGGTGGTTACAGCCAATTTGACAAATAGATATAATTTATGATATTTTAATAATAATCACGATGATCGAGTTAAGCAGCCTAAGGTTTCGACCGACCGCTGATCTCGATCTTTTTTATAACTCTAAAGAACTTCTTAATAAATCTATTCTTACTATAAAGTTGTTATATTTACGTAGTAATCCAGAATAATGTTTATTCGGCACCAAAATATGAAGCAATTTTCCCTGCTGTTCCAAGTATTCTACTAAGCAATGAAAATCACCATCTCCTGAAATGATAATAGCTTTATCATATTCTTTAAAATGAATTATAGTATGAAGTACTAGTTCTGCATCAACGTTTCCTTTAACAGTTTTATTCGGCAACTCCATTGTTGGCTTTAATACAACTATATAGCCCATTTGCTGCATCCCGGTATACAAAGCCTCGTTGCCAGGTCTGTACCCAATAAAAGCATAAGCCTTAGAAACATTGTATTTATTCCTTAGATATTGCCTAAACTTACGCCAATCTAATTTCCATCCTAGTGATTGGATACCTAAATTTAGATTCTGGCTATCTATAAAGGCATAAGTTAATTCCTTTTTAACAATTTTACCTTTATATTTAGTATTGACCTTAATTTTATTTAGCATAATTTTATGTTTTTATAGTGTTAAAATTAATATTATGTTCTCTTGCTTTATCCTGTATAACTGTTGTAAATAGGGCTGCCTTGCTTTTTTTAACTCTTCCTGTTAAAAAAGCATCTTTAACCTCGCTTAAGGCTTGGAATATTAAATATTCAGGTATGGTGTCAACAACTTTCCGGTAGAATCCTAAGGAGTGGTCATCTCCAAGTTGTTCAGCTATATCTTTAGCAAAAAATTCTTTTTCTGATGTTCTTTTTTTCTTATTTTTAATGGCGTTGCTATTAACGTTATTTAAATCAGTCTCATTAACGTAAGTATCAATAGTTCCCAATTTTTGGGATTCTAGATTCCCAATTTTTGGGATTCTAGATTCCCAATTTTTGGGATTCTGATATTCTTTAATTTCAGGTTTTAAAACATAAATTATATTGGCTTTTCCTTGGCCTATTCTTTTATCAATAATTAACTTATATTTAACAAGTTCCTTTTTATATTTAGTAACGGTATTTTTACTTATCTCTAAAAGATCTAAAAGCTCTTCCCCACTAAATTTTAGGTAAATATAACCTTTTCCATCCTTCCAATTGTTTTTAACCGAGATATCCAGTCTGTCTCTTAAAATTGAGTACATTAGCTTTGCCCCTAAGGAAAGCCCTTTGTATGCCGGATTATTAAAAAGTGATTTTGGAGTTTGATAAAATCTAAGAGTAACTTCTTCTTTTTCAGTGTAAAACCTTGAAGGATCTAGCTTGTCAAAATCATCATAATTTTTAGGGTTGGCAGAGCTACTGGCTTTCGGTGCAAATTTAAAACTATTATTGTTTTTTTTGTCTTGCTGTTTCATTTTTAATCCTAATTGTAATATTGTAATATTACAATATTACTTGCAATATTGTTTGTAATATTACAAGTAATATTACTTACTTTATTTTTTCTAATATTTTAATTAAGTCAGCTTTATTGCTTTCCAGTAGGTTACCAAACAATTTTAAAGCTATTCTTAAAACATCAGCTTGAGAAACCTTGCCTCTTTTTAATTCTTTGCTTAGCCTGTAGGCTGTATCTTTCACCCATTCAATTTCCTGTTGAGTGAGCCTGTAGGTCTGAACCATGTAAGCTGGCTCCTTTAGTTTTTCGATTTCATCTTCTGTAAATTGTAATATTACAATATTACTTGCAATATTGTTTGTAATATTACTTGTCTGCTTGATTTCTTTCTTTTCCTTAGTTACTTCTGCTTTCTTGGTTTTCTTTTTAATAACTTTTACCGGTTCTTTTTTAGGTGTCTCGGTCTTGGATTGGGGAGCGCTTGAAAAAAGGGCATCCAGCCCATTGCCTGCAGAAGTTTTTAAGTTGCTGACAAGTTCTCCGTTGTCAAATGATATAGGTTGTCTTTTACCCATTGATGATTTCCTCCACGATTTGGTTGTAGGCCCTTGAGCCCTCATGTTCGGGATCCGCTAAAATCAAAGGCGCCTTAAGGTTTGGTGATTCGGCAAAACGGACCGAGTTTGTAATATAAGTGCCAAACAATTTAATTCCAGCATTCTGGCTGGCTTTTTCCAAAGCTTTAAAAATTTCCTGGCTGTTTAAAGTTCGCTTATCGTATTTAGTAGCCAAAATTCCAAGGTAAATAAGGTCAGGGTTGGTGATGGCTCGAACCTTCGAGACAGTCTTAGCTAGCATATTTAACCCCCTTAGGGCCAAAAGCTCCATAGACATAGGGATTAAAAGTTCATTGGCGGCAGTAAAGGCATTGATGGTAAGCATGCCTAAGCTGGGTGGGCAGTCAAGGAGGATAAAATCGTAGTTATCAACCACATCTTTTAGCTTACGCTTTAATATCTGTTCAGAGGCCATAAACTGTTTAAGTTCAACCTCAGCACCAGCAAGGTCGATATTTGAGGGTGCTAGGTCAAAATATTGGCCTGTTTTAATAATGATATCGTTAAAGCTAACATCATCGTTTACTAGCACGTTGTAAACAGTCTGGTTGATTGAATCGGTAGATATTCCTAAGCTTACTGCACAGCCGCCCTGCGGATCAAGGTCAATCACTAAAACTTTTTTGCCTCTTTTACCCAAACCTGCGGCTAGGTTTATAACAGTGGTTGTTTTAGCAACTCCGCCTTTCTGGTTAGCCACAGCAATAATTCTTGTGCCTTGCCCAGCTCTGGAAATCCGATTTTCAATAGCTTCTCTGGGGATTCTATATTGGCTCCCGATTTTGGAGGAGGGAAGTTTTCCGCTTTTAATCCACCTTAATATCGTGTTCGGGTGGACGTTAAGCATGTTTGCTGCCTCGTCTGTACTTAAAAATAACGGTTTGTCTACCATTGATATAGTATATAATAGTCATTATTTTATTAAAATAGCAACTATCTACTACTAAGTATTCAGTATATTGGAAGCTTTGTCAAGAGGTAATTTAAAATAATTATTAGACTAAGGTTTAATACTAAGTTTATGTTATAATCAAAATATAGAAGTTAATCTTCTGGGTAAACCGGAGAAATCAACCCTGTTGAGAGGTTGATTTTTTTAGGGCTGAGGTTAAATCAGCCCTTTCTGTTTAAAGGATAAATAACCATCATTGGTAATGATGATGTGGTCCAAAACATTGATTCCCAAAATGTTGGCTGACTTGCAAAGCCTGTTGGTTATATCAATGTCATCATTGCTTGGCTCAGTATTGCCTGATGGGTGGTTGTGCATAAATAAAACACTGGCGGCATTGGCAAGTATAGCGGCTTTAAAAACTTCCCTGGGGTGAACAATTGATGAGCATAAACTGCCTATACTGACAACCTCGTAGCTGATAATTTGGTTTTTAACATTAAAATGAATGCAGATAAACTTTTCCCTGTCGGAATTTCTTAGCTCTTTTTCGGCAATCTCACTGTTGGCCACATCCTCAGAGCAATGGTAAGCAGTATTTGAAACATAGATTTCCTTAACCATGCTGACCTGAACCTTAGGAACATAACTTCCCTTTGAACTGTCGCTTAAACTCATTTGCTGATAGTCTTTCATTTCTTCTCCTTGCCTTAAAAATAAACATTTACTTTTGCTATCAGCGTTAGGCTTGAAGGTTCTGCTTGAAGTCAAAGGTGGAGTTTTGGCACATGAGAGGGATAAATAGCAAGGCGGCTTTATGCTCGCAGGCCAAAAACAACCTTGACTTATAAAAGCAGGTTCTGAGCTAAGCTCTGGCGTTCAAAAAAAGAAATGTTCTTGCCTCTCGGGGCTATTTTAATGAAGTGTTGCTGTAAGGCAAGACGATTTAAAATAGGGGGTTGGGGGTGTGTGGGCAAGAACAACATCATAAGGATAAGATACTTTAATAAGGCTTCAACATTGTTTGTAATCTCCCGGACTTTCCGTTCAAGCAAAAGAGCAAGGCTTTTGTAAATTGGGGCTGGCGAACGGCTTTAGGCGGTCGATCAGGGGGTTAGGGGTGCGGGGCTGAAAGCCGACAATTTATAAAAATCATTTTTAATTAAATAATACCTTTATTTCTCTCATCAATTTTCTGCATAATACACATTTTTGATAAGCAACCCAATAAAAGTGCCATACTTTCAAAATGCTGATGATTAAATGGCGTACCTTTATGTTTTGAGCTTTTACTAGAAAAATGATGAAGGTTCCCTCTAACTTTTACAATCAACTCAATTAAACCATCTACATCATAAGATTTGTTTTCTTCTGATAATAACGTTTGGATATTTGTTTTATGTTTTCCTTTAAGCCCATTATTAATAATCCAATCTATATGATTTCTGAAAGTGAGGCTTTTTTTAAAATTTTCTTCAATGGCATAATTACGTGTTTTGCCTTTTCCGTATAAATCCTCTAGGATAAAATAATAATTATAAAAAGCATTGATATAACGGAAAGATTTAAATTCTCTTTCACCTTCTCGAAAGAAAGATTTGGGGATTGTTAAAAAATCATAGGTTTTTTTATTTAAAACCATATTTTCAAACACATCTAAAGTCAATTTTATTTTAGGGTCTGGGTATCTTTTTTCAGTCAATTCAACGCTTAGCACATTAGCCACATTTTTATCTTCATCATTTTCGGGAATAACAGTTATGTTAGGAATTTCCCAATATATTTTTTTTAAATTAGCATAAAAAGATAGTTCAGATTCCAAGTATTGGAGAAGTTCCATTATCTCATTATCAGTATTTAGATTTAAATCGAATTTAATTCCAGTAGCAGTACTTTTGGTAATTTTTGGAATTGTTCCATCAGGTTCAGATATTTTTTCCTTATTATTATTTCTTCTAGTGAGCCATCTTTGTTTGGTATCAGAGAATAACTAATATTTTCTATTGTGGTATTAAGAATACTACCGATAAAAGTATTAGACTCAACCTTGGCTTTATATTCTAGTATCATTATATATTCCTCTCTTTTTTAAAAAATTATAAAAATCCTTTAAATGCTTTCATGCCGTTTTCAACATCAATGTTGGCAAGGTTGATGTAAATGGTTGTGGTGCTGATGTCCGAGTGGCCCAAGATTCTTCTTAACGTCTCAATATCCTTTGTCTGCCTGTAGTACTGTGTTGCATATGTATGGCGTAAAGTGTGGGGTGATATATTCTTTTGTATTCCTGCTTTATAGGCATATCTTTTAACCATCTGCTGAAGATATCTTACTGACAGCCTTCTTCCCTTTAAGGTAGAAAAGAACCAGTCACTTTGAGGTCTTTTCTTTCTCCAGCTCTCAAGAAGTCCCGTTAAGTATTCAGGAATAGCAAGGTCCCTGTCCTTGTTTCCCTTTCCGCCCTCTATCCTTAACTTTCCCTTTGTAAGGTTTATGCTTCCTGGCCTTAAGTTTACTACCTCTGATACCCTTAGCCCGCAGTGAAGCATTAAAGCCATTATTGCCTTGTTCCTTAGTCCTGTGGGATATCTTTTGTTAGGCTGTTTTAATAAGTTTTGCACCTCTTCAGGCTCTAATATTACGGGAAGCTTTTTTTGCGCCATATTTTACCTTATAACTCTTATTTTATAGATTATATGTATCATATAGCAGGGTTATTAGGGTGTCAAGTAAAAAGCGTAGTATATAGCAAAATATTATTTGTCAGCCGTATTTGAATCTTTGCCTAAAGTTGATAAAAAAACCTTTACAACATCCGGATCAAAATGCTTTCCTGCCTGCTGGCAAATATATTCAAGTGCCTTATCTTTAGGCCAAGCCTTTCGGTAAGGACGATCATTAGTTAAGGCATCATATGTATCTACTACTGCAAAAATACGGGCTGCTATTGGGATATTGCTTCCTTTAAGCCCCTGGGGATAACCAGTGCCATCCCACCATTCATGATGGCAGTAAGGAATATCAATAGCTGGGAGCAGAAAAGCTATATCAGAAAGCATTTTAAAGGCATACTCAGGATGTTTTTGCATGGTAGCTAATTCTTCATCTGTTAATTTGCCTGCCTTAAGCAAAATAGAATCAGGAATTCCCATCTTGCCAATATCATGAAGCAGAGCACCTCTTTTTATGTGGGATAATTCCTCGTTTTTTATGCCAAATTTTTTAGCTAACAACACGGTCATCTCAGTTACGCGGCTGCTGTGTCCCTTTGTCTCTTCATCCTTTAAATCCAAAGCATAAGCCCAGCCTTCAATGGTTGAATCATAAGCTGAAAGAAGCTCAGCCTGTTTCTTTTTTATAATATTGCTAAGTATTCCTATTCCAGCAGCGATGACAAAATAGGCAAATGTGCCAAATAAAAAGCCCCTGACGGTTGAAAGGTGAAGGTAAAAGGTAGATACTGCCATCAGAAAACCAGACCACACAGCAGAAATTAAGCCTCCTGCCAAGCCCCAAAACACAGCAGAAAAGACAACAAGGAAAAGGCAAAGTATCGCACTAAATAATCCAGACAAAAAGTATGTGCCAATAATAAGAAGCAGAGCATAAATGACTGCAAAGACAACCATAAGCCTGTTTTTTGTTTTTAAATAAAAAAAATCTTTTCTTGGAAATTTAACCATATATTTAAGACAGAAAAATAAAGCTTATGGCCATATTTATTTTTATAATAAGCAGTAAAAATAATAAATAAAGCAAGCTTATTTTAATATTATTTGTTAAACCTCCAGCTCTATTGTATGCTGAGGTACTTCTGTAAGATCCTCTATTATTTTAAAATAACCTCTTTCTTCCATTTTATAAGCAAACTCTTTTAAGGAGAAACCTGCAGGGTTTCTTTTACTTTCAACCATTTGGCCTACAATCTTATCAAGCTCTTTATCAGAATAGCATGTTTCTATAAGCCATTTGCAGCTAGATATTATTGTTATTTGATAGTAGTCAAGAATGTTAATACTATAAATCATTCTTGCATGACTCATTTTAGTGTCTTTTTAACTAAAGTTTGTTAAAAATACTTGTGCCTGATTTATATAAATCAGGCACAAAAGATACAAGCATATAAGATTGTTTTGCTTTTAAAACATACTTGCATTTCATAGCGCCCAATTAGAAATGCTGTTTAAAAGCCTTTGCTATCAAATTTATTTAATGTTTAAGGATTTAGCCCAAACATCTCGCATATATTATTAAATTCATCTGAATCTACAAAGTGAGACAAAACTTCCTCTTTTGTCATTCCACTTTGCATAAGTGTTAGCCAGTTATTAAAGCCATCAGGATCAGGTTCTCTGTTAAGTACATTGTTATACAGAAAGTTTATGAATTCCTCAGGTCCTGCCGGTGATATTATAGGCTCAAGCTCCTTACTAAATACAAATCCAAAAACAACATCGCCTAGGGTAATTTTCCCTTCATTTAGTGCAGTAACCCAATCATTTAATCCTTCTTCATCAGATGCTCTGCCTAAAATGTTATCATAGAGAGTTTTTGCAAATCCTATGTTACTAGCTCCATATACTGCAACCTGCTGCTGAATTGAGAGATCTAGTGCAGCCTGTTCTTCCGGGGTAAGGGGTTTTGATGGTGTTGGTGCAACATAGCCCACAGGATTTGTAAGCCACGGATAGAGACTAACATTACCAATAATGGTACCTGGTTCTGGACCTGTAGCACTACCCCACCAGTTACCAGTAGCATCAAGCTGTGTTGAAGAGAGGTTTACCACCTCACCATAAATATTTAGTCCATTTGCCTTTAATGTTCCAATTGCTTTTGAACGTATTATTATGGCGCTATAGTAGGTTCCACTTCCTGCTGTTAAATTATTCTTATTAACACTAAAGGTGCCACCATTAATGGTCATGTTGTTACTGGGTTGATTGTTATCAGCGAATCGTACACAGTAGGTATCGTTGGTTGCTCCCTGAGCTATCACACTTATATCAGTATTTTCCACAACTAAATTGTCGCCTTGCTGGACATTAATGCCACTCTTGGCATTCTTAATTTTTGAGTCTTTAACAGTAAGATTGGCGGCATGGCCATTTATAGTCACATAGTAACCATTTTCGAAGGTACATTTTTCTATAGTGACTCCGGGTGTATAAGAACTACCTGTCGGCATCTCAATAGC
>Ga0255342_1005534_pt1 | contig 12056 bp, 9 predicted proteins | sample wastewater_treat_3_FD_192416 | JGI IMG/M metagenome (GOLD analysis project Ga0255342, IMG submission 192416) | Wastewater microbial communities from Lulu Island WWTP, Vancouver, Canada - plant14 | ecosystem: Engineered > WWTP > Wastewater > Unclassified | place: Canada: Vancouver, British...
CGAGGGCTCTGGACAGAGTGCCGGAGAGTTTTATACCCCCGGAGAAGTCGCTATATTGATGTCTTACATCCTGAACCCGGAGCCCGGGGATGAGATATACGACCCCTGCTGTGGTTCGGGAGGTCTTTTGATAAAATCTCACCTGCGGTTTAAGGAGAAATATGGAGCGGATTCTTCTCTTGAACCTCTAAAATTCTATGGTCAGGAGATATTGCATTCCACATTTGCCATAGCCAAGATGAATACTTTTATTCACGATATGGAAGCTCATATTGAGCTCGGGGATACAATGACGAGACCTGCATTTTTAACGCCGGAGGGGTCGCTCAGAAAATTTGACCTGGTTACTGCCAATCCGATGTGGAACCAGAATTTTTCCCAGAGTACTTATGAGAATGACCCATACAATCGATTTATTTTTGGTCATCCTCCTTCCAGTAGTGCAGACTGGGGCTGGATTCAACATATGTTCGCATCTTTAAATGAAAAAGGTAAGATGGCGGTAGTAATCGATACCGGTGCAGTCTCAAGAGGCAGCGGAAATGAAGGTAGAAATAGAGAGAGGGATATAAGAAAAGAGTTTGTTGAAGGAGATTTTGTAGAAGCTGTTTTATTGCTGCCCGAAAATCTTTTTTATAACACAACGGCACCAGGAGTTATCATAGTAATCAATAAATCTAAGCCAGACGAGAGAAAAGGGCAGATATTGCTCATCAATGCTTCTAAACTGTTTAAGAAAGGTAGACCCAAAAATTATCTCCCGAATGAGAGTATAAAACAGATTTCTGATATCTACCTCCAATGGAGAGAAGAAGAGGGCATAAGCAAAACTATCACCCGGGAAGAGGCAGCCAGAAATGATTATAACTTGAGCCCTTCTCGCTATGTTGCTCAAAACGGTGAAGATGATACTCTACCCCTAGAGGATGCGATTGTGCAACTCAAGGAGGCAGAAGAAGAAAGAGCAAAAGCAGATGCCCACCTAAAACAGGTTCTCAGGGAGCTGGGGGTGGAGCTTTAATGAATGAGCTGAAGGGAGACCTACCAGAAGGCTTCAAAATGACCGAACTCGGGCCACTACCAGAGGAGTGGGAAGTAATTAATTTAAATGAAGTAATTGATCTAAGAAGGGGTGTATCTTGGCGAAAAGAGGAAGCAAATAGAGAGGGAATAGGAGTTCCTGTAGTTGGTATTCCTAATATCAAAGAAAATGGGAGTATCGATTTTTCTGATACTTACTTCTTAAACAAGAATATTTCTGAAGAGAAAATACTCCGAATAAATGATATTCTTTTTGTAGGTTCCAGTGGAAGCATAAAGAATATAGGAAGAAATGTATTGATCAGAGAAATACCACAAAATAGATTTACGTATGCTTCTTTTACTTTTCTTGGAAGAGTTAGTTCAATGAAAGTTGATAATAAATATCTTTTCTATTTGTTAAATAGTCCACTTGTTGATTTTACTAAATATGCTAGAAGAGCTTCTGATGGTAAATACAATTTCCAATTGACTCAATTTAAGAATGAGCAAAAAATTCCTCTTCCCCCTCTTCCTGAACAGGAAAAAATTGCCGCTATCCTCTCTGCCATCCAGGAGGCAAAAGAGAAGACCGAGGCGGTGATAGATGCCACCCGAGACCTCAAAAAATCGATGATGAACTACCTCTTCACCTATGGTCCTGTGCCTGTTGTGGATGCCGAGAATGTGCCGCTCAAGGAGACCGAGCTCGGACCGCTACCGGAGGAGTGGGAAGTGGTGAGGTTGGGGGATATTACTAGAGAAAAAATAACAGATGGTACACATAAAACTCCAAAATATACTAAAATTGGTATACCTTTTGTCACTGCAACAAATTTAGTTAATGGCCGCATAGATTTTTCAAGATGTAAATTCATTTCCGAAGAAGAACATGAATTCTTAACTAAAAGATGTAAGCCCGAAAAAGACGATATACTATTGAGTAAGGTTGGAACACTAGGATTAACAGCTAAAGTTGATGCAAATTCTGAGTTCAGTGTTTTTGTTCAGGTAGCTCTTATAAAGCCAAAGAAAGAACTCGCTGATTCAGGGTTTCTAAAATATATGCTAAGTTCAAAACCAATGCAACATCAAATAAACATAAAATCAAGTCAATCTACCATGAAATATATTGGAGTTGGGAAAATAGCGCAATTAAAAATTCCTCTTCCTCCTCTTCCCACTCAGCAAAAAATCGCTTCAATGCTCTCTGCTATTGATGAGAAGATTGAAGCAGAGGAGAATAAAAAGAAAGCCCTGGAAGACTTATTCAAGACTCTTTTACATAACCTTATGACTGCCAAGATAAGAGTCAATAACCTGGAGGTGGGAGCATGAGCCCATTGGGAGGGGAAAGATATTCCGTTCAGAAGCCCATCATTAACTATGTAAAAGAGCAATCGGCAGAATATATTTCCCAGGATGGAAACAAGATATTCATAAAGCTGGGATGGGAGTATGTTAGCCCTGATGAAGCCTTAAGGCTGAGAGGTGGCAAGACGGGTCTCGTATTCAAGGAGATATTCATCAATCAGATGCAAAGACTCAACTCCGGTTTTATGGACCATCTTCTGGCCGAAGAGGTAATTAAAAAGCTGGAAACTGTTCTACCCAATATTGAAGGTAATTTTATGGCATGGAAATATCTCAAAGGCTTAGGAACGATATTCGTTCCCGGCGAAAAGCGGGAGAGAAATATAAAATTTCTGGATACTGAAGATGTAGATAGAAACACTTTTCACGTAACCGATGAGTTCGAATTCACCAACGGGACTAAGACTATCAGGCCGGATATCGTTTTCCTCGTAAACGGTGTCCCTCTCTTACTAATCGAAACAAAAGCCGCTTATAAAATAGAGGGGATAAGCGAAGCTTTAGAACAGGTGAAAAGATATCACAGAGAATGCCCTGAGCTTCTGGCTGTTCTCCAGGTTTATGCCCTAACTCACATCTTGAAGTATTACTATAGCGCCACCTGGAACACCTCTGAGAAGCTCCTCTTTAACTGGAAAGAAGAAGTCAGTGGCGACTTTGAAAGCCTGGTTAAAACATTTTTAGATAGAGAAAGAGTGATTAAACTTCTTGTTGATTTCCTAATGTTTACCAGGCAGGATGATGAACTCAAAAAAGTTATTTTAAGGCCTCACCAGATGAGAGCAGTCGATAAAATAGTGGAAAGAGCAGAAGATTCAACCAAGAAAAGAGGTCTGATATGGCATACCCAGGGTTCGGGTAAGACCTACACGATGATAGTGGCTGCCCAAAAGATAATAGAAAATCCTATTTTTGAAAATCCAACAGTCATTATGCTTGTAGATAGGAATGAGCTGGAAAGTCAGCTCTTTGGAAACCTCGCTGCTCTCGGCATTGAAAATGTGGAGGTTGCGGAAAGCAAAAAGCATCTGCAAGACTTACTTTCACGAGATAGAAGAGGATTGATTGTTACAATGGTTCATAAGTTCGAGGATATGCCTGAAAATGTAAACCTTCGAAAGAACATTTTTGTCCTGGTAGACGAGGCACACAGAACTACGGGTGGGAAACTCGGAAATTTTTTGATGGGCGCGATTCCCAATGCCACATACATTGGTTTTACAGGCACTCCCATTGATAAAACCAGCTACGGTAAAGGAACATTTATCACCTTTGGTAGAGATGATCCGCCTAAAGGATACCTCGATAAATACAGTATTGCCGAATCCATAGAAGATGGCACAACCGTCCCTCTATATTACACCCTTGCCCCTAATGAGCTTCAGGTTAATAAAGAAGTACTGGAAAAAGAATTCCTCGACCTGGCTGAGGCTGAAGGAATGAGCGATATTGAGGAACTCAACAAAGTGCTGGATAAGGCAGTAACCCTTAAAAATATGCTTAAAAATAGAGAAAGAGTTGAAAAAGTCACCAGATATATCGTTGACCATTACCAGAAATATATCGAGCCTATGGGATATAAGGCTTTTGTAGTTGCCGTAGATAGAGAAGCCTGTGCTCTGTACAAGGAAGAACTTGACAAGTATCTGCCGCAAGACTATTCCAAAGTTGTATTCAGTCCCTTTTATAATGACCCACCTGAACTTTCCAGATACCATCTTTCAGAAATTGAAGAGAAAAGGATAAGAAATGCTTTTAGAAAGCCTGATGAACTACCGAAAATATTGATTGTAACAGAAAAGCTTCTTACCGGTTTTGATGCCCCAATTCTCTATTGTATGTATCTGGATAAGCCAATGAGAGACCACGTTCTTTTACAGGCTATTGCCAGAGTAAACAGGCCTTATGAAGACGATGAAGGAAGAAAAAAGTCCTCCGGGTTCGTTCTCGACTTTGTTGGTATTTTCGACAACCTTGAAAAAGCTCTGGCTTTTGACTCTCAAGACATCGAGGGAATTGTCCAGGATGTTGAGGTTTTAAAGAAAAGATTTGCGGAGGAAATGAAGAAGGCTAGAGAGAAATACCTTACTCTTATCGAAGGAAAAACTCCAGATAAGGCATTTGAAGCAGTGCTGGAATACTTCAGAGATGAACAGAGGAGGAAGGAATTTTATAAATTCTTCAAAGAATTATCTGCTATTTATGAGATTATTTCACCGGATGCCTTTTTAAGACCCTACATAGACGACTATGAAACACTTTCCAGAATGTATAAAAGTCTTATAGAAAATTATGAGCGGGGGATTCCTATAGACAGGGAGTTTACCCGAAAGACCGCTATGCTCGTCCAGGAACATACCAGAAGCGGCGTAATTGGACCTACGCTGGATATCTGTGAAATAGACGAAGAAACTTTGAGAAGAATTGAAAAAAGTAAAGCCTCTGATACGGAAAAAATATTCAATCTGATAAAGAGCATTGCCCTCACGGTTGAGAAGAGAGGTGGACAATCCCCTTATCTGATTTCTATTGCTGAGAGAGCTGAGCTAATAGCCAAGCTATATGAGAGCAGGCAAAAAACCACCCAGGAAACGCTGGAAGAGCTGAAGAAAATAATCGATGAAATCAACTCTGCTCAGAAAGAACAGATTGAAAAAGGTATGTCTGCTGATATTTTCGCCATTTACTGGATGCTGAAAGAAAAAGGTTTCCAAGATGCTGAGACAATGGCAAATCAAATGAGAGAAGTGTTGGGAAAATATCCCCACTGGCAAAAAAGTGAGAGATATGAAAGAGAAGTCCGGTCTAAACTCTATGAAGTTATATTACATTTATACCGGACAGATATTCCCAAGGTCTCAGAGGTGGTTCAGAAAATAATGTACATACTTAAGGGAGGTAGAGCATAATGATAACTCCTGAAGAATTTAAAAAAGATGTTTTAATGTTAGCTAAAGAGGTAGGAGTTAACCCCCGGGAAATTCATATTCAGACAATGAAAAGAAAATGGGCTAGCTGCTCAAATAGAGGCAGATTAACCTTCGATAAATCCTTGCTGAATGAACCTAAAGAGGTAAGATTCAAAGTGATTTTACATGAGTTACTTCATCTAAGGTATCCCAATCACCGCAAGATGTTCAACTCTCTATTAGACACATATCTACAGAAAAGTATTGCTCCAAAAGATGGAGGAGAAACTGATAAAGACTATCAAACGTCAAATGAAAACCTGAAGTCGTGACTGTTGACAGACATGATAATAAAGTGTATAATGAGACCCTGGACAGAAAGTCCAGGTAAAAATTTTAGGAGGTTTTTTAATGCTAACAGGTACAGTTAAGTGGTTCAACGCCAAGAAAGGCTACGGCTTCATCACAGGTGATGACGGCAAAGACGTGTTCGTTCACTATTCTGCTATTACTAGTGGCGGATTCAGGACACTAGAGGAAGGACAAACAGTACAATTCAGCGTAGTCCAGGGCGAAAAGGGATCACAGGCATCTAACGTAACTATCTTAAGGTAACTTGTAACCTTGAGAAAAACAGGCTCCAGGGGTTAACCCCTGGAGCTTTATTTTTTGGATTTCTATCCTCCCCCGGTAAGTTCTCTCATCTTTTTTAGAACATCCCCGGCATGACCTCCGGGTTTAACGCTATCAAATACATATGCAATGTTCCCTTCAGGGTCAATGATAAATGTGGAGCGAATTGTCCCCTCATATTCTTTACCATACATCTTCTTCTTTCCCCAGGCGCCATAGGCTTTTATGACAGATGCAGATTCGTCGCTGAGAAGTTCTACCTTAAGAGAATGTTTATTATAGAAATTCAAATGGGACTTTACAGAGTCCTTGCTTATCCCCACCACAGCTGCGTTCAATTTTTTAAATTCCTCTAAAGAGTCTGTAAACTCCATTGCCTCAAGGGTGCAACCGGAGGTATTATCTTTAGGGTAGAAGTAGAGAACTAACCACTTACCAAGAAAGTCCTTTAAACACACAGTATCACCATTCTGGTTTGGTAGACAAAAATCTGGTGCTTTATCTTTAATCTTGAGCATATTCTCCCTCCAGCCATGTAAAAATTTACAGGATATGTACATTTTAACACAGAATCAAGAGTAAAGGGCTAGAGATACCGGATGTTTTTGTAAGTCAGATTAGTTCAGGAAAACAGATCATATGATAGATTTAGAAGGAATATATCTACAGGAAATACTTATGGTATTTAACTTTTTGCGATAGGATAGAAGTTTCCTATCCTATCGCCCTGTGTTATAATTTTAATTAGAGGTGGTAGAAGGATCTGCTAATCCTTCTGGATCATACAGAAAGAATGTGGCGATCCTTCTGGGAACAAGCCTTGATAGTTGTACTGGGGTAAGTAACTCTGCCGTCTTACCCCAGTACTTTTCAAAAAGATCGGAAAGTTCAGTGCGTAACTCTTGTCGATAAGAAGATGATATATCCCCCTTGATTTTGGTGCGTATCCTTTCGACCTCTTCCAGATATTCCTCCCGAATACTTCTTATTTGAGCCACCTGTTCATCTGTAAGGTCCAGAAGTTCTCTGAGAGTTAAATCTTTAGACCAGAGTGGTTCTGGTTGGAACTGATTCTTTACCGGTCTATTGGCAAGGGCAAGGCTGCTGAACCCCAGAAGTAAAAATACTGCCAGTAACAGACTTATACATCGCTTCATAACGTTGCCTCCTTTCTTTTGGTCTTTAATTAAGAAGACGATATCTGGAAGTCATTTATTCCCTCAAAGAGTAGTTTTTTCATAAATTAAGGTCTTATTCAGATAAAAAAATACCGCCACAGAGTGTGGCGGTCTATATATAAGAGGAGGAAGTGATTTGTAGCCGTTAAGTTAAGTAAAATAATCTCCTTTAATTAAAACTTAAGTTAAATATTCCGGAGGGGTCAGTCATCACCTCCTTTCTTTAAATTTTGTTTTCAATAATATAGACGATTGTTATAATAAAATTATTCTCTTAAAATTCTATACCTTCCATTTCCCTGGCATATTTTTTCAGAAGATACATAAATAGCTGGACTTTTGTGGTCTTTATCTCTCCATTTAAAGAGGCTTCTTTCACTTCTGATAGTGCCCTGTAAATGACCTCAGGGCTTACACGCCTTATTATATTCTTTATAACGGATTCATTATCCAGCTCTCCAACATAAGATTTTATATCTTCCAGTATAAGATTTATCTTCTCCTCTTCAGATCCATCTAAAAAATCCAGAATATCCCTGAATACGAATATTACAATCGTAGTATGAGTGAGCTTATTTATCCTGAATTTATAATGGTCCAGGAAACCTCCTTCTACCAGAATATCGCTTGCCTTTCTTATAAGCTGTTTTATCTTATATGTTGGATTTTTTAAGGATAATCCAAGTTTTGCTGCCAAAGCTCTGAGTTCTATCTGAAAAGATTTATTTCTATATCTCTTCTTATCAAGAAACGTATAAAGAGCTTTGGCTGTAGGATTATCAAGACTGAAGTAAAACTCTGCATTCAAGCTCTTTATGTAGCTATCGCATATGCTTTTCCACAGGGTCCTGCTGGCTACAACTTTTAATATGTATCTTCTCCCCTCTTTTTTAATTATTACTTCATCGAGGATGGAAAACGCTACAAGCGGTAGATAGTCTTTAATCTCATTATCCCAGAATGAGTATCTGGCGAAGATAGTTACACCTTTTAACCTCTCTAGACTTTCTTTCAGTCTATCGTAAGCTCTCTTGTCATTTGTCCACTTTATAAATTTTAAGAATTCGTTCATATTTCCTATTTCAAGTTCTCTATCTTTGAGCCCATTTTTATACCAGTAGTACATAAGTCCCAGGAATACATCCCTATCGGAAGGTGTTGGTAATCCATACTTGTCTGTTCCTGTTACTACCCACTCTCCTGCTGTTTTTCTCCCATCTTTCAGGGTAACTTCGCCTGTCCACTCGATGGTCTTGGCTCCTTCGGGTAATCTTTTACTTAAAAAAGATAGTGGATATTCAGCCAGATTCATCTCATCTTTAGTTATATTTTCTCCAGGGATTACTATGCTTTTATTTTTGGTTTTCATATCTTTCTCCTCTAAGTAAAAGAATACATTAAAATCTTTTTTCTGGCAATAGTTTGGAGAACTTTATTTTGGATGTTTAATTGCTGGTTGTTTGTACTTATTATCAGTTAAAAATTTTTAAAAATTCATTATCTTCTATATGTGAAAATATAGTTAAAATATAGTATACATTATTTAGTGATACGGTGGCGCTTTTGAAGTTGCGATGCGTATTACTTGGACTACTTTATACTCATTAACACGATAAGAGTATACTCAATAACACGATAAACTATACTCAATAACACGACAACCCATACTCAATAACACGATAAACTATACTCAATAGCACGATAACTGTGGAAAACTCAGCAATGGCTCATCAATACAAATGAATTTAATGGTTTTTTGATAAGATTTTACATAACCAGAAATGTTATCCACAACCCCTTTATCCAGCCTGTGGATAACTCGGCAATCGCTTATGAATACTTAATTTTAAGCTCTTTTTCTATATCCAGGCTAACCAGTTCTTTTCATTTATGTCCAGATAGTTTATCGTATCTATGAGTTCTCTCTCTTTCAGTACAACTTCCCTTACAATCTCAATGACACCTCTACTTATTTTATGGGATGCTATGTATCCACCTCTTTTTGCCACCACTCTTTTTACTGCAGGTTCTGCATTTGAGACCGTAGCCGCATAAAAACCATAATCACTATCAAGCATATTCAGGTCATTTCCAGAGTCACCTATTACAAGAACCTCTTCAGGTTTTAAACCAAAGTAATTCGCCAGTGTGAAGACGGTATTCCCTTTACCAGACATACGTGGCAGAATCTGGACAAAATACCAATTTCTATTGCACTGAACTTCTCCATCCATATCCTCTTCAGATAGCCTTATAGATAGCTCTTTTTCATATGTTAAGGCATCTTCAATATTGCTGAAGAGTAACCCGATAAGGTTACGTCTTTCTACCTCTTCACTGGCGATAGGATTCTGGACAGAGACCCCCTTTTCTCTTAGCCTCTCTAGGTCCTCAAGTATTATTCTTCTTACTATGGTAAGGTTTTTTCTCCATACCCTGTTGACCATCTCATTCCACTCTGATAGTGGATTGTAGTTTTTACCATCGAATATGTATATAGAAGACTCATCGGTTATAAGTGCATGAGGCCATCCTTTGCTGTGTCCAAGGTTAGAGTTTTCAAGTATCTGAAGCTGATCGATTATAGATCTGCCACTCGCCGTTGATATCTTTGCTCCACATAGTATCGCCTCTTCCAGTATCTCTTGGGCATTGTCAGTGATAATTGTCCCTTTTTCAAGGATTGTTCCATCCAGGTCAAAACAGATAAGTTTTATATCAGCCATACATCTACCTCCTTTAATTTCATCAATATCAGGATATAGCAGGAATGTTAAATCCTGTATAAGATAATGTTAAGTGTTAGATAAGAAAGTACTGAATTGATTGTTTGTTTTAATACTTCTTTAATGGGGTCTTAACGTCCCAATTATTAATCTTTAATAAAATGTTAACTATCACATTCTATTATAAAAGTGGTACGAGGTATAAAAGTGGGGAAACTAATAAAATGGAGGTGTTTATATGAAGCTTTATGTGAGAAAGCTCTCTGTGGTTTTACTGTTACTCACCCTCATCTTAAGTTTTCAGTCTCCGGTCTATTCAGCGATCCAGCCGAGGGTAAAGTATGTAATAGTAATGATTGCAGATGGAACCGGATTTGCGCATCTGGGTCTTACTCAGTACTACAATAAGTTCTTATTAGATGAAGAGCTTACAATAACCGATGAGCTCTTTAAAAAGGGTAGGATTGGGATAGCAACAACATATACTGCCGATGAGCTGGTTACAGACTCTGCTGCCGCTGGAACAGCTATAGCGACAGGAAAAAAGACGAATAATCGTATGATATCTGTTCTACCAGACGGAACACCAGTTAAGACAGTTATGGAAAGGGCTATAGAGCTTGGTTATAAAACCGGCCTCATCGCCAAAAGCACCATCACTGATGCCACACCGGCTGTATTTGCTTCCCATGTTCCACACAGGTCCCAGCAGGATGTGATAGCAAGTCAGTATCTTGAGAAAAAGATCGATATTATACTTGGCGGGGGCAAATCTTACTGGCTTCCAAAATCTAAAGGAGGCTCGAGGACTGATGAGAGAGACCTGGTTGAAGAGGCAAAGACTCTTGGATACTCTGTGGTCTCTAACCTCTCCGAAATGGAGAAGGTTGAAAGCGGTAAGCTCCTGGGTCTATTTGCATCCGGAAACATCCCTTACAGATTAGATGCCGATCCAACAGTTATCCCATCTCTTAGTGACATGACGGAGAAAGCTATCGATCTTTTGTATAAAGATAGTAATGGATTCTTTCTGATGGTTGAAGGAAGCAGAGTAGACCATGCATCCCATAATAACGATGCTGCAAGTGTAGTTACAGAGTTGAGAGAGTTTGATGACGCTGTGAAGGTGGCTCTGGATTTCTATAACGAACACCCGAGAGAGACCTTATTGATAGTAACCACTGACCATGATAATGGAGGACTTTCCCTCATATACAATTATGACTCTGAGGGGAATGAGAGATACGCTACAGTAGAGGACCTGAACAGAATTTTTATGGTTCCATTTTCATTTGAAAAGGCTAAGTCAGTGGTGGACAAAGAGGGTGTGGAAAAGCTATTCAATGAGCACTATGTCGGAGAGATAGCAATCTCTAAAGAATGGCAGGATCGGTTAACCGCAGGAAAGCTTGTTACACCTGGTCTTTACGACCCATTCTATGCAAACCTTGCCGCTGGCTTTACAGATGTATATATGGTTTCCTGGTCTACAAATGCCCACACAGCTACCCCGGTATGGGTAGTTTCTCTTGGTCCTGGTAGTACAAGTCTTACCGGATATATAGACAATACCGATATCGGTAAGGTTATATTTAGAGTTCTTGGCGAATTTATTAAGTAGGAGGTGAAAAGATGTTAAAGAGGATATTAGCGCTTTCAGTAGTATTTTTACTTGCCAGTTCAGTTGCATACGCAACAGTAGTAAGAAATAGAGTAACGATTAAAGGTTCAGATACAATGGTTATTATGGTCCAGAGACTGGCAGAGGAGTATATGGGTAAATTTAGGGGAAAGGTTATTCAGGTATCAGGTGGGGGTTCTGGCGTTGGCATAGCAGCTCTTATAAATAAGACCACAGATATAGCTAACGCTTCAAGACAGATAAAAGATAGTGAGAGAAACGCTATAAAGAAGGCATGGGGAAAAGATCCCAGAGAGTTTAAGGTGGCATTGGATGGTATTACGATATATGTCCATCCTGATAATCCTGTAAAGGATTTAACCCTAGCCCAGTTGAAAGACATATTCACTGGTAAGATAACGAGCTGGAAAGAATTCGGATGGGAAGATAAACCTATAATAGTCTACACAAGAGAGAATAGCTCAGGGACATATGTATTCTTTAAAGAGCATGTACTTTTAAATCAGGACTATACAAGATCTGCACAGAGTATGCCAGGGACAGCATCCGTTGTAAACGCAGTATCCCAGGAGAA
>Ga0255342_1005535_pt1 | contig 12055 bp, 7 predicted proteins | sample wastewater_treat_3_FD_192416 | JGI IMG/M metagenome (GOLD analysis project Ga0255342, IMG submission 192416) | Wastewater microbial communities from Lulu Island WWTP, Vancouver, Canada - plant14 | ecosystem: Engineered > WWTP > Wastewater > Unclassified | place: Canada: Vancouver, British...
ACACTAAACAATGAAGAATACAATAAGGCTGAAAAGTTAGCAAACATTACAGACAATACCGCTAGTGCTATGATCATAAACATCAACACACCAGATAGCGCACAAATAAAAGCATTTTTTATGGATTGAGATATTTTAACAAATGATGAAAAAAAAGATTTTATTGAATTGCGAGATAATGCAACACAAAGTGACATTCGGAATTTTTATGAACAACAAATAGTAAAATTTTTTGATCCAATTTTTGATAATGAAGAGAAAAAAATGTTTATTGTATTATTGATTGACTCAACTCAAAATACAAAACTATGACAAACAGAATTTGAAAAAATTAAAAACAATAAATTATATAAAAATATACATATTCAGTCACTAGAAAACATGAAATCAGAAATAAACTTAGCACAATCAATAAAAGAATGAGAACAACTGAAACAAGAATGAGAACAACTGAAACAAGAATGAGAACAGCTGAAAAAGGATGGAGAGAAACTAAGATCCATAAATCAGTCTTTAGACGAAATGAAAAAGGCTTTTGAAGAAAACCAAAAGAAAGAATAAAGCAAAAAAAAACATATAAGAAAAAACTATCAAAAGATAGTTTTTTTTAATATTTCCTTACTTTTTACCATTTTTTGAAACTTGGACAAGTTTGTTTAACATTTATATGAGCGAAACCTTTATGTTGGATTCAGTCCATTATCGCTTTTTTCAATCTAGGCAAATCTCTATCATTAGCAGAAATATTTAATTTACAACCGGCAGACTCTGTTAATTTCAATGGATCAAATGGAGATATCGTATTTCAATCTGGAGTAGATTTTGTTTTTATATTTTCTGGTGTAGTAGGAGATGCTTGACCAGTAGTCAAAGCATAATTTTGGTTGTCTGCAACTATATGAACAATATTGATATTTCTTCTAGCAGAATGAAGTAAATGGCCAAGACCTATTCCATAAGAATCTCCATCTCCAGCATAAGAAATTACGGTAAGCTCTGGATTTGATATTTTTACTCCAGTAGCAAAAGCTAGTCCTCTACCATGTAGAGTTTCTGCTCAATATCAATCAACATACTGACTCATTTTCCCACTACATCAAATTCATGTAACTACCACAGTTTGATGTTTTGGTATTTTTAATTCTGCTAATGCTTGTTTGATTGCAAGATGGATTACAAAATTTCCACATCAAGGACATCGCTGAAATTTATTTAAATTGTTTCTCATTTTGTTTGATTTATAGTGTAAAGTATTACTTTAAAAATCCTTTGCTCAAATCTAAAGAATATTTGAATAAACTTGAATTAGATTTCCTCCTGAAAAATTGGATATAAATCATATTTTCTGATATGTTTTATCTTTTTTTCCCAAATGTCTGTTTTTAGTTTACATTCATTTGAAATTAAATTTTGGAAAGATCATCAATAATTCATTTCTACAAAAATCAACTCTGATATATTTTTCTCATTTTTTTGGAATCGTTGTTTTAGTCTGGGATCTATAGGTTGTAGCATTGTAACTATGATAATTCAGTAATTCTTAAACTTATCATTTGTAAGTAGTGACTCCAAAACATATCTATTGAATCCAAAAGTCACAAAGAATTTTTTAGCATTTGGATTAATTATTTCATATCCATAAAAGTCTTCATTAAATTCTGTTTGAATAAAAGTTTCTATTTTTTTTGCCCTTTTTTCCATCATTTGTTTTTTGATTTCTGGATCTTCATTTGTTGCTCAATATTCATCATGTTCATATGAAGTTGTAATAAATTCTCAATTTTCTACTCCAGGAATTGAATAAGGAGAAATTCAAGATTCAGTAAATTGATATCTTTTAAAGTCAGTTTCTTGTTCATTTTTTGGAGAAATAAAAACACTTCCTCTATTTACTGTTTCTGCTTTTAATTTAGAAATATCTATAGAAAGATAAGTTTCACTAAACTGTTTATCCACCAAATAAACTAATGGATGTTGATAAATGTCTGACCAATTTAAGGCCTTTCCAATCAAATTATATCAGTTTTCAAAAGTATCTGGAGCTAAAACTATTGGTTTTGTTTCTCCAAAGCTTGCATTTAATGCAAAGTCTATATCTCATTGGCCTGTAAAAGTTGGAGTTCAAGTACTTGGCCCATCTCTTTGAGAAAGAACATAGACTCATCATATTTCTGCTTGATTTGAGAATGAAATACCCTCTGACATCAAAGCAAATCATCATCCAGAGGTTCAGCACATAGCTCTCTTACCAGCAAACTTTGCTCACAACATAGACATACCAACCGCGATTTCATCTTCTCATTGAAAAAATGTTACTTTTTCTGGATATTTAACGATAATATCAATAATACTTGATGCAGGAGTCATTGGATATGCAGAATAAAATTCCAATCAACTATCTATCGCTCATTTTGCAATCAATTCATTTCCAAACATAAACAATTTTTGAGGTCAAATATTTTTAGAAAAATCTAAATCTATTTTGAAATTAAGTTGAACAGTATCAAAATACTCATATCAAGCTAACAATTCTTCCTTATTTTCATCTAAAACCGCTTGTGAAAAAATTTTTTCTAAAAGAACAATCCCCTCTTCTTTTGGAATTCACAAAGCTTTTAACGAAGCTCAAAAGGCAAAAATATTTTTATGTTTTTTTGCGAGAGTTTTTATATTTAGAATATTTTTTAGAGCATAGATTTTTTCGTTTTTTGTAATCGCATAATCATCAAAAGCAAAAAATAAGTCTATTGTTTTGGAGATATAAGGTGTATCATTATCAGTGATATATAAAAAAAAACAGTTGTTACCACCTTTAATAATTGAAACATATTCTTTATCAGCAAGAACATTAAAGCCCTTTTGGGAAAGTAGCTCTCAAAGCAATAATCCAGCTGTATTTACTCAGGATCCAGCTGGTCACGAAAATCATATAGATATATTCATAGTAGTTTTTACAAAAAACAAAAATATTACGCTTTTAGGTTTAAGAAATTGGTACTAAAAAGCAAGAAAAGAAAAATTATTGAATGACAAAATAATGTGATGTAAAAATATATTTCTTACAAAAACAGTATTTTTTAAAAAAAATATATCATAATTATTTATTACAAATTTAACTACTTCTTGGTGCAGGAGCTCCCATAAGTAAATCTTTTCCATCTCCTGTTTTTGGGAAAGGAATAACTTCACGAATCGTATCATGTCATTGGAGGATCATCAGAATTCTATCTAATCCTAAAGCCAATCATCCATGAGGTGGAAATCAGAATTTGAAAGCTTCTAGCATATGTCCTACACTTTTTTGAGTCTCTTCTGGGGTATAGCCCATAATTTTATATGTTTGTTGTAAGAACTCTGGTAAGTGAGCTCTGATAGATCAGCCTCATATCTCATTTCAGTTCATTACAATGTCGTATTGTTGCGCTAAAATATCTTGGATATTTTTCCCTTCCATAAAATCTTTTAAACACTCTATTTTTGGCATAGAAAAAGGATTATGAGTAAATTTTCGTTTTCCTTCATCTGTCTTTTCAAACATTGGAAAGTTTCTTACTCGTAAAAGTGAAATGTCATCTTCCTTGTATAATTTGTAATCTTTAGCTATTTTTTGTCTGGTTTGTGAAAGGATTTGATGAGCTGTTGATTCTTGGTCTGCTACGAATAGTAAAGTATCTCATTCTTTTGCTCCAGTTTTTTCAATAATTTTTGCAACAAGTTCTTTTCCAAGTTTTTCTTCTACAAAATTAGCTTCTCATCATACATGAAAGTTTGCTAAACCTCATCATCCAAGTTGTTGGGTAAATTCTTTGAGAGTAAGATCAAGATATTTTTTACTAAACATTTTCTTTCATCATTCTACAAGCATAGCTTTTACAATTCATCATTTTGCAACAACATTTGCAAAAACATCAAATCCACAATCCTTGACCATATCCGTAAGTGTATACATTTTGAGTCAGTATCTCAAATCTGGTTTATCAGTGCTATAATGCTCCATAATATAATTATAATCATAGTGAGGAATAGTTTTAGTAATAAGTTTTTTATGAGGATAGTTTTCTTTTATAATTCACAATACAAGCTCAGTAATCAAAGAAATAATATCTTCTTCTTGGATATAAGCCATCTCCATATCTACTTGTGTAAATTCTGGCTGTCTATCTCATTTTGGATCTTCATCACGAAAACATCTCGCAATTTGATAGTACTTATCTACTCCAGATCACATAAGTAATTGTTTAAGTTGTTGAGGTGCTTGAGGTAAGGTATAAAAACTAGAAGGATGCAATCTACTAGGAATATAAAACTCTCTAGATCCTTCATCACTTGGTTTTCCCAAGATAGGAGTATCAACATGTAGAAATCATCTTTGATCAAAAAAACTCCTGATATACTGAGTAACTTCATGTCTTTTGATAACATTTTCCAGAATACGAGGATTTCTGAGATCCAAATACCTATAGGTCATCCTTAGGTTTTCGTTTACTTTATGAGATTGTGGAACTTCAAAAGGAGTATTCTGAGAGCCTGAAAGCAATTCTATTTTATCTGCTTTTAGCTCAATGATTCCTAACCTCAAACGCTCATTGATATCATCTGGAGATCTTTTGATAAGTGTTCATTCTACCTTAATTACGCTTTCATCCGCCCAACGAGTGATTTCATCTAAATTGATGTCAGATTTTTTATCAATTTGAATTTGCAAAATTTCTCCTTCACAGCGAAGATCTATAAAAACCAGATCTCCATGATCACGAATAGATTGAATCCATCAAGAAGTAGTAATTTTCTGATTTTCTAAACTATTGGATATTTCTGATAGTGAATGAGTTCTGTAGGGTTTCAAAAAAGTATCAAAATTGTATTCGTAATTCTTTTCTGCAGTAGTCCTCACTCCTCTCTTTCTCTCTCTACTTTCAGTTTGATCTGCATTAGTTCAAAGACTTTCTATAAATTCCAAAATAAGTGAACGAGAAAAATATTGTGGCAAAATATTTTTTTGTATCATTTGTCCAATAATAGAACCAACTGATTTATTAGGATTTTTAGCCACCACTTTACGAATAGCCTCTTTAAGATCATCAGTTAAGTGAGTTTTTTCATCAATAAACTGCTCAAAATCAAAATCAGGATCCTTACTTAGATAATCAAGAACAATTTTCAAAAGTGTTTGATCAAAATATTTGTTTTGAGAAAAGAGAGCAAAAACCTTTTTAATTATGGACAAAGAAACTGTATTATCGTATCGAACAGATTGAGGCAGATTGATTAAAAGTTTTGCTGTATCATAGAGTCCTTTATCATCAGATAATGCATAAAGAGCAATAATTTTATCAAGATCTGCTGAGAAAAAAACTGCCTCTTGATAGCTTAATCCAGAATCCATCAGCTGTTTTTCTACCTGATAAGGTAAAAATTCAAAATCTATTTTTTCAGAAACAATGTCTGTAATATCTCTTTCTGGAATATTCGGCTCTGGAATATAATTATAATCTGCTTCAGTTTCTTTTTCTCTCATTACCTCCAAAGCTAGTTTATCTTCTCTCCATCACTTTGTTTGCTGTTGTTTTTGCGGAGCTTTGGTGTTTTTCCGAATATTTAACTGCTCTTCTACTTCCAACTGTAATGCTTGTAAAGCGAACTTGAAAGAGTTTAGGTTTTTAATTTCTGTTCTTGGGTTAAGGTCGTTTGTCCCAGCTTTTCTAAGTGATAAACTCACATCTGATTTGAAATGTCCTTTCTCCATATCAGCATCTGAAACTCAAGTATATCTAGCAATTTTTTGAAGTTGTTCCATATATAAGATAGCATCTTCAATAGAATGAATTGAAGGTGTGGTTACTACTTCAAAAAGTGGTTTTCCAGATCTATTAAAATCAAGATCAATTTTTCAATTTTTTAAATAAGTTAATTTAGCTGGATCTTCTTCTATATGAAAATGATCAATATCCACTTTTCATTCAGTTCAATCAGGTCTAATAAAAGGAACAACTCCTCACTGGGAAATTGGATCACGGTATTGAGTGATTTGGTATCATTTTGGTAAATCTGGATAAGAATAATGTTTTCTATCAAATGATAAGGTGTTTGCAAGTTTTCATCACAAAGCATTTGATAAAAAGGTGGCACTTTTGACAACATCTAAATTTACCTGAGGCGAAGAAGTATCCTTTCCTGTACAAGTAGGACAAATATTTGTGTTAGGTGCTGACTCGGTATCATTTAGACAAGAACAAAATAGTTTAGTTTTTGTATCAGTAACGGTAACATGCGTTTCAAGTCATATAACAAGCTCCAATCAGAGTTCTTGTAGTTGTTTATTTATATTTAATTTCATGATAATTTATTTATAAATTAAATTAACTTATTTTAATGCCCACTTATTTGGAATATTCTCAAGCAAAATCTGTTTTAAAAATTTGTTTAGTATATTCAAGAGCTTCTTCATTAGAAACAAATTTGCCTTCAGTTATTTTTTTATTTTTGTCTCAAAGAGCCAACATTAATTTAATTACAACTGTTGAATGAGATAAGTTTCCAGCAGATATTGCCAAACCATTATCAAGTAGGTTTCTTGCTCCTTCATAATTATGTAACAATTTTCCATTAGGAACTTGGGTCTCTAAAATTACCAGAATTCAACTATCTTTTAATTTTTTCAATTTCTCATAGAATTTCTTGTCCTGTGGAACATTTCCATCTCAATATCACTTAATTATTAATCATTCTATCCCTCTATCTATATATGAGTCAAAATTATCATAGTTATATCCAGGGAATAGTGTTATTATATCTATGTTAGAATTAAGTGTATCTAACAATTCTCTTGCTAACTCTTTAGGATAATGGTCATTATTCCTTAATAATTGATTTTCTGTGTCTACATTTTCTTTAATCACATACCTATTTCACTGAAAGACATACTCTTTACCATTAGATACATTTTCATGACCATCTGGATTTGTAATAATTGTATATTGGGGTGGAGAACTTATTGAGTCAAATGCGTTAACTCATACAGAATCTTGCTTAGATGCATTGATTCATTTTATACACTTATCTCCAAAAACCACTGAAACTCCAGGTTTTTTTTCCCCACTTAGCACAAGAGATTTAAAAAGATTTGGAATTGCATCTGAATTTTTTGATCCAACTGGAATCATAGATCCAGTTAAAATAATATTTTTTTCAAAGTTAGGAAATGCCAATGATAAATAACTTGCCGTATATTCCATAGTATCTGTACCATGTACAATTATATAATCTGATATAGAATTTTTATTTTTTTCTTCTGAGGTTTCTATAAAGTTCTTCAATTTATATAGATGATCTAAAGATAAATCTGAACTATCTATCTTATAAATTTCAGTTTCCTCAATATTAAATATTTTTTTGAGTTCATCCATAGTAGCTGTAAGCACTGCTGGTAATTTTTCATCAATATTTCAAATAGCCCTACTACCATCTTCTGATTCGGTTGAAAGAAAAGTTCATCAAGTGTAAACAATTTGAATTTTTTTATCATCTTGTGTAAAATTTTGCATACCATCTAATTTATTCATTCTGTTGTTGAGGAAGAAAATAAAAATCACAAAAACAATATACAGATATACTCAATTATGTCAAGAGTAAGTTGTATTTTTTTATATTTCTCTTTATAGTAAATAAAGTTTGTATTTTTAAATTAAATATCTATATAAAGATGAAAGGTATTTTTATTATTTTTTAATATTTAAAATATGAAAGATTGTATATTTTGTAAAATTATAAAAAAGGAGGTTCCTGCGTATATTGTATATGAAAATGAATTTGTTTTGGCTATTTTAGCAAAAGATATGGAAGTTTATGGCCACACCCTAGTTATACCTAAACAACATTACAAAGATATATTTGATATTGAAACACATGTTCTAAAAAAAATAATTTCTGTTGTTAAAAAACTATCTATTCAATATAAAAAAAATATTTCAGCGACGGGAATAAATATTTTTAATGCTAGTGGAACAGACGCTCAACAATCTGTTTTTCATTTTCATATTCATATATTACCTAGGTTTTCAAACGATGGACTTGATACTCGACCAACTAACCATACCCAACAAAAATATGATAAGAGTTTAATGTTAAAAAAAATTTGTGGACAAAATGTATAAATTTCTACAATTAAGTTTATTTTTAAAAAATGAATAGAATTAAATTACTTTTTTTGTGGACAAAAAATATAATTAGCTTAAATTCACTAAAAAAGCATTATTCTAAATAGTCTAATATAATATCTGCATATTTAACATATCAGTATTCTTGTTGTTCAAACGATTTCAATATGTTTTCCAATTCCTGAAAATTTATATTTAATTTTTCTTGATTATATTTTATTCAAGAAAGATACCTCTTAAAAATTCTTCATTTTGTATCATGTCTTCTTGGTATTATTCCCATATGACACATTACGAAAGAAACGATTATAGAATCTTGTAATTTTCTATGATTAACAGAGTTTCATTGGATAAAATTAGATAAAAGAGAAGTGTCTAATATATGATCCAATCAATAGATTTCTTTCATAATAGAACTATTCCCATATCATGATTCAATTCCATATTTCTTTTCTGAGTTTTCAATTACTATATAATTACCAACATCATTAAATGATCATGTCTTTTCATCCTTCAGTACAATATTAAAATTTCTTCATATAATATCTTCTAATCAATATTTATGATTATAGTATTGTAGTGGTTTAGTATCTACAAACAAAGGAATTTTATTTCAAACTACATCTAACAAATGTAATAAATCGACATCTCTAGAACTAATGTTGATTGCTATATTAGACAATGGAATTTTTAGAATATCAAGAAAAAAATCTATAGTATCTTTTAATAAATTTTCTCTATCTGCATAATTAGACATGGTCGAAAAGCCAGTAAAGGTTGATCACCACTTAATAGGATTTTCATCCTTTAAACGTTTAGCATTGTGTGTTCTAAAGGATGGTTGTTGCATACATATTCACTTATTGGGTATAGTTCAACTTACTAAATACGGTTTTAAAACACTAGTCGGTGCACCAATAAACAAAACACTCTCATCTATTCAGGAATTAATAGAAACTGGTTTTTCTAATGCATATCAACGTGATACAAAAAAATCACAAAATTCATTTGCGATAGAATCACAAATTTCTTTTTTTTTAAATGGATCCAATTTTTCTTTACCATAAGAATTTAATTTGAAAAGATTTCAAATATCTTCTTGTGGGTATACACCATCTGATCAAATATGTTCATGAAACATATCTCATGGCTTATTAAACATAAATATATTAATTATAAATTAAAGTTCTCATATAATACATGTATAGATACCATCTATATTAAATAATATAAAATGTCAATAACATTTGATATATTGACATGAATATTATTTATTTTATATAAAAAGTCAATAGCTTGTTACTATTTTAGAATTAATAAAGAGTTGTTTTAAGTAATTCTACATTGAAATAGGCTTCACTAACTCTTTTTTCTTATTTTTTTGAAAAATATTTAACTTTTTACCAGTATTTGAAAAAATCTTTTCTACTAACATATTGTATAATCTAAAATCTTAACAACTAAACTTAAATCCCAATTTAATTCTTTCAAGCCAATGAATTTCTGGCAATGGAAGTCCATACTTTTGTAGGAATTCTAACTCCATTGGTACAATTCTATAGACATTTCACTTTTCATCTTGAATTACTTTTTTAAGGATATCTTTATTAATTTCCCATTTTCACTCTGAATTATATCATTGAAATTGATCGAGATCTTTAGACTTAACAATTTGAGATCACTCAGGAATATCAACTTTAATTACATCATCTCTCCAAAGATATCATTCTTTACTTACTTCTTCTTTAGTAAAAGTATCATCAATAAGATATGCTGCGGTATCGTTGAAGTAAAATGGATTTAGCCATCATGGGAAATAATCTCCCAAGATATTATCAGACTCCATTTGTTGGAATATTTTATTTGCTAATTCAAACCATTCTTCTTTGGTATATTGTTTATTAAGAATACAGAAAGACTTGTTTTTAAGTCAAATACATCATAAACAATAACTACAATTTTCGATATTAGAACAATAATATAGATGAGATGAGGTAATAATCCGGTCAGAATTGTATATATAGTCACCTCATCAGGCATCTATACAATGATAAGCATAATCCATGTTGGGTGCTCAACTGACAAAAGTATTATATACTTCTTTATTTCAATTTGCTGATCATGTTAAAATCAGATTACGTCATTCATGAATATTATAATTGAAATATCAATTTTCTATATTTTCACACTTTACATTAAAAGATCATTTAATATTTTTTGATTCAATATTATTTCAATCAGAAGATAATTGTATAAATTTAGTATAAAACTTTTTTTTATCTCTTAATATTTCTTCTTTTTTTTGTAAATACTCTTGTTTGCTATATCCTATATTATTGATATGATAGCTTTGATTTTGTAATCAATTGCAATTAATGCATTCATAACAACCAAGCATATTAGTGCAAAACCGTAAATTATGTGAATCAGTAATAAACTTTGAATAAAAGATATTATATGAATTAATTATTCATATAGAAGTAAAAACATTATTACATCAATTCCATACCATAACTGAATTATATACATTAGTACATTTTTCCTTAACTTCAAAGCTATAAAGTACATTTTCGCAGTCGCTGAAAGCCCCTATACTTAAATAACAATTCTTAGTCCCGTATCATCAAGAATCTATATATTCTGAATTTTCATACGGTAAAAATTTTCTTAATCTAAGGGTGGGAATTTTTGTAAAAATATCCTGATAATTTAAGAAGAAATTTTTACTAAAATCATATTCTTTTCAATATTTTTCAAAATCAACTCTTTCTTTTTCATAATCATTACCAGAAACTAGAGGACCTGTCCTTCATACATCTGGGTATAATGTAATAAAATCATCCCTTTTATAAAAAACAAAAGATTTCCATGAAGTTAAATATTTCAGAAAATCCTTTCGTGATCTGTTTTTTATAACTTCTCTCATTTTTTCTTCTCGAATTTTTATATCTTGCATAGCTGTGGAATAAAAAATTAAAAATATAAATCTTCATCTATATAATCAATACTTATAAATTTTACGTTTTTCATCATAGGGATTTGCTGTGTAAATGCAAGCTTCTAAAGAGGCTAAGTTTATAAATTCCTTAAGAACTTCTTGAACAACAATCTAAAAAAGTACTAAAAATTAACTTGACCTTTTTTATGAAATGTATATAATTCATTTGCTCGTAACAAACTAGGGAGTAGTGAGCGTCTAAATAAAAATCTTTATAATTGTAAGTTGGTCTGACGCACTATTCCTTTGTTTTGGGACAAGCATATTGCCCAGGATATGGGCTACCCAACATAGAGGTTGGGATTTTGTAGAGAGTTGATTGCTTTTTCAATCGACTTTTTTTCTTATTTTCCTTACCACCCAGTTGCAAAGTGGAAAGTTACAAGTTGATGGCCAATCCCCCTTAGTAAGGGGGATTAAGGGGGATTAAATAATCTTCATTTATCACAAATCCCCCCTACCCCCCTTGCTAAGGGGGCTGTATAGGTGGATTTGGGAAATGACGGGGATAAAATTCCTCCCCTTGGGGAGGATGAATGTCCCGAATTTATGAGGGACTAGGTGGGGGTTTTACCCCCAACTACGATAGAACAACTTCCCCGTTGGGGAAGGATTTCTATTTATTTCCAACAACTTTTCCCACTTGTGGACAAATCCCCCAACCCCCTTGCTTATCTTAAATCATCCCCCAACCCCCCCTTAAGAAAGGGAGCTTGATTGGAGGATTTCTCCGTGCGTTCACTTCGTTCACTTAGTCGAAATGACAGTCTGTGACTTAAATCCCCCCTACTATGAGAAATATATTGAAAAATATATATTTATTGGTTATAATTTATTAGGAAGATCAAGTGGAATAGAGAATTTATGATCCCCCTAAATCTATAAAGATTTAAAGGAAGTC
>Ga0255342_1005558_pt1 | contig 12012 bp, 6 predicted proteins | sample wastewater_treat_3_FD_192416 | JGI IMG/M metagenome (GOLD analysis project Ga0255342, IMG submission 192416) | Wastewater microbial communities from Lulu Island WWTP, Vancouver, Canada - plant14 | ecosystem: Engineered > WWTP > Wastewater > Unclassified | place: Canada: Vancouver, British...
TGCGCCTTCGTCTGCCCCACGGGTTTCATCAAGATGGAAGACAAGAACGGTCAACGGACGATCTGGGAGAAGGACTTCAAGATGGAGACCTGCGCGGTTTGTGGGAGGTATTTTGCCCCCGTTGACCAGCTCAGGTGGATCAGCAAAAAGACAGGAGTGCCTTACGAGAAGCTGACAACCTGCACGAGTTGCAGATAGCGTGGAAATCTGGTACAAGAGACCGCCCCTCGAAAGGGGCGGTTTTTTACCGATAGAGAAATCCAACCGAACATTCCCCGGTAGCTCAGTCGGTAGAGCAGCTGGCTGTTAACCAGCGGGTCCGTGGTTCGAGTCCGCGCCGGGGAGCCAGAATTCAATCCGCTGAACTTAAGCGGTTCTTGTTTAACGCAAGACCCCGTGGGGTGATCCCCACGGGGTCTTACCGTTTCAGGCGTGTCCACGCCGACTTACACCCGCCGGACGGAGCCCTGAACCAAGAGACCAGCTCCTACCACAAGGAGTTCCTGCGCTGGAAGCTGCGGCGTTTCGCCGAGGTGGAAAGCGAGATTCTGTTCCGCCTGTCCGCGAACGCCGCGCGGGACGGGGCCATGGATATCGAGCGGTTCAAGGAGCGGCTCCGCCGCCACCGCGGGCAGATCACCACCGTCAGCGCCAGCCGGACGGATCCGCAAACCGTCATCGTGCTCAAGGGGAAGCGGCGACGTGGCGGGAGGGAAGTGAATCGAAATATGGGTATAAGGATCCGGAGTATTTGCGCAGGGCCTTTGGATACGGGAAGCGAACACGACGGAGAGGCGGATATGCCCGGGAGGGTCGGATATATATGGGGGGGTATTTGTAATATATATCTTGGCAATGCTGATGGGATTGAATCTTTCCGATTGTATGCTATGGTCCAGTTGGGAGGGTGTTATGCCGCGATGCAAGAATTGTGGGCAGCAATTTGAACGGGATGAGAGCTGGGACTTCGGCCCGGCGAGTGAACTGGGGGATATCTTCGTGGAGTCAGCCGGGGATGTTGACCCGCGGGAACTTTGTCCTGACTGCAGAGAAGAACTTGGTATTGTAAGTCTGCTGGGCTTTGACGCATAAGGAACGTTTCTTGCTTGACATTTAGATGGTTCAGGGCTAAATGAAATCTAAATTCACTTTAGGTATTAAATAGTTATATTTCTTGGATGGGCGGCCTGACTTTCTTGGGGGGGGGAATATGGCTGATCCTGGTGTCCGCAACGAAATAAGCTCGGGTTAAGATCCTACGGTCTTGATTCGGGCTTTTTTGTTTCGATTGAACCTGATTTCATGTTTACAAACGACCTCATCTCAATGAATTTATTAGAAAAGATATTGGTGTGACTGACAGATTAACTCTCACAGAAGGCCAGATTCTTTCCGGCCCCCTATTTAGTGAACAGGTCCGCATAGAAATGGTTTATAGCTCTGGCCCACCTCGGTGGGTTGTGGGTGTTGTCGGGTTGCAGACAGAGCGATTTCGAAAGGTCATCTTATCTGAGGCGGATCTTGAAACAATCACCATTCTAAGCCCTGACTTCACATACACAGGTGATGGTCAGATTCTCAGGCTTGGCCTGCAGGCATACGCCCTTGGTATTGCCTACGAGTTTGACCCTTACTTCGCGCTTTCGATATCCCGTGTAGATCCTCTCCCCCATCAGCTTGAAGCTGTGTATGACTATTTGCTGAAACTGGCCCGTGTTCGCTTCTTGCTTGCGGACGATGCCGGAGCCGGTAAAACAATCATGGCGGGTCTTCTTATACGCGAGCTGAAATTACGCGGGCTTGCGGAGCGGATCATCGTAGTGTGCCCTGCCAACCTCGCCTTTCAGTGGCAAAGGGAACTGAAAGAGAAGTTTGATGAGAAATTCTTTGTTTTAAAAGGTCAGGATATCCGTGATCAATTCGGCATGAATCAATGGATGGAGCAAAACCACATCATAACATCACTGGATCTCGCCAAGCGTTTAGAAATTTTGCCCGGATTGCAACAGGTAAGGTGGGATCTTGTCATCGTTGATGAAGCGCATAGAATGTCAGCCGCAGACCTTTCTCATAAGACTGCCCGCTACAGGCTTGGAGAGCTCTTGCGGGATACCACAGACCATTTGCTCATGTTGACTGCCACACCCCATAAAGGGGATCCAGTGAACTTCAGTCTTTTCCTCCAATTACTCGATGAAGACGCTTATGCTGACGTGAAATCCATACGGGAGGCCATGGATCGCCGTCGAGCTCCCTTCTACCTCCGACGTACAAAAGAGGCGATGGTTTATTTTCCCGAGCGTCGTGAAGATGGTACCTGGGCAGCCGAGAAGATCTTCACAAAACGGATTCCACATACCGTCGATTTCCAGATTGACGGGGCTGAGTTCGAACTCTATCGGGAAATTTCCCACTACGTTAAACAGCAAAGCGCCAAAGCCGCGGCGCAGGGAGATGATCCCAGAGCTTGGGCTGTCGGATTTCTCATGTCTCTGTACCAAAGACGGCTTGCTTCAAGCACTTATGCAATGCGTCATTCTTTGGAAAACCGTGCAAGACGTCTTCAGGAGGGTCTCAGTCGTGCGCAAGAAATCGCACGCCTTGCCCCAGCCGATCTCCCCACTCTTGAAGATCTGGAAGAGATGGAGGATTCCGAACGGGATAGAATCGAACAGATCGTCGAGGCAATTACGCTTGCCGGTACTGCTGATCAAATAAAAGAAGAAATAGCTGAGCTGAAGAAGTTCGCAGCAAAAGCAAAGGTCGTTGAAGAATCCGAATTGGAGGCGAAACTTTCAAAGCTAAGAGATCTGCTCCAAAAAGAGGGTTTCTTCGATCGCCCCGATCAAAGACTTCTCATCTTCACGGAATTCAGGGACACCCTTGAGTATCTCGTCGGTAAATTTAAGGCTTGGGGATTCAAGGTCGGATTTATTCACGGTGGCATGAAGGCTGGTTCCAGGGATGATGTTGGAACTCGACTTTACGTAGAACAGCAGTTTCGCGAAGGGAAAATCCAGATACTGGCTGCCACTGAGGCGGCGGGGGAGGGTATCAACCTGCAGTGCTGTAACATCCTATTCAATTACGATATCCCCTGGAACCCTAACCGCCTCGAACAGAGGATGGGACGTATTCACCGTTACGGACAGACCAAGGACTGTTTCATTTTCAACTTTGTAGCAACAAATACAATCGAGGGTAAAGTTCTCCAGCGCCTGCTTGAAAAGCTTCAGGAAATCAGGGATGCCCTTGACGACGATGCAGTCTTCAACGTTGTGGGTGAGATCCTACCGGCGGCACATGTTGAGAGAGTCCTGCGAGAATATTATGCTGGCAAGTTAGGCGATGCTGACCTTGAGGACCGACTTCTTGAAAGTGTCGACGAAAAGCAGTTCCGTGCGATATGTCAGAATGCACTTGAGGGGCTTGCGACAAAGAGACTCAACCTGGAAATGCTGATTGAGCGCAGGGCTCGTGCCCAGGAGCGCCGTGTTGTGCCCGAGACTATAGCCCGTTTTATCCGTGAAACAGCAGCTTATGCTGGACTGGCACTCAAGGACGATCCTAAATCACCTCACACGTTTGAGCCTGGACGAACACCGGACGTCCTTCGACGTTATGAATCCGACGCTGATTGGAAATTACCGGCGCTTGCGCAGAAATATCCACGCTGCTCGACGGATCGGACAATAGCGGATAAGAACAATCTGGAATGGGTGACACCCGGTCACCCCTTGTTCGAAGCTTTGCGACGTCGTACCCATGAAATATCGCAGGAGGCTTTAAGTAAAGGGGCATGTTTCTACTCCCTGCAGCACGAAGTCCCTTCTCGATTGGATTTTTACCGGGCGCGAGTTGTGGATGGTTTGAGCCATATTATTCATGAACGTCTTTTCGTTTTAGAAATCCGTGAGAATGGGCCGCCCGTACCCCTGGATCCAAATGCCCTGGGAAATCTCGTACCGACAAATAGCGCTTGTGGGATGCCTGCTGTTGTCAGGCTACCGGAAGCCACAGAATGGCTTCAGATGCATCTCCTGAATCCCTTCATCGAGGAAATACGCGCAGAGCGATTCGCGGAGGTGGAACGTGTCTCCGCACATATAGAGCTTTCATTAACAGAGCTTATTTCAAGAGCTGATGAAGAGATCGGGAAGGCAGCGAATGAAATTGAACAAAAGATACCTGGGGCTGCAGGTCGACTGGCAATGGCGGAGTCTCGCCATGCTGAGCTACTGAGGAGACGCGAGAATCGACGTCAGGAATTAGAAAGACAGAAATCCTTGACTCTTCAATCTGTGGAGCGAGTAACGAGTCTTTTGATTCTTCCCCATCCCGAAAGAGAGGCACCGGATATCCGTCGAATGCGGCCAGACTTTGAGACCGAGGCCACGGCCATGCGTATAGTAATGGAATACGAGCAATCTCAGGGCCGCCAGGTCTATGATGTCCATGAGAAGAACCTGGGTTACGACGTTACCAGCTTAGACCTAAACTCCGGCGAGTTGCGGCTCATCGAAGTCAAGGGTCTGTCCGCGGCCACAGGCACAATCCTCCTCACGCCAAACGAAAGGCGCGTGGCCGAGGACCGGCGAGATTGCTATTGGCTCTATGTTGTTACCAATTGCGCCACTCATCCGATCATGCAGGAGCCAATCAAAGACCCAGCCAAATTCCCCTGGCAGGAAGTGACCAAGGTTGCCCACTATTGGCTCGAAGTAAACGCCATGACGAAACCGATGCTGGTCAGGGAGGAACAACCACCGTATGGCAAGAGGGATCAAGAATGAGGAAAAAGATGGCCAACCGCAAGACCCTGTTCGTCAGCAGCGTCCAGAAGGAACTCAATGCTGAGCGACGGGCTATCAAAAGCTTCCTGCAAAACGATCCCCTGCTTAGGCGCTTCTTCGATGTTTTCCTTTTTGAAGACCTGCCGGCAAGCGACCGCCGGACGGATGACGTGTACCTGGACGAGGTCGAAAATTGCGACTTATACGTCGGCCTCTTCGGTAACGAATACGGGTCGGAAGATGCCAGGGGCGTCTCACCCACGGAGCGAGAGTTCGACCTTGCAACCCAAAAAGGCAAACCCCGCTTGATCTTTGTCAAGGGAGCGGATGACAGGACGCGCCATCCCAAAATGATAAAACTGATTCGCAAAGCCGGCGCCCAGCTCATCCGCCGTCGCGTTACCGATTCAAATGATCTGACCGCTGCGCTGTATGCAGCCCTCGTTGAGCACATGGAACAGAGCGGGGACCTGCGCACCCTGCCGTTTGATGCCTCGGCCTGTCCCCGTGCAACCCTGAACGATTTGCCGCAGGATAAGATTCAAACCTTTCTGGAAGTTGCCAGGCGGGAACGCAATTATCCCCTGCCTGTAAAAACCACAAGGGAGAAGGCCCTGGCCCATCTCAACCTGCTGGACAACGGCAGCCCCACCCATGCGGCGGTGCTGTTGTTCGGCAAGGAGCCGCAGCGTTTTTTGCCGACTTCCGAAGTCAAATGCATGCACTTCCACGGAACCACCGTCCGCAAGCCCATTCCTTCCTACCAGATCTATAAGGGGACGGCCTTTGAACTGGTGGACCAGGCGGTGGATTTCGTTCTTTCCAAAATCAACCGGCACATCGGTACCCGGGCGGAGAGCGTGCAGGCCCCGGCCACTTACGAACTTCCCAAGGAGGCCGTGACCGAGGCCATCGTCAACGCCGTGGCCCATCGCGACTACACCAGCAACGCCAGCGTGCAGGTCATGCTCTTTGCCGACCGGCTTGAGGTCTGGAATCCCGGCGAGCTTCCGCCTTCTCTTACACCGGAGCGCTTGCGGGAACCCCACGCCTCCATTCCGCGCAATCCGTTGATCGCCGAGCCCCTGTATCTTGCCCGCTATATCGAAAAAGCCGGCAGCGGCACACTGGATATGATCGACCGCTGCGGCGAGGCGGGGCTTCCTTCCCCTGACTTCGAGGAGCGGGCCGGGCAGTTCGTGACCACGATCTGGCGGGACTGGCTGACAGCGGAGGTTATATCTGGTTTTGACCTGAACGAGCGCCAGCAAAAAGCCGTGGCATACCTCAAGGTTCATGGGAGGATTAACAATGCCCAATATCGTGAAATAACGGGAGTATCATCGAGAACAGCGCTGAGAGAGCTTCGGCAACTCGCAGATATTGCTCTCCTCGTTAAGGTGGGTGGAACCGGACAAGCGGCACATTACGTGATTGCCAAAGCGCAGCCAGTTATTGGTAAGCAAGGGGGGAACCGGTCATGAACCCGCCAAACACGCCACGGATAGCAAGAACTGGATCCCGCCACGAACCCGTCAAACCCGCCACTGTTTTCAGGGTAGGCAATGCAAAGTGGCTACAGAGGGGCCACAAAGGGGCCAAAGGGATCATGACCGGGAAGGGCTCATGGAAAGGACGACCGAATAGGCTGCAAGTAAGCTAATTAGGGGATGCCGGCAAACAGGACACAAACAGGACAGTAATAAACAATGATACCGAAAGAATGTAAACGTCTGGCCGAAGTCGATTTCCCTATTGCCGTAGTTTCAAAGCACTCAGCGCGGGAGAAATCCATCCGCCACGGCCATCCCTCGACGCTTCACCTCTGGTGGGCTCGAAGGCCGCTTGCGGCTTGCCGGGCGATGCTCATGGCACTTCTTCTGCCCGATCCCTGCGACCCGCTTTGCCCTGATGAGTTTAAAACGAGTGCGAGGGGTACATTGCTTAACATGCCGGGCTGGAACACTCCGCGCATGAGTGAACAGGTGAAGTCCGACGAGGGTTTGCGCAAAGCGCTTCTCGATTTTATTGGGGATTTCGCCAATTGGGACAATGCGGCGGACAAGGATTATCTCGCTGCGGCCCGCGCATTGGTCAAGGTGGCCCACCCGGAAGAGACGCCATTGGTCGTGGACCCGTTCGCCGGGGGTGGGTCAATTCCATTGGAGGCTTTGCGGCTCGGCTGCGAAGCCTTTGCCAGTGACCTCAATCCGGTGGCCTGCCTCATTCTCAAGGTCATGTTGGAGGATATCCCCAGGGAGGCTCGCCGCAGAGGCACGGAGGGCACGGAGAGCCTGGCCGATGAGTTGCGAAGGGTTGGAAAGGAGATCAAGGGCAAGGCCGAAAAGGAACTGGCCGAGTTTTATCCAAAGGATCCGGATGGGGCCACGCCCATAGCCTATCTTTGGGCGCGGACGGTGAGATGCGAATCCCCCAATTGCGGCGCCGAGATTCCGCTCATGCGCTCCTTCTGGCTCTGCAAGAAAGCCAACCGCAAAATTGCTCTGCGTCCTCTGTGTCTCCGTGGTGAAATCACTTTCGAGATCTTCGAGCCGAAGAGCGAGAAGGAAGTGCCCAGTGGGACGGTCACCCGGGCCAGGGCAACATGTCTTTGCTGTGGTTCGGTTCTGCCACCGGAACGTGTGCGTGAGCAGCTCTCTCTACAGCGCGGCGGAGCCGACGTGGTATTTGACAGCAACGGCATGCGTATCGGCGGCGCGCGGCTGCTGGCCGTTGTCACCCTCTACCCCGGTATTCAGGGGCGCAACTATCGACTGCCCACAGAGAGCGATTATGAGGCCATCTGGAAGGCACACAAGCGGCTGAAAGCGATTTTGGACGAGTGGGAGAAGGGCGGTAAAAAAGGGCTTTGTCCGGTGCCGGATGAGCCTTTACCAACTAAAGAGAGTCACCGGGCTGTTGGGAGCCAGCTCCCACTATATGGCCTCACAGAATGGGGCGACTTATTTATTCTTCGACAAAAAGTGATGCTGCTGAAACTGGCCGAGATTATTGGAAACAGGGAAGCCCTCAAACCTTTTTTAGCCGTCGCCTTCAATAGAGTTGCCATGAGCGCCATGTCGTGCACTCGTTGGAATGCTGTTGCCGAAAAAATGCAGCATACTTTCGGACGTCAAGCTTTGCCGATTGTCTGGGATTTTGCCGAAGTGGTTCCAATCGTCAATGCTCCTGGCAACTGGAAAAGCGGATATGAAATCGTAACAGACGTCATTGCGTCAGCACCACCAAATAGCGAGATTGCGCAGGTTCAAAACGCAGATGCGTGTTTGCATCCGTTACCATCTGAGAGTGTCAACGTGGTTTTTACTGACCCTCCCTATTATGATGCGATTCCTTACTCGGATCTTTCTGACTTCTTCTTTGTTTGGCTTAAACGATTGATGCCATGGAACCCACTGCTAAGAGATTTGTTTGATCCAAATAACCCATTGACACCGAAAGCGGGAGAGGCTGTGCAGTGTGAAAAAGTATTGGATGAAACAGGTCGATCTAAGGATAAAATTTTTTATGAAGAGACCATGGGGAAAGCATTTTTTGAATGCCGTCGTATCCAGCGAGAAGATAGTATTTGTTCAGTTGTCTTTGCCCATAAAACTACCGAAGGCTGGGAGGCATTGCTTTCAGGAATGATCAAGGCTGGATGGACAGTAACCGGATCATGGCCTATTTCTACCGAAATGGGAACAAGGCTGAATGCGCGTGACACCGCATCCCTTTCCACCAGCATCCACCTCGTCTGCCGTCCCCGCCCCGAGGATGCCCCGGTGGGCGACTGGAGTGAAGTTCTGCGGGAACTGCCCAAGCGCGTCGGTGACTGGATGGAACGTCTTCAAGGCGAAGGCATCCGCGGCGCAGATCTGGTCTTCGCCTGCATTGGGCCGGCATTGGAGATATTCAGCCGCTACCGGAAAGTTGAGACTGCCGACGGTAGCGAGGTCAAGCTCGCCGAGTACTTAGAGAAAGTATGGGAGGTCGTAGGACGAACGGCCCTCGAACAAATCCTCGGAACAGCAGAGGCCCGTGCCCGCAACGGCATGGCCGGTGTTCTGGAAGAGGATGCGCGTTTAACCGCGATTTTCCTCTGGACGCTTCAGACGACAAACGGTAGAAATGGCGTTAGTATTGAATCTGAGGATGAATCAGATGAGGATATTGAGGACGATGATGACGTTGATGCTGCACCAAAAGGGAAGGTTAGGGGATACAGCCTCGTCTTCGACGTTGTCCGGCGCTTCGCCCAACCTCTCGGTATTATCCTGCCAAATTGGGAGGGCAGGATAATTGAGACGAAAAAAGGAGTCGTTAGACTTTATTCTATCTCAGAGAGAGCTAAAATTCTTTTCGGAGATGCAGGAGCACATGCTGTTGCGGACAGAATCGAGAGCGACCGCGTCGGTGGATCACAATTGTCACTCTTTACTGAATCTGAAATTGAAACAGTACCACGCATTAAAGTACGGGGCAGAAAAAAAGGCTCTCAACAAAAGATTAGTGTACCTGATACTGATCTTCAGACAAAACAGGAATCCACAACCCTTGATCGTGTGCATGCCGCCATGCTCTTGCAGGCAAGCGGGCGCGCAAATGCCCTGCGGACACTTTTAAAGGCTGAGCAAGAGCGTGGGTCAGATTTTTTCCGTCTTGCGAATGCCCTATCGGCTCTATACCCGAAGGGTAGCGAGGAAAAACGTCTAATAGACGCAATGCTTCTGGCAGTACCTAGGTAGTCGCGTTATTCATACTAACCGGAGGTTTAAAATGGAGCCCTGGTATAAAGTTGTTACGCCGCGTAAGGAAGTACGAGAGGGACGTTCCTTCAGCCCCGATGAGTTTGCGATTGCTCTTGAGCAGGTGGTTGCTGGTACCGCACCTCCGGACTATAGGGATCCAGATAAATTCTTTGCAAGAACTTGTTTCACTCAGGCCCTTTGTGAAAACACAAGCCTCGTATTGCGTCGTTTAGCTGGTCAGACAGCAAACACTGCGCCTGTTCAGACTCTGGTCACCCAGATGGGCGGAGGCAAGACCCATATGCTTGCTGCGCTCTGGCATCTCGTAAGTACTGGTCCCAAGGCAGTTCGTTTCCCTGGTGTAACCACATTTCTTAGAAATGCTGAGTTGTCTGAAGTCCCTGCGGCCAAAGTTGCCGTCTTTGTCGGAAATGCCTGGGATCCTCAGCCCGGAAAGGAAAATCCCTGGATTGACATTGCCAGACAGATCGCTGGAGAGGAAGGCGTAAAGGCACTGGGGACTGCTGCCCAGAAAGTGCCTCCGGGGACAGATACCCTCAATCGCGTTATCAGCCAGGCGAAAGGCCCGGTCCTCATACTCTTTGATGAACTGCTTAATTTTTTCAGTCGGCATAAGGATATGGCCGAGCAGATGCACTCTTTTATGCACAACATAGTGCGGGGATTTGTTGGAAGTAGTTATCGTGCCGCAGTATTCAGCCTGCCGAAGAGTGAAGTGGAGATGACCAAGTGGGACCAGGAATGGCAGGAGAAAATAGTCAAGGTGGTGGGTGCCGTGGCTAAACCTCTCCTGGTAGGTGAGGAAGGCGAAATCAGTGAAGTTATACGCCGTCGACTATTTGAAAATCTAGGGCCGGAAAAAATACAGAAATCCGTCGCCAAAGCCTTCGCTGACTGGTGCTTTGAGCGACGAGCTCAATTGCCTCCGGAGTGGACAGCAGTAGATGTTACGGCAACGGAAAAGAAGTCCAGAGAGTTTTTACAGGCACGTTTCGAGGCATGCTATCCATTCCATCCAGCGACCCTTTCTGTTTTTCAGCGGAAGTGGAGGCCATTGCCCCAGTTTCAACAGACGCGAGGTGTATTGGCTATGCTCGCCCAGTGGATTTCATGGGCATATCGTGAAGGATTTACACAAGCCAGGCGGGAGCCTCTCATCACCCTAGGGTCCGCTCCATTACATGTATCAGAATTTCGTAGTGAAGTCCTAAAACAGCTTGGTGAAAACAGGTTGCTGGCAGCTATCGAAACGGATTTATCAGGTGAAAGTTCGCATGCTGTAGCACTTGATGCCGATACTAAGGGAGTACTGCGAGGAATCCATCGACGTGTGGGTACAACAATACTTTTCGAATCATCGGGAGGCCAGATTGACAAAGTTGCCCATTTACCCGAGCTTCGTGTGGCACTCTGTGAACCGGAAGTTGATACAACATCGGTAGACAGTGCAGCAATGTCGCTTGAAAGCCGGGCTTTCTTTCTGCAGAGAGTCGGTTCCGATGGGTTTAGGGTATTCCATAAAGCTAAGATTGATAAGGCAGTTCACGATCGCAAGGCATCTCTTGACGAAGAAACGGAAATCAAACCGAACATCCGTAGGATTATACAGGATGAGTTCAAACGTGGGGCGACAATACCTATAGAGTTTTTCCCCGTCGATGGGAGTTCCATAGCCGATACCCCACGACTGAGCCTTGTTGTTCTTGACGCGGCAGATGCATGGGATGGCAGCGGGGGACCACGCGAGAAAATTAATAGTTGGATAAAACCCGGCGGAAAGTCGCCCCGTCTATATCCCGGCGCTTTGGTTTTTTGTGCACAGAAACCGGGCAGAGAGCTTCGCGACAAGGTGGAACTCCTTCTGGCATGGCAGAAAGTCCAGAAGGATGTACGCGACGGAATATTGGGAGCCGATTTTGAGAAAGCTGACTTAAGGGATATAGAAGTCAAGGTTAAGGGAGCTGAGGAGGATTCCCGTGATGAGGTGTGGGCAGGATACCGATTCGTGATTCTGAGTGACAGTAACGATCCTACCGGCCTGAAAGTTATAGACTTGGGGGCAGGTCATTCCAGTGCAAATGAAACTCTTGGTGGTCGGGTGATAACGGCATTGAAATCTCAAGCATTATTAAATGAATCCGTAGGGGCAGGGTATATCGAGCGCAACTGGCCACCAGCGTTAAAGACGGCGGGTGCATGGCCACTAAAGGGGCTTCGACAGAGCTTTCTTGACGGATCGCTGACCAGGCTACTGGATCCCGACAAAGTATTGCGAGATAAGATCGTAGAATTTGTATTACGAGGGGATTTCGGACTGGCGTCGAGCCAGAAACCTGATGGGACTTATGACCGCTTGTGGTTCAACGAACTTGTCGGTCCTGAGGAGATAGCCTTTGAGCCAGGTGTCTATCTCCTTCTAAAGACAAGAGCCAAGGTCTTGAGGGCCG
>Ga0255342_1005560_pt1 | contig 12007 bp, 8 predicted proteins | sample wastewater_treat_3_FD_192416 | JGI IMG/M metagenome (GOLD analysis project Ga0255342, IMG submission 192416) | Wastewater microbial communities from Lulu Island WWTP, Vancouver, Canada - plant14 | ecosystem: Engineered > WWTP > Wastewater > Unclassified | place: Canada: Vancouver, British...
GTCGAAAGAAATAATTCATTGTTTGATCAGTGGCCCGAGGATGAAAGTACTGTAGATAATGATAATGGGGTAGTTATGCTTGAAGGATTTAGTCAGAGTGGGAGTGGAAAAGAGTATGTTACTGAGGGAGATCCAGATATATTTGCAAGGCTTCATTTTAAGGCATTGAAAAAAGCTGATGCAGTGCTTGATTGGGAGTACGAAACAAATAATTCTGTATTTGAAACAGTAATGATACTTGATGGTAGTCCTGCCAACAAAAATATTTTAACTACAAAACCTAGTAGTGCAACATTTAGGATTGGTACTGTAATCATATCTGATGGGTCATTGTCAAATACTGGTATTCCAATGAATAGGTATGTGCTGTTCACAGGCGTCGTACTCATATTATTCGGTGGATTTATGGTGTTCACTAGACCAAGGTCATTAAGTAGAAAAAAGGGGACAATCGTTATGTATGAGGAAAAGAAAAAGTAATCGTGAAAATTTGAAGGTGGCTATTGTTACTGAGCATTTGTGGAAGATGGGAGGAGCTAATAGGGTGTTAGAGTGCTTCTGTGAAATGTTTCCAGATGCTGATATATATGCATTATTCGGAGAAAAAAATGCTAAAAAAAGACATGGACTTCTTTCGGAAGAGATTTGTAATCACAAAATATCATATTCAAAATTAAATAATCTTCCATTTGTTAAAAAATATTATCAATATACCTTCGGGAAATGGATAAAAAACATCGAAAAGTTTGATCTATCTGATTATGACTTAGTAATCTCATCATCTTCTTCTGTTGCTCATGGAGTCATAACTTCTGTTGATTGCTTCCATCTTTCATACATACATTCTCCTATGAGATTTATTTGGGATTTAAACAAAACATACTTTGGCAAAGATAAAGGATCCCATTCTTTTCCAGTTGGATTTGTTTCAAAAATTCCTTTCAATTTTGCTAGGATATGGGATGTTTCAGCTTCTAATCGATCTGAGTTACTTATTGCAAATTCACACTGTGTAAAGAACAGAATATACAAATATTGGAAGAAGGATAGTATTGTCATATATCCTCCAGTAAAGGTGTACGAAGGTGAAATTAAAATGAATAGGCAAGACTATTTTGTTTCTGGAGCTCCATTTGAAAAAAATAAAGGAGGAAAGTTTCTTCTTGAATATGCTAAAAAAATGGGGTTTAACCTAAAAGTTATAGGTAGTGGGTCAATGCTTGGCTCTATGAAAAGAAAATATGGGAAGTATCAAAATATACAAATACTTGGGTGGGTATCAGAGGAAGAAAAGTGGGATATGTTGTCAAATTGTGCAGGATATATTACTGCTGGACCTGAGGATTATGGAATATTTCCTGTTGAGGCAATTTCATGTGGTACTCCTGTTCTGGCATTTAGAGGAGGTGGAAGTTTAGAAACAATTGAAGATGGTAGAGGAGGTATGTTTTTTGATTGGAATAATTTTGAAGACACTTTTGGGAAATTTTCTACTAAGAAATGGGATTATACAGATGTAAGAAAAAGCCTTAAAAATTTTAATACAAAGGATGGTTTCAAAGAAAAGATAGCAAAGGTGTTGGTTGATAATGGGATTCAGATTTGATATGATTTTCAAGACCTAGACATGCCGAGATAGCTCAGTTGGTAGAGCATCTGTCTGAAGAACAGAGGGTCCCCAGTCCGAATCTGGGTCTCGGCACCACTGCGAGAGTAGTTCAGTTGGCTAGAACGACACATTGCCAATGTGTAGGTCGCGGGTTCGAGCCCCGTCTCTCGCTCCAATCATTCGTTTTTCCAGTGTGTTTACATTCTAAAGAAGAAGTGTTACATTCTATGGATGTGTTGTGAAATTGTGTGAGCATTTAAAATTTATTGACAGCGGTTCAATGAAAATATTGTTTACCCCTCTGACTACTAGTTCAATAGCTCATATTATTAGAAGTTTTGCATTAGCGGAAAGATTTGTTGAGAATGGAGATGAAGTTTTTTTTACTTCATGCAGGCTTAAAAAGGATTTCATTGAAAAAGAAGGATACAGAGTTGTAAGAACATATTCTCCCTTTAACTTGAATGATGAGAATGATCAATCTGTAAACTATCTGTCTACACACAAGAAGGAAATGGTTGAGTGGTTTAAGGCAGATATAGATGCAGCACTGGAAGTTCATGCAGATGTTGTAATAGGGTGTTCTTGTTTATTTGGACCTCATGTTACTTATGCTACTGGTATTCCTACTGTTGCTTTAATGAATGGACAATATGCTCCAACAACAAAAGGACTTATGGGTATTTGCTTGTGTGATGATTCTCTAAAAAGTATTTTGCTTAGAAATATGCTTCGTCCAGTATTTAATAGGGAATTTCTAAAAAAATATCTTTCGGAGGTTCTCGATGCGTATAGGATAATTGGAATTGAACATGGAGAAATTAAGAGTAGAGAGGAAATGTATTCTCCAATGCCGATACTGATACCCGGAGATGAAGAGTTTGAACCTCAGCTTCGAACTGATGAAAATACTAAATTCATAGGTCCTCTGTTCTGGGATGGTTTTGAGAGAATAGATGATGGAGAACTCTCAGAAGAAAGTATTTTGAAGTTCAAGGGAAATGATAAATTGATTTTTCTAACATTTGGGGGAAGTGTTTTCAACAAGGATATCTATGATAGAGTATTAAGGAGTTTAAACAAAATAGATGCAAAAAAAATAGTTGCACTTGGGCCTAACTTCAAAAGAGAAGATTTTCCAGATGATTCTGATGATTTGATTATTAGGAATTTTGTTCCAGGGCTTAGACTTTCAAAGCTTTCTGACATTATAGTGAACACAGGGTCTCAGGGAGCAATAATGCAGGCTTTAACATATGGTAAACCTGTTGTTGCATTTCCTGTTGGGATAGATCAGGCATATTTTGCTAATCGTCTTGAGGAGATGAAGTTGGGAAGGAATGTTAACAAAACAGGAATCTTAGGCTTTTCAAAAAGAGAGAGTTACCAGTTTGTAGATGATCGTATTCCTGAAAAGATGATTTTAGCTGTGAATGAATTAATGAATAATGATGAGTATTCAAAAAACGCTCAATCATATTCTCAGAGACTTGAAAAGAGATACCATGATCCAGCTGGAGAGGCAGTGAATTTCGTGTATAATAGGTACAGGAAAATATGATAATAGAAGTATCACTGTTAATAATAATTCTTCTTTTGTGTGGGTACATTTTGTTTAGTGTGCTTGGTGCTGATGAAATGACTAATGAGCCTCAGAGGAAGAGTTTTGCATTCATGGTATTTTGGATAATTCTTTGGGTTATAACTATTCTATTAACGGATATATTTTATCAATATTTGGTTTTCTCTCTCTGGACTTCAAGGTTGTCATTTTGTACTTCTGCACTAATAGGTTACAGTTATTATCTATTTGTGGAAGAGTATCAGGATAAAAAGAAGCTAAAGGGACTCAGGAGTCTGTGGAGTATAGTTACCATATTTTTGATAGTAATTTCGTTAACAGACGCTGTTGTTAAAAGTGTCGCTGTAGTTGATGGGTCATTGAAATCTTACCCAGGAAATATGTACATAGTATATGCCGTCCTCGTCGGCATGATGTTTTTACTGTCAGGAATATTATTCTTCGGAGCATACAAGAGGGAGAAGAATCAGGTGAAAAAAACTCAAATGTTGTACATGCTTATTGGTTCCGTAATATCGATTTTGTTTACTTTTGTGACAAACTTAATACTTCCAATGCTTGGATTTAGGGAGATAAGGTCGCTTGGACCATTGGGTCTTTCATTCTTCATATTTGGGACATACTATTCAATTATTAGATATCGTTTTTTAAGTGCTAAGCTACTAATTAGTCGTTTCATATATACTTTAATCATTGCGATAGTTCCATATGCAGTCTTTCATTTGATAGTATATCTGCAAACTGCTGTATGGGGAGATGTATATAGCCCTGGAGCCTTAATCTCAGGGTATTTGTATGCACTAATATTTCTCTATGTATTTTTGTATACCTCAAAAGGAGTTGATCAATTCATAAAGAGAGTTTTCTATGGTTCAAGTGTTGATCCTGAGAAGGAGAAGTCAAAATTTCTAAAAGAAATAGATACCCTATTAGATACTGATAAAATTTTGAATGAAACAAAAACTCTTCTAGAGAGAGTTTTCGGTGTAAAGGTTGGAATGGTACTTACTTCTTCAGATCAAATATTAAGTGAGTCAAATAATTTGAATACTTTTGAAATTACACAAAACGATATTAATTGTCTCAAAGAACTTACTGATCCAGTTCTCAAAGATGAACTAATATATTTAGAAAGTGAGCGTCCTGATGTTACTTCGATATTTTCTAATTACAAGATTCAATGCTTCTTTCCAATTAATATATCTCAAAATACAAATTGGAAAGCATATATATTTCTTGGGAATAAAAAGAATTCAATCAGCTATTCAATTCAGGATATCGACTTTATATCTTCCATAGCATCTGTTCTTTCTGTTGCATTGCAAAGAGCATATTTGCACCAAGAGGTTTTGAAATTTAATGAAACTCTGCAAGAAAAAGTTAATGAGGCAACAGTCAACCTGAGGAGAAAGATAGTAGAGTTAGAGGAAGCAAGAAGAAAGGAAAATAACATGATAGATATAATGGGACACGAATTAAGAACACCCGCTACTGTTGCAAAGCTTAATGTTGAAATGATACATAACTGGCAGGAAAATATGGAGAAGAAGTATCCAAATATTAAGGAATTTGATGATTTTAATAAGTACCTTAAGAGAATACAGGAAAGTATTGAGAATGAAATTGGAATAATAAATACATTATTAGTATCAGCGAAGCTAGAAGGAGAAAAATTGGAGCTTGTTAAAACCCCTGTAAATGTAATAAATGCAATAGAACTTGGTATAGAGGGAAAAAAGAAAAGTGCTGAAGCCAAAAAAATATCACTAACTTTTGATTATCCCAAAAATTACAAGGAATTCCCTTATGTTTTGGCTGATAAAGGAAGATTCCAAGAGATAATTGATAATTTAATTGATAATGCTGTGAAGTACACAGATAAAGGATCAGTGAAAATTACAGCTGAGGCAGAGGAAGATTATGTTCGAATCTCTGTAACAGACACTGGAAAAGGAATTGCAAAAGAGGATATTCCCAAATTAGGTACAAAATTCTACAGAACTAATCAATATATACCAGGGTCAGATAGTGATATAACACAACTCGTAAGGCCTGGAGGTACAGGTCTAGGTCTTTTTGTTGTTTATGGATTGGTAAAAGCACATGGAGGAAAGATAACAGTGAAAAGTGAAGTTGGTAAGGGAAGCACATTTAGCTTTACAATTCCAATAGCCAAAGGAGCTACAGGTGAAATAGATAAAAAGATTTTTGAAGGTGATCAATTTGAAAAACTAAGAGCACAAAAGGATAATAATTAGTGGATTATTCATATATTTTCCATGGTATTATGCAGAAGCACTCAAAAAAATTTATTAAGGAGAGACTACTAAGGTCTAAAATATTTGTCCTACTTAAGAAAAATGCTGTTGTTATAGTGATAATTTTATGCGTTGCTCTATCCTTTTTGCTTGGATTTTGGAACATACAGAAGTATGAAATCTATTCTAATGATGGAGGAGAGGTAAGTCCAAAAACACACCAAATGATGAGTGATTATTTGGATAAAAATGTTGTGGGGAAAAACTATTTTGAGATATATACTGAGGATCTTGAGAAAGATCTAGCAAACAATCTTTCATATGTTGAAAGTGTAGAGGTACGAAAAAATATTCCAAATATACTAATTCTTTTTGTAAAAGAGTATATTCCTAAGTTAACTGTTCATACGCAAAGTGGAAAATGTTATCTTCTTGCAGAAGATGGCACTGTGTTGGAAGAGTTATGCAAAGATTCTACTGAAACAGAGTGCTGTGCTAATTATTCATCTGCAAATGAGAAATATCTTTTTAATGCTTTAGATACTGAAGTTGTTAAAAAAAGCGAGGAAAAATCTAAGCTATTGGTAATGGGTGATATTAAAGACATAATTAAAGTAGTAGAGTTATTTAATATCCGTATAAAAGAAATAACCTTGGACAAGAATGTCCTTACAATTACCGATATCAGCGGAAGGGCGATTATTTTTTCCATGAATGATGATTTAAAAATACAACTTGAAAGATTCTATCTCGTAATGTCAAAAATAAAGAAAGATGGTATAGATTTTGATTCTATTGATGTCAGATTCGAAAGACCAGTAATGAAGATTAGAATAAATTCTTGATTAAATATATAAATTTTACTATATTAGTATAGAAATCTTGTAAAAAGTTGTTCTTAATATATAATAAGTTTAAGTAAAATTACTGTCCCTAACAAATATATGGCACGCAAAATATTAACAGCGATAGATATTGGGTCTTCTAAGATAACTACGGTTATTACTTCTGTAGAGGACGGTAAGAATCCAACGGTAATTGGTGTATGTTCGTATCCTAGTAAAGGAATTAAAAAGGGTGTAGTTATTAACATAGATGATGCTACTAGTGCCATATTGGAAAGTGTATCCGCAGCGGAGAGAATGGCAGGAGTTACAGTATCAAATGTGTTTGTCTCTATAAATGGAGAGCAAGTGACAAGTCTTAATAACAAAGGAGTTGTTGCTGTTGCTGGATCGGAGATTACGATTGATGATACATACAGGGCAATTGAAAATGCTAGAACTCTTTCTCTTCCTGATAACTTGTATCCGATACACATTATTCCGCGTGAATTTGTAGTTGATGCTCAAGGAGGAATTAAGTATCCAATAGGGATGAGTGGAAGTAGATTGGAGGTTGAAACCCATATTATTACTGCTCCTACTTCGTACTGGCAGAATATCAAAAAATGTGTGGAACAGGTAGGATCAAATGTGTACGATGTAGTGTTTACTGCTTGGGCTTCTTCTCTTGCTGTTCTAACTGATACTGAGAAAGAGCTTGGGGTTACATTACTTGATATAGGTGCTGGAACGACTGGAATAGCTATCTTTCAAGAAGGGTCAATTGTATACAGTGCATCTATTCCTCTAGGTGGAAATAATATAACGAGTGATATAGCTATTGGATTACAGGTGTCTTTAGAGGATGCTGAAAAGATAAAATTAAACCTTGGAAATCTTTTTGATAATAAATTTGAAGGAGAAAAAGTGAGAGAAGTTGATTCGATACCAGCACTTTTGCGTAGAAAAGAAGTAACTAAGCCGAAGAAGACAAAGGGTGAAGAGATAGATTTGGGGGTTATAGGAATAGATAAGATGGTTTCAAAGGAAAAAATGGAGAAAATTGTTGAGGCTAGGTGTAGTGAAATTTTAGAAATGGCAAAAGACAATGCATCTAAGGCTGGATATGAAATTGCTATGCCAGCAGGTATTGTTTTAACTGGAGGAACAGCTTTGCTTAGGAATATTACTAAATTTACACAAGAAATGTTTGGGGTTGCAGCTCGTATAGGAACTCCTTCTGGCTTAACAGGAATGGTAGAGGAAATATCTGATCCATCATATGCATGTGTTCAGGGTTTAGTAAAACATGCTTTAGAAGATGATGTTGAGATTGGAGGTGTTGGAGAAAAGAATAAAGTTGATATAGGTGGTATTTTTGGTAAGATAGGTGAATGGTTTAAGTCTTTACTGCCTTAACTTAACTAATTTTACAGTAAGGGAACTATGTTAGTAACGACAAATGTTGATCCAGTAGCGAAAATTAAAGTGGTTGGAGTAGGTGGTGGTGGTTGTAATGCTATAAATACGATGATTACTGATTATGATATCTCTGGAGTTGAGTTTATGGCCTTTAATACAGATGCTCAAGCTTTGAAGATGTCTCAGGCTCCAATTACCCTTCAACTTGGTGAGAAACTGACAAATGGTCTTGGAGTTGGTGGAGATTCTAAACTTGGGTCAGAAGCAGCGGAAGAAAGCATTGATCAAATACAAGAGCTATTGGAAGGTGCAAATATGGTATTTATTACTGCAGGAATGGGTGGAGGAACTGGTACAGGTGCAGCACCAATAATTGCTGGGGTCGCTAGGAATATGGGAGCACTTACTGTAGCTGTTGTAACTAAACCATTTGAATTTGAGGGAGCAAAAAGAATGGAGTTAGCTGAAGAAGGTATTGCAGCACTAAAGGATAAGGTTGATACGTTGATTGTTGTTCCAAATCAAAGATTATTGGAAATAATAGATCCAAATGAAAAACTTTCGTTCATAGATGCTATGAAAAAGGTTGATTCAGTATTAGCTGAAGGTGTGAACAGTATATCAAATTTGATTAGTCAAACTGGGTATATAAATGCAGACTTTAATGATGCTAAATCAGTTATGCAAAATGCAGGAACTGCTCTGATGGGTATCGGAAGAGCATCGGGAGAAAACAGAGCTGAGGAGGCTGCTAGAGCTGCTACAACCAGTCCATTACTGGATATGTCTATAGAGGGAGCAAAAGGAGTTCTTTATAACATAGTAGGGGCTGATCTTACACTTACTGAAATAAGCCTAGTATCTGAACTAATAAGAGAAGCAGTGGATCCATCGGCAAATATAAAATTTGGAGCTCAGATAGATCCAAATGCAGGTGATGAGCTTACTATAACAATTGTAGCCACTGGGTTCTCAGATCAACCATATACAAAGAGACAAAGTGAAATAAATGTTGGAGGGACAAGTAGAATTAGAACTTTTGGATTTGAGCCAGAAAATAAAGTGAACAACGCTGAAATAGTAAAAGAAAGTGAAGATGAAGAAGAAAGTTTTGAATCATTTGATGCTGTAGATGCAATGCCAGTTGATTCATTTGATAATGGAGACGACTCATTTACAGATTCTGAGAAATTAAAAGACATTCCAACTGATGATCCATTAGATATTCCAGCGTTTATGCGAAAGAAAAAATAGCATTCTCACTATGTAGTGTATAATGCTGATTATGAATTCAAGCCTGTTCGATACAAAAAGGTTTAAACCTTTCAGTTTTGCTATAACAGTCCCAATGATTATGCTTTTACTGATAGGCATTATTACATTATACTCAACATCAATTTCTCCAACCGAGGAAAGTACTGATCTATCAATTGTTATGAAGCAACTCCTATACATTGCAATAGGAGCCCTTTTTTATTTTTTTCTTACATATACTGATCTTTCATATCTTAAACATTGGCAAGTAGCAGGAGGAATATATCTCGCAACAATAGGACTTCTTTGTGCTACACTAGCATTTGGTCCAGAAATAGCAAATGTAAAAAGATGGCTTATCATTGGAGGAATCCAAGTTCAACCATCAGAAATTGCTAAACTATCAGTTATTCTTGTTACTTCTGCTGTCTTTTCGTACAAAGAAAAATACAATGAACTAATCCTTTTTTTGATATCCTTTGTTTTGGTTATTCCAATAGTTGCTTTAATATACATACAGCCTAGTGGTAGCATGGCTACACTTGTTTTGATGATATGGTTTGTAACAGCCTTCCTAGGACTAAACAACCCTTTGAGGAATACTGCTTTGTTGATGATAATAGGAGGTATAACTGGTAGTTTTGTAATCTCATCGATAACTTCAAATCCACTTTGGTTTCTTTTGTCTGTTCCATCTATTGTACTTGCTATCTTTGGTTTCTATTCAAAAAATAATTGGAAATCGTTTGTTCTGGTATCTGTGATTTTAAGTATAGTATTGGGAGTATCCTCTCAATTTGTGTGGAATGATATATTAAAAGATTACCAAAGAAAGAGAATAGAAGCATTCTTAAATCCTGAAGAAACAAAAGAAGATATTGGATTTAATGTAAATCAATCCAGAATAGCTATTGGTTCTGGACAGATTTTTGGGAAGGGATTTGGAAATGGGACACAAAGTAAAAGAAATTTTTTGCCTGAGTATCAAACTGACTTCATATTTGCATCATATGCGGAAGAATTTGGCTTGATAGGGAGCCTTATTCTGTTTTTTCTTTATGGGGTAATTATAATTACAGCATATTTAACAGCCATTAAATTTTCTAAAGATACAATGTTTTCTCTGATTTGTGCTGGCATAGGGACTAAAATACTATTTGAAGTTTTTATCAATATTGGAACTAACCTAGGAGTCATACCTGCTACGGGAATTCCTCTTCCAATGATAAGTGCAGGAGGAACATCAATTATAGTAACATTATCGTCCCTTGGTATTTTGCAGAATATATATTCTAAAGGAAGTTCAAAATTAAGAACAGGAAAAAAGGATATATTGGAAGTCTATGAGGAGTAAACAAGTGGGTGTACAGGGAATCGAACCCTGAACCTAACGGTTAAGAGCCGTTTGCTCTGCCAGTTGAGCTACACACCCAAGTTCAAGTAGAGATGATATCAGCAAGATGCTTTTTTTTCAATATATTAAATATATTGATTGACTTTTGAGTAATATTAACATACAATTCACATCACATTATGGAAGAAAATACTAAAGAAAAAGCAAAAACAACAAAAGTGGAAACTAAAGAGCCTGAGAGGTTTGCAGTTATAAAAATATCTGGAGTACAATTAAAAGTCTACGAAGGAAAGGAATATGAGATTAACAAGATTGATGGAAATAAAGGGGATAAGTTAGATATTGATGAAGTTCTCCTTGTTGCTGATGGAGATAAAGTATCTGTAGGAACGCCTTTCGTTGATGGAGCAAAGGTAAAATTAGAGATTACTTCTCAAAAGAAAGGTGAAAAGATAAATGGATTTGTGTATAAATCTAAATCTAGACACAGAAGAAAGTATGGTTTTCGTCCCTTGATTACTAGGGTAAAAGTTTCTAAGATTCAATATGCCTAAGCAGTATTTTTTTGAAGCGGGTAGTTTTCCAGATCTGTCGTATACAGAATTGTGTTGTGTTTTAGAGTCCTTCAATTTCAACAAAGAGATAGTTGAAAAATTTTCTGAGAATATATTTCTGGTCAAAAATGAGAGTTTGACTGATGATATATTTAGAAATATTTTTAAGAGACTAGGAGGATGCATAAGGGCTGGGATTGTAATTCAAAATTTGGATTCTTTTTTAGAGGAATTTCAAAATGAGGGTGAAAAGATTATTTTTGGAATCAGTATTATCGGTAACAAAAGGGGATATAACAATGTTTTTGTTAAGAAACTTGGCAATGAAATAAAGAGAGGTCTTAAAGAATATGGTGTGAATTCCCGTTTTGTTCTTCCTATGAGAAAAGAATTATCTCTGAATACTGCACAATTAGTAAAAAATAATATATTAGAGAGGGGTTTTGAATTTGATATTATTGTTGGGAACTCGAGAGAAATCTATGGAAGAACAGAATATGTACAGGATTTGGGTGGCTTTGTGAAAAGAGATATGAATAGACCAAATGCGAATATTTTAATGGGTACACTTCCTCCTAAATTGGCAAGAATGATGGTGAATTTTACAGCACTGAAAAGTGGAATAATATGGGATCCTTTCTGTGGATCAGGTACAATACCTATGGAGGCTGTTACAATTGGATTTAATGTATTAGCGTCTGATGCAGATGATTTAGCTGTAGCATCTACAGACGAAAATATTAGGTGGCTGAATGAAGATGGTAGTATTGATGGGATTTTGTACGAAACATTTAAGCTTGATGTTACGAGACCAGATAGCAAGATTGTTAAAAAACTGAAGAATACAGATATCTCTGCAGTTGTGTGTGAACCATTTATGGGTCCTCCTCAAAAAAGTCCTGTTTCTGAGAACCGAGCAGAAGAGCTTCTTAATAGTGTTGGAAAGCTATACAAAAGTTTGTTTGATTTGTTTGATAACAGAATTGAAAAGAGGGGTATACGTGCAGTTATAATTATTCCTTCATACAAAACATTCAATGGATGGAAGACGATTGGCATAAGAGAAGTCGCAGGAAATAGGTGGATATTGAAAAATTCTTACTATGTTCGAAATAAGGAACTTAGATGGTATAGACAGGATAGCATTATT
>Ga0255342_1005569_pt1 | contig 11997 bp, 8 predicted proteins | sample wastewater_treat_3_FD_192416 | JGI IMG/M metagenome (GOLD analysis project Ga0255342, IMG submission 192416) | Wastewater microbial communities from Lulu Island WWTP, Vancouver, Canada - plant14 | ecosystem: Engineered > WWTP > Wastewater > Unclassified | place: Canada: Vancouver, British...
GACCAGAACCTTTTGTTCTGATTGAATGGTGGGGTCCGAAAGGGCCCCACCTTTTTGTTTGTCTGGCCTTTCACCGGCGGACGGTTGGCAAGGAAAGCGGGGGCTGCGCGCGTAAGACAGAGGCGAGGAGATAACGAACGATGACAAGCAGAGAGCGCGTTTGGCGCTGCGTTACGTTTGCCAGGCCCGACCGGATTCCGATGTCGCTGCCGGCGCCGTATCCGAACGACTTCTGCATGGCCGGCGAAACCGCCGACCCGGACTGGAAGCCGTACAGAACGTGGGAGGTGGAGGACGGCGCGCAGTGGGAAGACGAGTGGCACAACGTGTGGCGGCGGCTGAGCAACACGACGAGAGGCGAGGTTGTGGAGGGCGCGCTGAAGGACTGGGCCGACCTGGAGACGTACGAGTTCCCGCGATTCGCGCTTCCGGAACGGTTCGGCCGTGCCGCGGAGGTCTTCGCCGACAACCCGGACAAGTACCATATCGGCGGGCTTCCGGGTTTCCCGTTTGCCATCATGCGTTATCTTCGCAAGATCGAGGAGTTCCTGGCGGACGTTCTGCTGTACCCGAACGAAGTGAAGCGGCTGCAGGAGCGGGTTGTGGCCATGCTCAAGGACTGCCTGGACCAGTGGAAGGCCGCCGGGGCGGACGGGGTGATGTTCGCGGAGGACTGGGGCACGCAGGAGCGGCTGCTGGTGTCGCCGTGGCTGTGGGAGGAGATGTTCCGGCCGGGATTTGAGGCGCTGGTGGGGCACGCGCGGGGGCTGGGGCTGCATGTGTGGATGCATTCGTGCGGGTACATCAAGGAGATCATCCCGAGCCTGCGCGACATCGGCATCACTGTGCTTCAGCTCGACCAGCCGGAGCTTTCGGGCATTGACTGGCTGCGCGAGACGGTGGGCGGCCGGGTGACGATCTGGTCGCCGGTGGACATTCAGCGCAAGCTCCCGACGGGCAACCGCGAACTGATCCGCGCCTCGGCAAAGGAGATGATCGAGAAGCTCGGACAGGGAGGAGGCTTCATCGCCGGCCACTACTCGGACGTGAGGTCGCTGGCGGTGGAGCCGCAGTGGCAGGAGTGGGCCTGCGAGGCGTTCGCCGAATACGGCGGAGCGGGCAGGGAATGACGGGGACTATGACATCGAAAGAGCGGCTGCTGAGGGCGTTTGCCGGCGGCGAGCCGGACCGCGTGCCCGTATCGCCGTTCGGGCTGGGCAGAATCGCCCCGGACAGCGCGCTGGCCGAGGAGCTGATTGCGAAGACGGACATTCTGGTGGACGTGGGCTGCCCGGGAGACCCGTTCGCCGGACAGGCCGTCCGCACCCGCACCGAAGACGCCCCCGGCATGACAACCATCGTGATCGAGACTCCGTCGGGGCCTCTGACTCAGCGCATCAAGCGGACAAGCGTGACCTCCGCGACGGTCGAGTATCCGTTCAAGACCACCGATGACGTGGAGCGGTTTCTCTCGATTCCGTACGAGCCGCCGGAGGTGGACACGGCGGGACACGACGCATGGGTGGAACGCATCGGAGACGAGGGGCTCGTTCTGGCCGGAATCTGCAACGGCGTCTGCCTGCCGGCGTCGTGGTTTTCGCCGGAGGGATTCTGCCTGGCATGGGCGGACATGCCGGACGTGGTCGCAAGCCTGACCGATCTTGCCGCGCAGCGGGTGAACCGGCATGTGGAGCGCCTGTGCCAGGGGGGAGTGAAGGCGTTTCGGATAATCGGCGGCGAGTATGTGAGCGTGCAGCTCGGGCATGCGGCGTTTGCGGAACTGGTTACGCCCTACGACTCGGAGCTTGTGGACATCATCCATCACTACGGCGGGGTGGCCTACTATCACAATCACGGGAAGGTGATGGACTATCTGCCGGCGCTGGCGGAGCTGGGCATTGACGCGCTGGACCCGCTGGAAGCGCCGCCGTGGGGAGATGTGGACCTTGCCGAGGCGAGGAAGCGGGCGGGCGACAAGCTCTGCTTTGTGGGAAACCTGGACGATATGGAGGTTCTGGAGTCGCTGCCTCTGGATGATGTTCTGGAGATGGGCAGGGAGCGTCTTAGCGCCGCCGGGACGAAGGCCTTCGTGCTGGGCGGGACGGCTTCGGGAACGTACGGCGAGCGCGGCGCGCGCGCGTTCATGGCGCTTGCGGAAGCCGCGCGCTGACGTCCCCCGGCCCGTCAGGGGCCGATGCTGAGCGCTACGTTCGTATCGCCAGGCGGCAGCACCATCATCAGCCAGCGACGCCCGAACATCTCGCGGAACTCGTGCGGATACGGCACGGCGCCGACCGTGAAGTCCTCGACGGGGATGTTGACGACGAAGCTTCGCGACCCGGGGTTTCGGGCGGTGAAGCTGAGCGTTCCCGCGGACACCTCAACGTCTTCGAGCGCTATCGCGCTGCGCTCCGTCCACCAGTTGACCACCCCGCCGGGTGTGGTGTGGATGACATCGAGACCGCGGCTGTCAATCAGCTCCAGGAGTTTGTCAATGGCCGCGCGGCACCCGGCCGAGCTGGCGATGTAAACGGGGTGGTAGAAGAACTCGTAGATGTATCCATAGTGCTCGGCAAGGTACAGGGCGCGCCGCACCTGACGCTCATCGAGACCCGAGCCGATGTATCCCAGTTCGTAGCCTGAGATGGGCGCCTCCACGAAGGGGATTCGCTGGTTTCCACCGGACGCGTCGGACCAGAAATGGTACGGCAGCGCGGTTCCGAAGGCGAATCCGATACAGTTGACGGGGTTGGCCGACACGAGAGGAACCGGGAAGCGGCTGTTATCGCCCTTGAGGCCCGCCATCATCATCCAGAGCGCCGGCTCGTGCCAGCCCACCCAGCGCACCCAGTGATTGACCGAGCAGACCGCCGGGTACCCGAAGAAGCTCTCGAACCAGCCGCTCTGCAGATCCACGTCGGCCTGAGTGAAACCGTCGCCCTGCGCGAAGCCGGTTATGAAATCGTAGTGGAGCGACATCTCCGTGCCCGCGGCCTGGATGATGGCGAGCTCGTCGGGCGTGACCGCGAACGACCCGTTGTACGGCATCGCGTTGATCTGATAGGGAAGGCCCCGGCTTCCCATGAAGGTGGCGGCCGGAACCTGCACGCCGTCCGAGTTCTCGTCATCGCCGCCATAGAACAGCATTATGTCCGGGATGCCTGACCCGGACGGCGGGAGATAGCTGATGAGCGGATGCGGCTGCACCGACACGGCGTTCTGCAGCAGGAACAGAAGCTCGTCTGTATAGGGGACCTCGGGTTCGCGGCTGCCCAGTATCTGCGCATCGCCCGTCCGCAGCCAGCCGTCACCGTCGTAGTCCCGATCCACCGGGCGTCCCTGCTGGATGGCCCAGAACGTGTGCCCGAGGTCGAACCCGAAGTAGAACCCCCACCCCGCGCCGTTCTTGTGCGCCGTGATGATGGCGTCATCGCCCGAGGCAGCAAGCGGCTGAGAGAGGCTGGCGGTAACGGGGCGCACGCTGCCGATGGTAACGAGCGGCGCATCGGGATGGAGCGGCGACCGCAGCGATGCCGTAAACGCGCTCTCGTTCAGCGTGAACTCGGACGAGACGGCGAAGTCACCGGCGGACGGGATATCGGGCCCGGCCGGGAGATTGCCCATTATGGCGTCGAGATGGCGCGTGCGGCTTCCGACCAGCATTCCGCCGTCCCGCACCCACGACTCGAGCTGCGAGACGATGCCCGCTCCGTGCATGCTGACGAGGCTGCCTTCCTCGGCCTCGGCCAGGAACAGGATGGAGAAATCCTGCAGGCGCGAGGGAAGCTCGGCCGGGGAGAGCTGCACCGCCGCAAGCCCAAGCCTGCTGAGTATCTCGCTGATGTAGCTTCCCCAGTAGTTCTGGCCGCCTGCGTTGGCGGCGCTCTTGAGTTGATCGTCCAGAACGAAGGCGGCCCGGAAGCTCTGGCGCGGGGTGACGGGCGGCTCGTCCGTGCGCCGCATGAGCGTTGTCCGCAGAAGCAGGCTGCCCTGCGCGTCGCGGGTAAGGATGCCCGTCACCTGCAAGAACTCGCCCGGAGTTGTGGCGCCGGTGGCCAGAATCTTCTGGCCCGAGCCATCGTCGAGTTCGAAGAAGGCGCCGTCCGCGCCGGCCGTCACCGCGCGGCCTGTGAGGGTGACGAGCAGGCCGGGCGGGAACATGCTCCTGAAGCAGTCGCCATTCGACACGCCCAGCGGACGGGCGCGGGGAGCGGAGCCGTTGAGGGAAAGCACAGATGGGACGATGGCCCGTTCGCCGTCCACAGTCGTCATCTGACCACTGACCTCCAGCAGATCGCCCGGGAACGCGTCACCGTTCACGCGGATTCCGCCGCACCAGCCCGGCTCCTGCAGGTAGAAGAAGCCGTCGAAGCGGGCGCTGACAACGCGGGTAGCATCCAGACGCACGGCCGCGCCGTCGGGAAGACCGAGGATATCCGGAATACGAGCGGAAGGCAGCGAGGGCCCCTCCAGCGCGCAGTCGTCGTAGGTAATATGGTTCAGGCTCTCGTGGAGCAGCCAGTGGTTGGTCAGGACGAAGCGGACGTGGGTTGTTTCCGAGGTGGTCCGGAAGCTGATCTTCACCTGACGCCACTGCGTCGAGGCAGAATTGAATCGGGACTGGCGGCTGGCAATGGTGGCGCCCTGGCTGTCGAGTTCCTCAATTCTGAGGCCCGCCCGGAACTGCTGGCCGATCTCCTCTCCCGGAGCAAGGTAGATGAACACCCAGGCCGAAGCTGTGTAGTCCTGAGACGGCGCTACCCGCACGACCTGCCACGCATCGGAGGTCCGCCACCCGTCGGGGTATCCGAGGGTGGACCCGTAGTGAAACACGCGCAGGCTCCTCGCGCCGGTTCGCAGCGTTGCGCCCCCGCCCCACTCTGTCTCCGCTCCGTTCCAGAAGCCAGACCAGTTGGGGTCGGTGGCGTACGTCCAACCCGCGACCGTGGCTGTGAGGCCAGCGCTCTGGTTGATGTAGGCCGTGCCATCCTCGAAGCCGCCGTTGACGAGCAGGTTGTCCGCGAGCGCCCCCGTGGCGAAACAGAGGCCAGGGAATATCGAAGCCAGCACAGCGAGCAGCAGCCGGCAGAATCGCCTGAGCATGGAAAGTTCGTTCTCCTTGAGTTGAGGCGGGACGGCGGCCGCCGTCACCGGCTGTGAGCAGTATATCGTCAAAGGTACCTGTCGCGCAGCCCGTCATCCGTAGACGCACTCGCGGCAATCGCATAGAGATCGCGCGCAATCTGGTCAATCTCAGCGCGCAGTTCCAGTGGGGCCAGCAGGGCCTCCGGGAGAGCTTCGAAGCCCAGAAGCGTCCCGAGGATGTTGCCGGTGATGGCGCCGGTCGAGTCGGAATCGCCCGAATGGTTCACCGCGAGGAGCACGCCATGAGCGAAATCCTGTGCCTTCAGCGCACAGAACACAGCGATCGCCAGCGCTTCTTCGGCGACCCATCCGCCGCCCAGGCTCTCGACAGCTTCCGGGCAAGCCCCGGCGCTGCCTGCTTCGCGGACCGCCGCGCGAAGCGCCCCGGCGCATTCACGCCCCTCCGGATGAGAGGAGATACGATCGAGGGCAGCGTCTGCTGCTTCCTCAAGGGTATGTCCCGCGGCCAGCACCTGGATCATCAGCGCAAGTCCGCCAGCCGCCAGCCATCCCGACGGGTGGCCATGCGTGAGCGCCGCGCTGTCACATCCGAGCCGGAAGGCGTCCCCGCCCACAAGCCCGCACGGGGCCGCGCGCATGACGCCGCCGCACCCTTTGCTGTCGTTTATGCGATGCTCCGTCGAGCCTGCTGTTCCGGAGGCCAGCGCCGACAGGCAGGTGTTTCCGGGAGCGCGCCTGCTGTGGATCTGCGGCAGTTCGAGCAGCCACCCGTCGGTGTTCGGGACCGCGGCCCCGGCGCGCTGCGTGCTCAGCCAGCGCAGATAGGCTCGATAAACGTGCGCAATTCCTCCGGGCTCGCCTGCAACAGCCGCGCAGATGAGGCCCTCCGCGGTGAAGAGCGTCATCTGGGTGTCGTCGGTTATCGGCGCTGTGTGGCCAAACGCGCCCGTGTGCCCGGTGACGCCGGATGGGCCGAACTGCGAGCGTATCCTGGCAATGGTCAGGAATCGATCCCCGCACCCAGTGCGTCACCGATCGCGCCGCCCAGCAGGCAGCCGCGGACGCGCTGCCGGTGCTGTTCCTCACTCTGGCGGTTCATCTTCGCCCAGCTTCGCCCACTGCTCCATAACGTCATCGCGGAAAAGCCCGGGGGCGGCAGGATCGGTCAGTTCACGGAGGGTGAAGATGTGAGCGACCGGGAACCAGAACGCGTCAGGGTCTTCGCCCGTGTCCGGGTCAATCGGACGGACCTTCATCAGGCCGCCCTCAACGGCGACGACACGAAACTCGCCCTCGCCGCCCTTGCCGCTGTCGAACTTGATGAACACCTTCCTGCCTTCGAGGCTGTGCATACCGGGCAAGGGCTACTTGCGCGCGCCGGATTCGACGAGCGTCTTGGCAAGCGCCATGTTGGACATTTCGAGCGCCTTGCCGAGCGGCGTCTGGCCATAGAAGTCGCGCGCGTTGATGTCCGCGCCTCTGGATATCAACAGAGCAGCCACCTTGTCATAACCCGAGTACGCCGCATGGTGGAGCGCCGTCCAGCCCGAGTTGTCGCGCTGGTCTATCGGAGCGCCCGCATCCAGCAGAAGCTGAGTCGCCTCGGGGTCGCGATTCCATCCGGCCGCATAGTGCAGCGCGGGATTGCTGACCGCATCGGTTGCCTTGATGTCGGCGCCCTTTTCGAGCAGGACCTTCACGACATCGAGCCGCCCTCTGAACACCGCGGAGTGAAGCGGCGTGCATTTGTTGCTCTTGCAGCGCGCGTTGACCTCGGCCCCCTTTTCGATGAGCAGCCTGGCGACTTCAGCGTTCCGGGCGTGGTGGAGCGGCGTGAAGCCGTCTCTGTCACGGACAGAAGCGTTCTTCGGGTCGGACTCCAGCAGTCTGGTGACGGCGGCGGCATCGCCGGCAAGCGCCGCCGTGTGGATTTCGGGTTCGGCCGGAGTCGCCGTTGCCCCGTGAGGCCGAGCCGAAGCGCTCCCCCCCGCGATGGCCAGAGCGGCCAGCAGACATACAACCCAGCCCATTCGCCGTTTCATACAGTGTGCCTCCCGGGGACTGAAGCCCCTTAGTCGTTTCGCCCTGCATACACAGAAACTATACGGCACATGGGCGGCAAAACCTCCCCACAATATCGCGGGCAGCCGCAGAAGTACAAAAAGGGAGCGGCCTCCATGCCGCTCCCCGCATTGCGCGAAGGGGTAACTGCGCGCGGGCGCGTCTACCTCCTGGCACGGCCCCGAAGGGCCGTTCCCCGGTTTCTCGCGCGCAGGGCGCCATCCATGGCCCCCTCTTCTGTATCGCAGGCCGGCTTGTGACCCCCGGCCTACGAACACCCGCTCTGGGATCCGCAGTTCGCGCACTTGTAGCAGCTGCCGCTGCGGATCATGATGGCGCCGCACTCGGAACAGGGAGGGGCATCCTGCTGCTGCAGCATCGCAGGCGCCTTGCTTCCCTTGCTCGCAAGCGCGGCATCGCCATTCGACAACGCTGGCCGGTTCACCACACCAATGGCGTCCCTTTCAGCGCCGGTGAGGAACTTGGCTCCCAACCAGCGGAAGATATAGTCCACGATCGACTTGGCGATCGGTATCTCGGAACTCCCGGTCATCCCTGCCGGTTCGAACCGCATATGGCTGAACTTGCTGACCAGAGTCTGCAAGGGCACGCCATACTGCAGGTTCAATGAGATAGCAGTCGCGAACGAGTCCATCAGGCCGGAGATGGTGCTGCCTTCCTTGGCCATCGTCAGGAAGATCTCTCCCGGCGTACCATCCTCATACATACCGACCGTGATGTACCCCTCGTGACCCGCCACCTCAAACTTGTGTGTAATGGAAGCGCGCTCGTTCGGCAGCCTGTGGCGATAGGGCTGCGGCGCCTCCTCCTTGCCCTTGCCGCCAGCCAGGGACGTGTTGAGCGGCTGCGTCCTCTTGGAGCCGTCGCGGTAAACAGCGACAGCCTTGAGACCGCTGCGCCAGCTCTCGACGTAGGCCTCCTTGATCTGGTCCGGCGTCGCGTCGTTGGGCATGTTGACGGTCTTCGAGATGGCGCCGCTGATGAACGGCTGGACGGCGGCCATCATCCGGATGTGCCCCATATAATGGATGCTGCGGTGGCCGTTGAACGGCTTGAACGCGCAGTCGAACACGGGCAGATGCTCGTCTTTCAGGAACGGCGCCCCTTCGATGGTATCGTTGGCGTCAATGTAGTCCACGATTTCGCGGATTTCGCGGGGGTTGTATCCGAGCTTCTCGAGCGCCAGCGGCACGGTACCGTTGACCATCTTGAGCATCCCGCCGCCGACGAGCTTCTTGTAGCTGACGAGCGCGATATCGGGCTCGATTCCGGTGGTGTCGCAGTCCATCATGAACGCGATGGTTCCGGTGGGCGCGAGAACGGTGGTCTGGGCGTTGCGGAACCCGAACCTGCTGCCGAGATCGACGGCCTCGTCCCACGCCTTGCGGGCCGCGGTGGACAGGTCTTCGTCGAGCAGCTTCTGGTCTATCTTCTCGACCGCGGCCCTGTGCATCCGCATAACCTTGAGCATCGGCTCCTGGTTCTTTTCGAAGTAGCGGAACGGGCCGAGATGCTCGGCCATGCGGGCGGACTGCGCGTAGGCCTCGCCGCACATGACGGCGGTCATGGCCCCCGCGAACGCCCTTCCGGCGTCGCTGTCATAGGCGACGCCGTTGCTCATAAGGAAGGCGCCCAGGTTAGCGTATCCGAGCCCCAGCGGGCGGAAGTCGCGGGAGTTGCGGTCAATGGACGTGGTGGGGTAGCTGGCGTTGGAGACGATCATCTCCATGGCGCTGATGACCACCCGCACCGTGTGGCGGAACGATTCGATGTCGAAGCGCCCGTCTGGCAGGCGGAACTTGACGACATTCAGGCTCGCAAGGTTGCAGGCCGAATCGTCCACAAACATATACTCGCTGCACGGGTTGGACGCATTGATGGGCGCGCTGTTCGGGCAGGTGTGCCAGGCGTTGATGGTGGTGTGGAACTGCAAGCCCGGATCGCCGCAGATCCACGCGGCCTCGCTGATGCTGTTGAGGATGTCCGCCGCGTTGTAGCGGTCCATGACGCGCCCGTCGGTGACCGCATGCGTCTCCCACGGCTTGCCGTCCAGCGCGCGCTCCATGAAATCGTCGGTGAGCCGGACGCTGTGGTTGGCGTTCTGGAACTGCACCGAGTCGTAGGCGCCGCCGGGCACGTTGAACCCGCCGTCGTAGCCCGCATCAATAAGCGCCCAGGCCTTCTTCTCTTCCTCGGCCTTCGAGTTGATGAACGCTACGATGTCGGGATGGTCAACATTGAGGATGACCATCTTCGCGGCGCGGCGGGTTTTGCCGCCGGACTTGATGACGCCCGCGAAGGAGTCGTATCCCTTCATAAAGGATACCGGGCCGCTTGCTGTGCCCCCGCCCGCGAGCAGCTCGCGGCTGGAGCGGATGGGCGACAGGTTTGTGCCGGTTCCCGAGCCCCACTTAAACAGCATGCCCTCGGTCTTCGCCAGATCGAGGATGCTGGCCATGGTGTCCTGCACCGAGTTGATGAAGCAGGCCGAGCACTGCGGGCGCTCTTCGACGCCGCAGTTGAACCAGACGGGGCTGTTGAACGAGCAGATCTGGTGCAGCAGAATGTGCGTCAGCTCGTCGCGAAACGCATCGCGGTCGGAGGGGCCGGCGAAGTAGCCGCCCTGCTCGCCCCAGTCGGTGATCGTGAAGACGATGCGGCTGATGAGCTGCCGGACGCTGTATTCGCGCTCCGGAGTGCCCACCTGTCCGCGGAAGTACTTCGAGACCACCACGTTGGTGGCCATCTGGCTCCACGCCTTCGGGACCTCAACGCCCTGTTGCTCGAAAACGACCTCGCCCTTTTCGTTTGTGATGAGGGCCGTCCGCGTCTCCCACTCGACCAGGTCGAACGGGTTCTGCCCCTCCCTGGTGTACACCCGGGCAAACCGGATGCCGGCGATGCCGGAGTCGTCAGGGCGCGAGGCGGGGGCTGGTCCCCCACCCTCCGCATGAGCAGCACTGGCGCCGGCCTTCACGGCCTTAGTTGTCTTGTCCACACCATCCACAGCAGTCAGATCATCGTTCCCGGAAAGGTTCGAATCCATTCGCCCGATCCTCCTTGCGAAATAGTTGCCTGGGGCCAACCCCCGCCGCGTATTCAGGACCCGGTCGGTGCGAGGCCGGCCCGAGACGCACTCCTCGCCTGAACCGAACATCAGGTGTCGCAGAGAGCGCGCCGCCGCCCCGTGGGCTGTTGTTGCCCGTCTTTCGCAGGCCTTTCAACCGGAGCTTCCTTGTCATCCGCTACCGCGGCACGTTGTTGTGCCAGCGGCAGAGCCAAGTGTAAACCCCTTATCGCCCGGCGTCAAGTAGATTATCACAACATCTAGTAACTTTTTTTTCGGGGCCCGCAATATATTGTGCCCAAATGTGCAAGTTTGAAACGTGAGAGTTGCTCATGGCAACGCGCTCAGGCACCCGTGTCCGCCACCAAAAAAGCCCGGCAGCGGCTTTTTCGCAGAGCCGCCGCAGGAAGTTCCGGTGGTCAGCGGGTATTGATACGGTGTCAGACTGACATTCGGAGGTACGGGTTATGGAAAAGATTCGCTGGGGGATTCTGGGGCCGGGCCAGATTGCGAACAAGATGGCGGCGGCTCTCTGCAATCTGCCGGACGCCGAGATCGCCGCGGTAGGCAGCCGCCGTGAAGAGGCCGGCCGGGAGTTCGCCGCGAAGCACGGCATACCGACAGTGCACTGCGGCTATGAAGCGCTGGCGGCGGACCCGAACGTGGATGCCGTGTATGTGGCGACGCCTCATCCGTTTCACAAGGACGCGGCGATTCTGTGCCTGGAGGCGGGCAAGGCAGTTCTGTGCGAGAAGCCGTTTGCGGTGAACGCGCGGCAGGCGGCGGAGATGATCAAGAAGGCACGGGAGAACAAGGTCTTCCTGATGGAAGCGATGTGGACGCGCTTTCTGCCGGCCATCCAGAAGCTGAAGCAGCTGGTGGCGGACCACGCCGTGGGGCAGGCGAAGATGCTGGAAGCGGACTTCGGCTTCCGCTCCCAGCGCGACCCCCGGGGGCGGCTGTTTGCGCCGGAGCTCGCGGGCGGGGCGCTTCTGGATGTGGGGGTGTACCCGATCTCTCTCGATTCGTTCCTGTTCGGGACGCCTTCGCGGGTGGCGTCGCTCGCCGACATCGGGCCGACGGGCGTGGACGAGCAGAACGCGGTGATCCTTGCGCACGACGGCGGCCCGCTGAGCGTGCTCGTTTCAGCGGTCCGGACAACGACGCGGCACGAAGCCTGCGTTCTGGGCACGCAGGGCAAGATCACAGTGCACTCGTTCTGGACGGCATCGGGACTGACGATATGCCGCGAAGGCCGCGAGGAAACCATGGAGCTGCCCATCGCCGGCAACGGTTTCGAGTATGAGGCGCAGGAAGTGATGAAGCTGCTGCGCGAGGGCAAGACCGAAAGCCGGGAGATGCCCCTGGACGAGACGCTTTCCATTATGAAGACGATGGACAGAATCCGGGACCAGTGGGGACTTAAGTACCCGTTCGAGTAGGACGCGGCTGCGTGGCAGGCGCCCACATCACATCAGATCAGGAGCAGGTTTACAAGTGCAGTATGGAACAGTCGTTGGGCTGGACAAGCCCGTTTCCCGCATCGTGCACGGCACGGTTATGGTCAGCTCGGGCGACCTCGACTACAGCTTCGGGCTGCTGGACGCGGTTTTCGCGCGCGGATGCAATACATTTGACACTGGACACATCTACGGAGGCGGCGACAACGAGCGCACCGTCGGCAGGTGGGTCAACGAGCGCGGGCTGCGCGACAAGGTGGTGCTGATCGGCAAGGGCGCGCA
>Ga0255342_1005573_pt1 | contig 11993 bp, 10 predicted proteins | sample wastewater_treat_3_FD_192416 | JGI IMG/M metagenome (GOLD analysis project Ga0255342, IMG submission 192416) | Wastewater microbial communities from Lulu Island WWTP, Vancouver, Canada - plant14 | ecosystem: Engineered > WWTP > Wastewater > Unclassified | place: Canada: Vancouver, British...
ACCTGTGATCCTCTTATTGTAGATTGCATGGAGGGGTTCAAGCTTCCCGTCAGGCCATTCCGGTACAACTGCATCATAGATCATGTTGTAATACTTAAATATATTGTTAATAAAGGACAGTGGAATGAATGGTGAATCGCAGGGGATCACCAGGGCATGATCCGAAGTTATACATTTAAGACCAGTGAATATCCCCATCAAAGGGCCCTGGTCTTCCATTGTATCGATGCATATCCTGACCTTCTCCTGGAATTCCTGATTTTCTAAAACACATTCATATGCCAACCGCTGCTCCCTGCTGCGCAGGACCAGCACAATTTCATCTGCTATATCAAATGCATTTTCCAGAACTTGAATTATTAACGGCTGTTTTTCAACCATCATAAGTCCTTTATCCTGGCCCATCCTCTTTCCACGGCCACCACAGAGTACAATCATCGACTTCATAATCAACTCTCATGAGAATTTTAGATAATAGAATGTTTAGGTAAAAAAATAAAAATTTACATCAAACGGGTTGTTGGATAATTAGGACTTTCATTGGTAATTAGCAGGTCGTGGGGGTGGCTTTCAGTCATTCCACTCGATGTGATCCTGACAAATTTAGCACGTTTCTGCATTTCTTCAATATTTATTGCTCCAGAATAACCCATGGATGCTTTAAGACCTCCAATTAACTGGAACAATATCTCACCAACCTTACCTTTGTGGGGTACGACTCCTTCAACTCCCTCTGGAACTAGTTTGGCATGTTTCATGGGGCCTTTAACTTCCTGGAAGTAGCGGTCTGTACCAGCACCTGATCCACCGGTCATGGCGCCCAGTGAACCCATACCACGGTACTGTTTATACTTACGGCCGTTCATTATCACCACATCACCTGGTGCCTCATGTGTCCCGGCAAGTAAACTACCCACCATAACTGTATCAGCACCCACACCTATGGCTTTAGCAATGTCTCCGCTGTACCTTAATCCTCCATCACCAACTACTGGAACTCCGTGTTCATGGGCAACATCTGCCACGCTGGATACGGCAGAAAGCTGCGGTACACCAACACCAGCTATGATTCTGGTGGTGCAGATGGAACCAGGACCTATTCCTACTTTAAGTCCATCCACCTCTGCGCTTATAAGGGCTTCGGCTGCTTCTCCTGTGGCAATATTTCCAACCAGGAGGTCTGCTTCTATTTCCTTGTTCATTTTAAGTGCAAAGCTAACTATATCTGGTTTATGTGCGTGGGCTACATCCACTGCTATGATATCGGCACCTGCTTTATCCAGTGCAATGGCCCGTTCAAGATCGAAGGGTCCGGTTGCTGCTGCCACCATAAACTTCCCCTCATTATCCCTGGAGGCACTAGGATACTTCTTGCGTTCCAGTATATCCTTGATGGTTACAATACCAACGATCTTATCATCCTTTACCACCGGGAGTCTTTCCACCTTATTTTCGTATGCAATGTCCAGAGCTTCATTAGGGGTGGTTGATTCTTTTATGGTAACCACCTTCTCGGTCATCACTTCCTCCACTTTACTACTGGCATCGGAGTTTATTATGGGCATTATGTCCCTTCTGCTTATGATACCTATTACCTTCCTATCTTTTACCACTGGAAGGCCGTTTACACCTTCCTCATCCATGAGCTGGTTTGCCTCAGCTATAGATGCATCGGGTGTGGTGGTTATAACATCCCTTATAGTGAGATCTCCCGAGGTTTTCACCTTTTTAACCTCATCCACCTGCTCACTAACTGTCATATTCCTATGAATAACTCCTAATCCACCGTCTTGAGCCAGTGCTATGGCCATCTCTGATTCGGTGACTGTGTCCATGGCTGAACTTATTATAGGAATGTTTATATTCAGATTACGTGATATACGAGTTCTGGTTGTCACATTCTTTGGTTCAACTGAAGATTCAGATGGTACCATTAAAAAATCATCGAATGTAAAACCATATGGTGCATCTTTAAGTTTTCTGGTAAACATTTTTAATAACCCCAATTACTAAATAGAATGAATTAAATTAGATTTTTTTAATATTAACTTCAATTATTAAGACTTTTAATATCAACTTTAATTATTTAAGATTTTTTAAAAATCTACTCCATATTATCTAATAGATTTAATCTAATGGATTTAATCTACTTAAATTATTTAATGTATATTTAAATAAATAAATTTTCTGTTTTTCCCTAAAAATCCTTCATCATAGCTTTTAATCTGGAAACAGCATCTCGGTTGATGCTACCATTATTTCTATCCCCACCAGTACATGCCGCTCCACGAATACCAACCACATCACAACCTAAATCATAGAGTAATTTGAGCTGGTCTTCTTTGATGGAACCAGCCAGTGCATTTTTAAGTCCTTGATCATGTGTGTCTGTGGTAAATTTGGAAATTGCTTCTTCATCCATGAAGTCAAAGAGTGTGTTACCGTCTTTAACTGCGGTATCCACCATTGCCAAATCTGCACCGGAATCTGCGGCCACGCGCGGTATTTCCATGGGATCCACCGCCCCTACTCTATGGGCATCGGCGTATCCTGAGGCCACCACCAGGATATCATCGTTGAAGTCCTTTACTGTTTTCACCACATTTTCCATTACTTCCAATGCTTCGGAATAATTTCTGGTACCATACAAACCTACTTTGATGTAATCTGCCCCGGATGCAACTGCTCCTGCAGCTGCTAGAGAAACTGTCCCTGGTTTATAGGGTACGTCTCCAAGGGTGGCGCTTACCAGCATGTTTTCTGGTGTAAGTTCCCTTATACTCCTTATTACCCAGGGGAAATTAGCTCCTAATGAACCTTCCTTAGGGTTTTTCACATCTATGATATCAGCACCACCTTCTATGGCTTCCTGTGCTTCCTCTGTATTTATCGGGCTAATTAATAGAAGCAATATTAATACCCTCCCATGAATTAAACTTTACCATGAAATTTCCACCTATAAATTGATTTTATCACTCAGTTATATTTAATCGGGTGCTTTTAAAACTCTATTTCTTAAAGACCCCAGAAGATACATGATGATTCGTGAATACTCAATGATCCCTTAAATAATTTTTATCACATATTTACTAAATCTTATATATTTAACTATCGTTGTAGTTGTTAAGTTTTTAGCGTTAAACCTAGACTATCAATTTTGGCCCCTTAACTCCATCATCTATTTTACCATAACCATCTATTTATTTGGCTCTTAACTCCATCTATTGGGAATAAGGAGAACCATTTTTCTTTATTTTCCGGGCGGTTTCTCCGTGTTTTTCCTTCAATATCCCTGCTTCTACCATTTCCCTTCTCAATTCTTCAATGAGCTGGTTGGTTGGTATTTCCATGGGGCAGTCGAGTGTGCACTGTCCACAGAGGGTACAGGTGAAAAGGCCAGATTTGAAGCAGACTTCTTTATCTCTCAGGTAACGGCTGAAGACCACTCCTCTACCGCCCAGATGGCGGCCGTACCCGAACTCATAACCCATAACATCATATACTGGGCAGGTTACTATGCAGCTTCCGCAGCCGATGCAAAGTAGGCTTTCCCTGGAATCTTTCAGGGTTTTGCTCCGGCCGTTATCAAGTAAAATAACAACCACCCTGCTTGCACCGTACATCCCCATTAAGAGTATCTGTTCTATATCGGCTGTCTTTGAAGGGGATGATACCACGTTCATATAGGCTGGTGAGGTTTTCCCTGTGGCGTATATTGTCTCCAATTTCACCACTGAGATTGCTTCTTCCAAGGTTCCCACGAGTTTATCAATGCCCACAATAACGATGTGGGTGTCCAGAAGGGATACCATGCTGATGTTTCCTTCGTTGTGCACCATCACCAGGGAACCATCCTGTGCAGCCAGTGAATTTGCACCAGTTATCCCCACGTTACAGTGAGATAGTTCATCCATCACATCCTCTTTAACAGCGTTCAGAATCTCCTGAGGGTCGGATTTAACTTCCCTTTTGAATTTTTCCCGGAGAACCCGGGCAATCTCCTCCATACTAAGGTGGGCTGCCGGGCCTATGGGGTGTGATGATTTCTTTTTATCTGTAAACTGGACAATCCTATCCCCTAGATCAGTCTCCACCACCTGTATATCCTTGGTCTGTAAAAAGTCAGATAAGCCTATCTCGCTTGCAGTGTTAGATTTCGATTTGGCCACTCTATTTTCAAACTTAACCAGGGAATATATGGCTTTTAATGCTTCATTTGAATCTTCGGCATAGATAACCTCAACTCCATTGCTCTGTAGCTTCTCAACTGCCTCAACTTTAAGTTCCTCCAAGTGGCTTATTGAGTACTCCCTGATCTGGCGAACTCTTTCTTTAAGTTTCCTTGTTTTTTCATTATCCAGTAGCTTTTTTCTCCTTTTATTGAGGATTTTAAAGGATTTATTCATAGCCTGGATCTCTGATTCATCCATGGGAGTTGTCATGTTTTTTACCATTTAATTATATTAATTTTTAAATCTCTCACTGTTTTAATTCTAAATCTATCACTAATTAATTGCTTAGATTTTTATTTTCCTCTAGTTAAAGCCCACAACAAGATTTCTGATAAGTCCATCACCTTTATCTTAGGTTTAGGATTTCCTGATGCTTCCTGCAGGTTGACGAGGCAGAAGGAACAGGATGTAACCAGTATGTCTGCATCAGTCTCCAGAGCATCATCTATCCTTTTCTGGGCCAGTTTATTTGCAATTTCCGGGTAGGCTGATTTAACTCCCCCGCCTGCCCCACAGCAGCGGGCGTTTTCTTTAATATTTTCCATCTCCACCAAGGTAGCAATGGATCTTAAGATCCCCCTTGGAGAGTCATACTCGCCACTGTGTCTTCCCAGGTGGCAGGGATCGTGGTAGGAGACATTTATCGGGAGTTTATCTGGTTTAATAACTCCCTCCTTTATCAAATTTTCAAAAAGCATGGAAATATGGATTACATCCAGATCCACCCCTAAAAATTCTTTATAATCATTTTTAAGAGTATTATAACATCCAGCACAGGAAACCAGTACCTTTTCACCCTTTAACTTCTCGGCGGTTTTGGCCATTACTTCCCGGGCATCATCTGCAAATCCTGTCCTGAGCAGGAATGAACCACAGCATTCTTCATCATCTAAAATATGATGGTCAATATTTGCCATCTTTAAAATTTGTCTGGTGGCCATTTCAATATGGGGGAGTTTCTCCCTGACAGTGCAGCCTCTAAAATATATCATGTTATCTACACATTTTTTTTAATCTAAAAAAATTGAATCCAACAATTAAATATTTAAAGATTTTTTGAATAAAGATTTGTTAAATTTTTCAACTGTTTATAATTAATTTATATTATAAAATATTATAATTCTTAGATTATAAATAGGGAGTCTAGTGGGATAGTGCCCTCAACCATAATTATAATTAAGATTGATTAGTATCATTTATACGAGAAAAACTAATTTTTTTAAACAGATTGATTGCTGGTGTTGTTTTGGCAATTATAGACATCATCGTGGGTGTTAAAAATGAGGAGGAATACATCGAGAGGTGTATCCGATCTCTAATGAATCAAATCATGAATGATATTAACATCCTGGTTGTTGACGGGCTGTCTAAAGATAGAACCAGGGATATAGTAAATGAATTAATGAATGAAGATAACAGGATAAAGTTACTCATAAATAAGGAGGAAACTATCAGTTCGGGGCGTAACATAGGGTTAAAAACTGGCTCGTCAGAATATGTAGCATACCTGGACGGGCATGCCTATGTTGATGAAAACTGGCTGGAGATACTTTATCTTTCCTACAAAGAATATGAAAAGAAATACCACCTGGGAGGCATCGGATCCACCTATGCCAGCCCAGAAGATGACACACCATTTGGAAAAACTGTAGCCTACTGTGTTCAGACTATATTCGGGGGTCTCGGAACCTCATTTACAGAAGAAAAAGAAATACACACTGTAGATACAGTAGCCTTTGCCCTGTATAAGAGATCCACACTGAGGAGTGAAGAGATAATCTACGACGAAAATATGACCCACTGTGAAGACACCGACTTCAACCACCAGCTAATAAACAGGGGTTACGTATTGTTAAAACATCCTGAAGCCAGGGTATATCAGTACCGGCGGAAGAACATCAGCCAATTCTTCATGCAGATGTACAAATATGGGGAAGGCAGGTACAAACTGGCGAAAAAATACAGGGAGACATTGAAATATTACCATTTAATCCCTGTTTTAGCAATTTTATACCTCTTATTTGCATTAATAGGTTTGATAATATTCCTGATTGGGCATTTAAACTTTAATTATCTGATTTTAATCTGGTCACCAGTTATCCTCTACTTAATAATTGATGTAATATATACTATTAACATCATGGTCAGGCATGGCAGTTTGAATCAAGCCTCTGCATTGTTGATATTTCCAGCCATCCACATCGGATATGGTGCCGGCTTTTTAAAAGGATTAATAAGAAAATAAATCTGGTATAAAATAATGAAAATCTTAATCTTAGTTGATTCATTGAAAATAGGAAGCGGATCTGATAAATTCGGTCATTATATTGGAGATTAATTATATAAGAATGTTTAAGATATCACATTCATATTATACCATTTTATTTATTTAATTGATTCATTCTAATTGATTTTTATATCTTATTTAATATAAAATAATAAAACAATAAATAGAGGTTACATTTCTGGATTTGTTGATATGAAAGTACTTGTCCTTGTAGAATCATTGAAGGTAGGGGGAGGATCGGAAAGATTCGCAGCTACCTTAGGTACTAAACTGTATGATAAAGGTTATGATATTTCTTATCTTACTTTGATGGATGAAAGCCCAAAATACAAGTTTAAAGGCGATTACTACAGTTTAAAAATAGATGATATTTATACAAACAGTGCAAAACGACTTTATAATCTATTAAAATATTCTCCAAAGATTAAAAGAATCTGTAATGATCTGGAGATTGACACTATAATCGCTGTTTCAGAGATTGGAAATTTCTACGCGGTTACAAGCCGTTTGTTGGTAAAAAACAAAGCACATATAATAGCCACCCAACACATGAACCCTGAAATTTTTTTGGATAATAAATTAAAATTTCATTCCATTAAATTCTTTTATCCAAAAGCTAATATTGTAGTCTGCGTCTCTAAAGAAACAGAACACATACTTAATCAGGTTTACAATATATCCAACACCCAAACCATCTACAATATGGTAGACATTCAAGAAAATATTAAACTTTCCCAAGTAGAACTCGTTCCGGAATATAAGGATCTATTCAAGGAAGAACACTTCAATTTCATCAATATAGGTCGTTTGACCAGACAAAAAGGTCAGTGGTTTATGATACGTAGTTTCAAACAAGTGTTTGAGAGATACCCCCATGCTCGGCTTTTCATACTAGGTGATGGCCCCTTAAAGGAGGATTTAGAAGACCTGATCACTAAACTTGACCTTAATAATCATGTGTTTTTCCTTGGAGAACAGGATAATGTATTCCCCTTTCTAAAAAATGGTGATTGTTTCCTCTTCCCTTCGCTGTGGGAGGGACTTCCACTGGTTCTTATTGAAGCATTGTCAATGGATATTCCAATCATATCAAGTGACTGTAAAACTGGACCTAAAGAGATATTGTGTCCTGAACTTGATTTTGAGGAAAAACCAAATTACCCATATCTAGGTAAATTCGCCATTCTCAATGAGCCATTTCCTAATGAAGATGATTTTAATACTATCAATGAGAAACCTCTAAACAGACAAGAGGAAAAATTTGCAAATTTGATGATAGAAATTATAAAAAGCCCTAATTTAAGGAAGAACTATTCTAATGGCAAAATTAGGGCTGAAAAATTTGATAACGATCAAATAGTGACTCTATGGAATGAGTTACTGAAAAAATTGTATTAATTCTAGTTATATGCTCTAAATTCATCCTTTATATAATATCTCCTTTGCTCTTTTATTATCAAAATCATCGTTAAATGCGCCGGCATATGCAGATGTTGTAAGATGGATTCTTTTGAATTTATGATCATCATATAGAACAATCATAAATACATTGAATAGCCATGAAATTATCATTATCATCCAATATGATAAAATTGGTTTTCTATATTTTTTAAGTAACCACATATTATTCCTTATTTCATAATAACGGGTCCAATACTTATCATATTTTATTATATAGTAAGGATTACCTAAAATTTCTTTTGTTGCTTGATCATTGGTCTTAAAATCTTTATGTAATATAACACTATCCATAATTAGTAAAATTCGCCCTACACTACGCAACCTAATGGAATATTCGTAATCATCGCCATAAATAAAGAATTCTTTTTTCGGAAATCTTATTTTAGTTATTGATTTTCTGTTGATTAAAACACCCACAAAAGAAGTCACATCTATCTCTAAAACTTCATTATTGTCAATCAATTCTGATTGTACTGATTCAGCAATTTTATAATTCCAAAAGCTATTGAAATCAAAATATCCCCTATGGAAAGGTACGATATTATCATCAGGTGTTTTAACTAATCCCGAAAGAGCGGAAATATTTTTTTCATCAAAATATTTACTTAATTTCTCAAGGGCATCGTTAAGTGGTTCAGCATCATCATCCATCAACCATAACCAATCATATCCTTCTTGATAGGCTCTTTTAACCCCTTCGTAGAAACCTCCGGCACCTCCCTTATTTTCATCTAGCCGTATATAGTGAAGTTTAAGTCCTTCTCCATCTACAGAGTTTTTAATTTTATAGCATTTACTCCAGGCTCCCTTATTATTTTGCGGTGCCTCACCAATGTACCCCTTTTCATATAACAGTTCACCAGTACCATCACTAGAAGCATTATCAATCACATAGATACCATCTAAAGGATATGATTGATTCCTCAAAGACTGTAAACACTCCGCTAACAAATCTTTCCTATTAAAAGTAACAACAACTGCAGATACCCTTTTTATGTGACGCTGTCCTTGAAATTCCATCTATCCCTGCCCCAATATAACTGAGCATCGAAATGCCTCAATTAACTAAATTTAAGTATATATCTTTAATTTCATTAAAATGAGTGTCCATGGATTTAATCAAACCCTTATTATCCTTAATTATTTTCCGGTTTAAGTCCCTGATTTCTCCAGGATTTCTAATGATATATTCCATTTTACTGGCTAACTCCTCAGCGGTAGCTGTTTTATTCACCCAGCCAGTTGAACCATCCACTACATAATCAACTATACCCCCTTTCTTGTTACCTATCACTGGAATTCCTTTGGCTAGAAATTCAATACCAGTAAATCCATAAGCCTCTTCCCAAATTGAAGGCATTATTCCCACATCAACTCTATCCAATATTTTGTCTAGATCTCTAACATCATATGGACCATAGTAATATACAAATTCATAATTTAAAATACGTTTAACACCATTTTCAAGTCCACCCCACAAGTGAAGTTCAAACTGTTTACTGTAACCCTTCAAATTTAATATTTCTATGGCCTCCAGAAGAACTTGGGATCCCTTTGAGATAATACCACAGCTTGACAATGCTGCAAATTTAATTAATCTATTTATATCAATTATTTTCGGTTTTATTAATTCTAAATGCTTTACAGTACTATGCAAAGTAATTAAATTATTTATTCCATAGCTCCTGTATATCTCTTCCATTCTATGAGATACAGAAATTAATAGATCAATTTTCTTCAATCTTACAATATTAGTGTCTCTCCTTCTTTGATAATCTATCTTTAACACTTCATTTTCTGATCTAAATTGCTCCCAATCCATAAATTTTTTTGTTTTAAACTGGGAATTTTTCGAAAATTTACTTAAACAATTTTTTATTTTTAAAACTAGAGTAAATAGATGAATCTTTTTTAGATAATAAAGGAGAGTGGTTATAATCAAAAATTTACCATCTTTGGGGGCGTTTCTACAACAAATACTACACTTCTCTTTGATATCGTGACCGATGCATATCTGGTTGTTGCTTTTGAAGAGTTTGAGGGTGGGACATAACAAGAAGTAATCATGCAATGTCATAACTAAGGGAATTTTATATTCATCCTTGGCAATTTCTATTAAAGAAGAGGGCATTCCTGCTAATTCCTGTATATGTATTATATTAGGTTTTGTCTGGGTTAAAACATCCCTGAAATAATTCTCTATAATTTCCTCTTTTAAATCTAGTTTAGGATATAATGTACCTAAATCACCTGCATGAAAAATGGGTGAATTTATTATTTCAAACATGTTGATTTCTCCATTTCTCCATTTTTTGAGCGTAGTTGATGCATATGGATAATATCGGCCAGAAAAAAAGTAAGATACACTCCATCCCTTTTCAGCTTGAATATTCATGAGATCTTCAGCATACTCTATTAGCCCCCCACCTCGCCATGGCTTAAATCCCCATCCTAGATGTAAAATATTCATTTAAAGCTTCCCAATAAATTTTTTATTCTATAAAAGAAAAAATGTAGGTAATATCCATCCATCAAAATACAAATTTAAAACATATTTAATATTTCTTCTTCTCTTTATATATTCAGTGGGCCGGAAACTTAATAATTCTTCTTTTGAATAGTAATTTAACAACAAACCACTTTTATGGAACAGGAATGGTGTTCTACCTGCATATTTAATGTTAGATTTCAAATGAGTAGGGAATTTTGAGTTAACTTCAGCAAATGATTCTGTAACTAATATAATTCCATCCATCTTCAAAAAATTGGAGATGTTCTTAATAGCCTCTATTGGATCAGCTAAGTGTTCCAAAACCTCTAAAAATACTATGACATCAAAAATTTCCAGCGGAATATCTTCAAATCTGTTGATTAATTCCACTTCAATTTCATATTTTTGGAATCTTTTTATGGCGAAGTCATAAGTTTTACTACCAGGCACGTCATAGTAAAAGAATTTTGCCTGTTTGAATTCACTATATAATCTTGTTAAGTCACAACCAATTCCATCTCCAAGCATCAATATTTTTATTTCCCTGTCGTTTACTCTTCCTAGATATTCTGTTATTCTTGATTCGATTAATTCCATGACACGCCTTTTTCCACATCTAATTGATTCTAAATAAGTTTCAAAGACAAATCCGTATGATTCTCTATAAAAATTTTCCATTTTATCGTTATAAATATGAAAATCGATGTTAAATTCAGTAGCATCGTTCATAACATTCCAACCCGGATTTAAAGCTTCATTCCATACTCTTTCTTTGATTTCTTCTCATGGATTTCAGTCATTTCATCAATTTCATCTATTAATTCCATAAATGTTTCCGGCATGTGAATACCTCCTGCGTGTACAGAAAAATTAATATTCCTGTGTAAAATTCAAGTTTAAGGTTATTTTACGATTTAAACCAGTCTATAAATTGGTAATTAATTCTATATTTTATTATTTTAAATTTTTTATTTTAAGAATCACTAGTATGCTACCTGCCAGATAACTTATAACCCACGCATAACCAATGCCTACTATTCCAAATATATCCATTAAAAAGTAGCTTGAACCAATAAGCAGGATGGAAATAACTAGACTAACTAAGATCAGGTCTTTAATTTTATTTCGGACCTTACCTATTGAATAGTAAACCTGACAGATGGAATATAAGAAACTAGAGATGATCATAACTCTTAACAAATCTAGCCCATTAACATAATCACTTCCAAATAATCCTAAAATATATTCCCCGAATATAAAGATTAATCCCGCTAATGGAATTAATAGGGAAAAAATAGCTATCAGCGATTTTTTGGTGTTTTCTCTTAAGGATTCACCATGGCTGCCCTCCACAAATAGCGAGGTACTGAAGGCTGACGATAACATGAAAAGAAAGGAAGCGATTGTGTATGTGATGTAGTAATAAGCTGTTTGTCCACTTCCAAGCACATTTAAAACGATTATCGGCAAAATAAAAACAGGTATACTTCCAAATAACATGAAAAAATAATTACCTGCAGAA
>Ga0255342_1005577_pt1 | contig 11990 bp, 10 predicted proteins | sample wastewater_treat_3_FD_192416 | JGI IMG/M metagenome (GOLD analysis project Ga0255342, IMG submission 192416) | Wastewater microbial communities from Lulu Island WWTP, Vancouver, Canada - plant14 | ecosystem: Engineered > WWTP > Wastewater > Unclassified | place: Canada: Vancouver, British...
AAAAAATTCCCATCCATTCAAGACTCTAAATGAATTCAACAAACAAACTTTATTATTCAATCATTAAATAATTTATGATATTCTGAATATTTAGAGTTTAAACCGAGCCTAATAAGATGATTTGACTATTATGATGGAGTTGTTTTTGAAATATTTGATACCCATCCAGATAACAAAAGAGCTTTGTTTGGAGGATGAAGATACAATTGATTATCAAAAATATTTATAAAAGACGATATTCCAGCCGTTTGATTTGCACCTGGAGATGAAACTACAAAATTATTTTTAGAATCTCGATGACTAATTGATTCTATTTTAAATAAAACACAAATCGAAAAAACATATATCCCTGTGTTGGAGGACTCCTTGCAAGATGAGGTTTTCAAGTTAGCAATGAATTTTAGGAATTATTGAAAAAATGTTATTACAGGATTAGAAACACAAAAGATGATCAAAGCTATTCAATACGCAGATAAGCAAGATTATAAATTTATTGTAATTTTTGGAGAGGAAGAAAAAGAAAAATGAATTTACAAAGCAAAAAATCTAAAAACTTGAAAAGAAAAAGAGTTTAAATTAAACGAAGATTTTTCGGTTGAAGAGTTAAATTAGTAAAACTTCTTAATAAAATATATTCAAAACGCTTATTCTAAAGTAATTTAAGACTTAAGACTTGAAATTAGTCTCCAAGTAGTTATATTTTCATTCACTTATTTTTTATTTGTTAACTTTTGTTTATGGAAGAGCAGAGTTGATCGATACTTATTACTTGATGATTGGGATATATAGGTTCTCACACATCCACAGTATTTTTGGAGGAAGCTTATGATATTATTATCGTAGACAACCTATCTAATTCAGATATTTCTGTTTTAGATAAAATTCAGACAATTACATGAAAAAAACCTACATTTTATAATATAGATATTAGAAATTTTGAAGAACTTGAAAAGGTTTTCAAAAATCATCCCAACATAGCTTGAGTTATTCATTTTGCAGCAAAAAAGGCAGTATGAGAAAGTTGTCAGGACCCATTTTTATACTATGAAAACAATGTAATTTGAACAAATAATTTGCTAAAACTTATGCAAAAGTATGATAAAAAAAATATTGTTTTCTCTAGTAGTGCTACTGTTTACGATTCTTTAAAATTATTACCTCCTTTTAGTGAAAATGATCGTGTAGGTACATACAATCCTTATTGAACTACAAAACTTATTATGGAATATATGTTAAAAGATTTAGCTACATTTAAATGATTTAATGTTATAAATTTAAGATATTTTAATCCTATATGAGCACATCATTCTTGATTAATAGGAGAAAGTCCAAGATGAGTCCCAAGTAATCTTATCCCTTATGTACTCAAGGTTGCAATTTGAGAGATAGAGCATGTACAAATATTCGGAGACGATTATGATACACCTGATGGTACATGAGTTAGGGATTATGTCCATGTTATGGATGTTGCTGAAGCTCATTTAAGTGCATTCAATCAAATTTTAAAATACCATGAATATTTGTTAGAAAATAAAATTGATCCCGATAAATGATATTTTGATGTGTTCAATATTTGAACTGGTGATGGTAAGTCTGTAAAAGAAATGATCGAACTAGTAGAAAAGGTTACGGAAAAAGAAATTCCTTACAAAATAGTTTCAAGAAGACCCGGTGATATAGATACATCTATTGCAAATGCTCAAAAAGCAAAACAAGTTTTGGGGCGAGAGTATAGTAGATCTATGTATCAAGCAATAGAAGATGCTTGGAGATTTATACAAAAAAATAATTCTTAATATATCACAATAAATATTAAAAAATATAGGCCTTAAGCCTATATTTTTTAACTGGATTTTATGTTTTTAATTAGTATATTGAGTTCATAAAGTTCATAAAGTTCTTGAGTACTCTTTTAATAAGGGGGAACAGCTTATAAACTTTTAACTTTACAAACTTTTTAATTTTTCAAACCATATTTCATGTCTTTGTTACAATTTTTCATTATTATAGTTGCGGTTGTGTTCTTGTTTTTTGGGATGGACTTGTATAAGCGCAAAAGGATGAATATTTTACATTTTTTTGTATTTTTATTATGATCTTTGGCAATAATTGTTTTTGCAATAAATAATGAATTATTAAATAAATTTGGAACATTTTTTGGATTAGCAAGATGAGCAGATTTGATAGTATATGCTTCTTTGGTGGCATTGGCATATTTTTATATTACATTATTCAATAAATATACAAAAGATAAACACGAACTTACAAGATTGATTACACATCTTTCAATAGATAAGACTTATGAGTTAGAAAAAGAAAATATCAAAAATTTCAAAAATAAAACAGAAAAAGATAATTTTGTTTTTAATATTAGAGTTTATAATGAGTGAAAAGTGGTTGGACCTGTAATTGATGAAATTGTCAAAGCTTGATTCAAAAAAATGGTTTTTATAAATGATTGATCTAGAGACAATAGTTTGGAAGTTCTAAACGAAAAGAAAAAACAATATCCTGAGTGTTTATTTATTATTTTATCTCACACAATAAACAGGGGAGGAGGAGCTGCAAACCAAACATGATATAAATTTATCCAAGAATATGCAAATCAACTCCAGGTAAGACGATTTGTTTGATTTGATTCAGATGGTCAAATGGACATAAAAGACATGGAAACTTTTATTTCTGAAATCAAAAAAGACAACTGAAAGTATGAAGCATATTTAGGTTCTAGATTTATAAAATGATGAGTTGCAGAAAATATTCCATTTTTTAGAAAAATGATATTATCAATTTCTAGGTTAGTCACTATAATTTTTTATGGTGCAAAAGTATCTGATCCTCATAATTGATATAGAGTTATAGAAATAAATGCTTTTAGAAAAATCAAAATTATGGCAGATGGGATGCACTATGCTAATGAATTAAATGAACAAATTAAAAAACATAAAATTAAATACAAAGAAATACCAGTACATATCCGTTATACAGAACACAGTTTAAGAAAATGACAAAAAAATTCCAATAGTTTAACTTTGGCAGTAGAAATGATTTATAAAAAAATATTTTTCAGATAGATTTCCCTCGTAACAATTTTTTTCATAATTATATAATGATTTTAATCTTTTTGTTGAAATCAAGCTTTTTTATATAAAGATTTTTCTCACTTGATTAAATTATCTATCTCAGAGTTAAATATTTCTTGAGTAATAGGTTTTCAACTAGTGATATGTTTTTTGATAATAGATTTTATTAATCTATCTAAAAATTTAATATTTCTATAATTCTTATTTAGATCATTTAAAGAAAAGTTTCAAATATTGGAGTTTATATTTAATTTTCTCAATTTATTTTCTAACATTTTTCCAAAAATTTCTTTATAATTTTCTTGAATTCACTCAAAATGAAACACCTTGTCAATTCATAATTTAAAATCACTATTGTTTCTTCATAAATCATTGCCAACCAAGATTAGAATTATATCATGTTCTTCATTTTTAATATCGTCTATTACACATTTGATAGGTCACAGCAATTCTCATTTTTCTAGTTTAGAGGATTGTATTATACGATCTAAATCATCTATATAAATTATGCAAGAATCTCCAATTCCATTAATATCGTGTTTTAAATTATTGGCATGATCATTTAGTTTTTCTAAATATTCTGATTTACTTTTATTTATTCATAGATTATAGTCATAAATATTTCAATCCAAGTCTTGAATAGAATGAATTTCATTCTTGTTGAAGGTGCCGTTTTTTACATAATTAATTGTTTCTTGTGTTTTATTATATTCATCAATATACTCATTTTTTTCTTCTCTTTGTTCCCTTAGAAAGGATGTTATCATATTAAAAATAACAAACAATCATTCTTCATTGAAATAATCGTCATATTTTATTTTAAATATTGGACGATTTAATTCATTAGCAATTGCTTTGATAACAGAATGTTTACCTGTATTTCTATCTCATTTAAAAAATATTACTTTATCTAAAATATTTTTTGATATCTCTGTATCTAAATGAGATTTAATGAATTCTTCAAGTCAATCTGGTTTTATTATCAAATCATTTAAGCAAATATTAGAACTAGTTTCTTTAAAACCAATTAAGTGACTAAGTTGTTCAATTTTTTGTTCGTTTTTTAACTCTTCATTTATTAGATTATTTGTATTTTCTATTTTTGTATAAACATCATTTAATTTGTCAGACAATATTTTTATTTGATTGTTATTAGTGTGTATTTCATTCTCTTTTTGGATAATCAACTTCCCTTTTTTTTGTAAATTTGTGCTTAGATTCATATTGTTGCTCAATAAAACTGATCTAATTTCATTTTTAATAGATAATATTTCATCAATTAAGTTTTTATTTTTAACATAAATATCAATAATATCTTTGTTAATTGTTTCAATAATCTTTCTATCAGCTTTGTTTGTTTCATGTAAAGCTTTAAGATTTTCATTAATCTCCGATAGCATTCAATTAAGTTCAAATATTCATTTAGATCTCTCGCTTGTTTTGATTTCTAATTTACTCATGTTGTTTTATATAAAGTATAAAATTATGTAAAGGAGTATATATTTAAGACACAAAATGTCAACATTAAATTTTCATTTTAATTGCTTTTTCTTTGTTAGAAAATACATAAAAAGTTTTTTATTAAACTGCTTGAAAAAAAAAACTAAAAGAGTAAAAGGATTATAATCAAAAAATTTATATTTTAACTACAAGCTTTGTTGTATATAAGTTTTTTTGTTTTATTATTGTTTAATAAACGGCGATGAAACTAATATTCGTTACATGAGGAGTTATTTCAGGACTATGAAAGTGAATTACGGCAGCCTCTATTGGTAGGATTCTAAAATCTGCTGGATACAAAGTAACTATGGCAAAAATGGATCCATATTTACAAATAGACGCTGGTACAATTTCTCCATATGAACATGGAGAAACTTTCGTGACCACAGACGGATTTGAAACAGATTTAGATCTGTGACATTATGAAAGATTTATAGATGAAGAACTGACAAGATATAGCAGTATGACTACCTGACAAATATACTATTCTGTGATGCAAAGAGAAAGAAGATGAGACTATTTATGAAAAACAGTACAAGTAATTCCACATATTATTGATGAAATAAAAGATAGGGTTCACAAATTATGCCAAGGAAGTGATATTGCTGTTATTGAAATATGATGAACCGTTTGAGATATAGAATGACCACACTTTATAGAAACAATGAGGCAACTTAGACACGATTTGTGAAAGGAAAATGTTTTATTTGTTCATGTAGCTCCGATTATTACAATCTCTACTTCATGAGAAATGAAAACTAAAGCTATTCAACATTCCATAGTCAAACTTAGAGAGCTTGGGATTCATGCAAATGTTTTGGTCTGCAGGACCCCAGTTCCACTAGAGGATGGCTTAAAAAAGAAATTATCTCTTTTTTGTGATTTAGATGAAGATCGTATTATAGAAGCTATTGATCAAAACATTTATCAGGTGCCACTTTCTTTTCAAAAACAATGATTGGACAAATATATTATTCAAAGAATGTTTTGAGAAGAGAAAAAATCAGATATGTCTTCTTGGGAAACTATTGTAAATAAGTTGTTAAATCCTCAAAGAGAAATTACAGTAGCTATTGTTTGAAAATATACTCAATTAGATGATTCTTATATTAGTGTCTTAGAATCTTTAAAGCATGCTTGAGTTTTTTATGATACAAAAATAAAACTAGAGCGAGTAAATTCCGAGGATTATGAATCTGACTCTCGAAATGATAAATTTAGAAATCTAGTTAATCAAAAAAACATTTCGGCTGTTGTTGTACCAGGATGATTTGGAGATAGAGGGATAGAGTGAATGATAAATATCGCCAATTTTTGTAGAGAAAAAAATCTTCCATATTTATGATTATGTCTTGGACTTCAGATAGCTACAATAGCTTTTGCTAGAAATGTTTGTAATATTGTTGATGCTAATTCTAGTGAATTCAAAGCAGATTGAAAAAATAATGTAATAGATATTATGTCATCTCAAAAAGATGTTGAAAACAAATGATGAACTATGCGCTTATGATCTTATGATACAATTTTAAAAACAGACACAAAGGTTCGAAATTTATATAAAGAGTTTGATCAAATTGATTTATCAAAAAATTTAATTATAGAAAGACATAGACATAGATTTGAAGTTAATCCCAAATATCACCAAATATTACAACAAAACTGACTTATTGTGTCTTGAACTTCTCCTGATAATAGATTGATTGAATTTATTGAATTAGCAGACCATAAATATTATATAGCTACACAGGCTCATCCAGAATTTAAATCAAGAATCAATAAGCCACATCCATTATTCCTTTGACTTATAAAGTCCATTGTTAGCTAAAACATTTTTATTACAATAATATTTTTTTAAATGAGATTTCTTACTTGATTAAAACCTACCTGATCACAGTTACATATATGAAATTATTTTGGCTCTATAAAACAAATGATAGATTTGGCCAAAGAAAATCCAGATTCAGAATTCTTTTTATTTCTTGCAAATATGCATGGATTTACACAAGTTCACAATCAAAAAGAAATGCAAGAAAATTCCATATCAGCTGTAAAATTATATTTAGCATGTGGCGCAGATGCAAAACAATTTGTAATCTACAATCCAGCAGATATCCCAGCTCATGCACAATTAAATTGGGTTTTGACTTGCATCACTCATATGTGATTTATGGAAAGAATGCATTCATATAAAGATGCTTTGGACAAATGAAAAGCGAAAGAAATTTGAGTTTGAGTTTTTTGTTATCCGATATTAATGGCCGCAGACATTTTATTATATGATGCCAATATTGTTCCAGTTGGAAAAGACCAAAAACAACACGTAGAATACGCTAGAGATATAGCCCAAAAATTCAACAAAATTTTTTGAGAAACTTTTATTTTACCAGAAGCTAAAGTGAATTCAGAATTATGACTTATAATCTGAACTGATGGTCGTAAAATGTCCAAATCATACAACAATCTTATTTGATTACTAGATGACGAAGCAATTATATTAAAAAAAATAAAACAAATTCCTACGGGTTCACAAACAGTAGAGGAGTCCAAAAATCCAGACGAATGCAATGTTTATTCTCTTTGCAAATTATTTATTACAGAAACAGAAGATGCAGAACTTAGAAAAAAATATTTAGCATGAGGACTAAGCTACAAATATGCAAAAGAATATTTGTTTGAAAAAATTATGGACTTTTTGCGTCCAATACAAGAAAAATACAACAAAATTTCTGATCAAGAAATAAAAGATCTATTAACAAAAAATGCTAAATATGTAAATGAAATTTCTGAGAAAAAGATCAAAGATATCTATGATAAGATTGGATTTAATTTATAGAATATTCAATAAAAACTATTCACATCCTGCAAGTCCAGCTAAATCTGCCAAAGCATGTAGACCAGATTTTATAGTTCCATCACTAAACTCCCAAGCAGGTACTCCAGTAATTCCTTTTTCAGTACAAACAACAGGATTTTCAGAACAATTAATATAATTAATATATTGGAAATCATCTCCAAACATTTCTATTTGCATTTTACAATAAGGGCAACCAGTCATACCATACAAAACCACTCATTTAGAGGTCAAACATTTTGCTAAATTATAATTTTCTGTTTTATTGTCTGCATTTGTTTCTGTTGTAATTGTATTATTGTTTTCTGTTTCTGTGGCTTTAGTTTCTTCTACAACTTTTTCATCATTATTTAGCTCTTCTACAAATTCAAATTCTTCCAAAATATCCATCTCATCAGAAATTAGTGTTTCATTGTCGTTGGAGTCTATCAAGTTCCAATCATCATTAATATTTTGTTGGTTGTTACATCCAAATAAAACTAAACTAAATCCAATTAAAACAATTAAAGTGATTTTTTTCATTTTTTCTAAATATTTATAGTATAAAAATTATAGTTTTTGAAATATAAACAAATGTTCATGCATAATCAATAGAAAATTAGCTTCTTTTGATTTTTTAACCCAAAAACCAGTCGCTTTACAGTTGTGTTGAATTTTTACAATATCTTCTTTTAATTCAAATCATGCTTTTATAAACTTTTCCATTACTTTAAAAGCCATGGGTTGATACATTTTGTTTCTTCTCGTATCTCATATTAAAATAGCACAATATTTGCCTTTCTTTAGAACTCTATAAAATTCTTTTGCTATTATTTCCATTTCATCACAGAATTTATCTATATCATGGATATTAGAAAGATCTTTTTTAATTTCTCACTCAGAGTATTTAATTATATTCGCATAAGGAGGATGATTTAAAATAAAATCGATACTATCATTTTTTATAAAATTCAAGACTCTCGCATCTTTTAATTTTAAATCGATTTTTGATTTACTTTTATATTCAAAATCTAAAACTTTTCTTGTAATTTTTATAGCATTTGGATTTATATCACAAGCTATTAAATCTCTATCAAGAAGTTTTGCTTCAATAGCAGTGGTACCTCATCAAACCATTGGGTCAAGAAGTAAGTCTCATTCCTTTGAATATCTTAAAATTAAGTTTCTGACCACTTCAGGAGATCGATTTCAACGATATTTGCTATTATGTGTTGCCCAATTTCAACGACGAGAAAAAGATCGTACTGTTGAAGTCTCTAATTCAAAACTTTCTGGATTGAGTAGTTTTTCCTTTGCCATTACTTGATTATTTCTTCTAAAATTCAATTTTTAAGTGATTGTAGATTGAAAATATTTCAATTTGTAGCGTTATAAGCTTCTTCTAATGATTTAAGAGTAGTTTGTCGTCATGCTCCATCTGTAATCCAAATTAGAGGTATTTGTTGATTTCCTAAAAAATTATAAAGATTACTAAATTCTCCTGCAACGGCTTTTAGTTTACTTCCCCCTCAGCCATAAAAATTAGTTTCAATTAGAAATACTTTTTTTCAGTTATATATTGCAAAATCAAATCTTCTATCTGATTTATCACTTTCCACTTTAATTCATCGGTTATCTATCATTCGTTTTGCGGTTGCTTGATCCTTGTATTGAAAACTTTTGCTTTGGCAAAAATCTTTGATAAAAGATCCTACAAGGCTTTCCATTAATGTACCACTTCTATTTTTTCTAGCATTGCTGTCTAATCAAGTTTCAATTCAAAAGACATAATCATTTAAGTCAGAAATATTCTTATTTTCAAATACTTTTTTTAATCATGATTCATCAAAAAACTTCAGAAGATTATCCTCTCAATCTTTTGTAATAGTTGTATTTTTATCAAATAGATATAACACATTACTAACTTCTTTTGTTTTTGAATCTAAAACAAGACTGAACTTTTTTCTAACCGCCAAAAGAATTGGTAATACTTCTCTAGTTTCAGGATATTTTGTTATAATTTCTATAAATTTGCTATCAATATCTTTTTCTCATAGGAGAGAGTTTAGAATATTTAATTGTATTTTTATAGAAAAGGCATTTTGTCTTATTTTTTCAAAATCACAATAAAAGTTTCGAGTGAAAATTGTTGATTGAAAAGATGAAATTAGTACTTGAAAATTATTATCCATAGAATTATTAAATTAATAATTTAAAATAACAGTTTCTTCAATAAGTCCTCTTTTTGAGGCATCTGAGTTTATAGCCCTTCTTGCTAGAACAAGTTCTTTTCTATAGTCTTTATAAAGCTCATTGATAAAAGGAGTATTATGATTTGATAGCATCAAAAAACATCACTTTTTATCTAGCTTTTTAAATGTTTCAAAGAGTCTAATCTGTTCTTTTTTCCCAAATCATCATTTATTATAGTTGGTGAAGTTTGCAGTATCTGTGAGTATATCATATGGAGGATCAAAATACACAAAATCTCATTTTTCTGCATACTTTAGTATACTTTCAAAATCACTATTTTTTATTGTTGTGTTTTTTAATGCTTCTTTACTTGCTATTAAATTCTCCTCATCACAAATTGTTGGGTTTTTGTATTTACCAAATGGAACATTAAAAAATCCACTACTATTTACTCTATGGAGTCAATTAAATCCAGTTCTATTAAGATAAATGAATCTTGCAGATCTTTTAATGTTTGATATATTTTTGAAGTTTGTTTCTCTATCTAATGCCCTTATTTTTATGAAAAATTCTTTATCATAGGGGTAAGTTTTTAGTTCGTCAATTAGTTCTTTTACATTATTTTTAATTGTATTATATGTGATAATCATATCTTCATTTATATCAAAAAGATACGCAGTAAACGTTGTTCAGAATTTATTTCTTAAATCAAAAAACATTGCTCATCATCAGACGAAAGGTTCAAAATATCTATTAAAGTATTTTGGATAAAATTTTTCTAATTGTGGCAAAAGCTGTCTTTTCCCTCAGACCCATTTGATAAATGGTTTGTAGATTATTTTCTTCGTTTTTTGAATTGTTGTCATATATATGTTTACATATTAAATTATTATCAAAAGAATTTCTGTAAAACCTGTTTAGCTAACATTATTCAGTAGTCTATATCTTCTTCATTATTAATTGAAAAAACAGATACATGTTTATTATAAAACTCCATACTATTCTTTTTATAAAAAGTTCTTTTTTCTGGATCTTTTAAATCTTTTGGCTCAACTCTCAAAAGCTCCATATCAATTTTTGATTTGTAAGTTTTTAGCAGGAATGGTATTTTGTAACCTATTTTATAGCCCACATAATTTTTAACAATCTTTTCCTCTATCCTATTGTCTAAAGACAATAGCTTATCACTAATCTTTTCATACAACTCTTTGGTTTTGTTCCATCAGACTTTGATATGATCATCTATAGTATAAGTTTTTATTTCAGAACTAACCTTAGAAATTTCTTTATTTCATCTACTTATTGTTTTTACAGATTCACTTGTTTTGTTGGCTTTTATCTGATTAAATAGTATTATTTCTTTTTCAAATTGTCTAGCTTCTCGTAATTCTATGGGTAAATCTTTAAAGTTTATTGCATTTTTTTGGTGAGTAGTAAAATTATTAGCAACAAAAATAACTTTTGATCATTCCCAGTTTATATTATCTTTTTGAATGATGGTTTTGTTTTTTTCACTATATTTCAAAATAAAATCTGCTTTATTGTTTAGCAATAAGGCAAGATAAGAATATCATTGATCTACTATAGAAAAACTTTTATCTCTTTTGAATTCTATAATTATAAAGGAGTTGTTTTCCGGGTCATAGGCAAATGTATCTACTCTAAATTCTCAAACAGAAAATTCCGAACACACAAATTCTAATCAGAAAATTGTTCTTAAGTTCTTTTCAGTAATTTCTTGTAAATCTTTTTCTAACTTAAAATTTTTTTCTTTAATTTCTTTAAGCACTGAAGCGTCTTTTTTAAAAAGAAACATAATATTAAATAGAAAATAAAACTTAATCTTTCAACCTTCAATCTATTTTATCCCTCAATCCATTCCACAAAAACATTGTAATCATGTGCCAAATCTTTATCAAACTTTATTTTTTTTTCTATATTATTTGTAGCATAAATCACACTTGTATGATTCTTTCAACCAAAATAATCTCCAATTTTTTCCAAAGTCCATCCAAAATACTTTTTTGCCAAAAACATAAGCATTTGTCTTGCTACAGTAATTTCTTGTTTTCTATTATCAGATTTTAGATCTACCACTGAAATACTGTAGTATTGTGCAACCATTTCTACAATATTAGCAAAATTCTTTTCGCTTTTTTTGTTTCATTCACTTAGTCTGTTCATATCTATGTTATCTTGTTGTTGCATATATCATAAAGTTTCCAATGCTACTATAGCATCTTGTTCATTCAAAGAATCTCACATAAGTTTTTTTCTCGTAATCAAAATATTCAAGGCTCACTCTAATTCTCTCACATTTCAAACTACATATTTTGCTATCTTTTCCAAAAAATTATAATCTATTTCTTCTCATTTTTGTTCTA
>Ga0255342_1005580_pt1 | contig 11988 bp, 8 predicted proteins | sample wastewater_treat_3_FD_192416 | JGI IMG/M metagenome (GOLD analysis project Ga0255342, IMG submission 192416) | Wastewater microbial communities from Lulu Island WWTP, Vancouver, Canada - plant14 | ecosystem: Engineered > WWTP > Wastewater > Unclassified | place: Canada: Vancouver, British...
CCTGGGAAATGGGGATAATATTTACGCTTCTACCGCTAACCTTTATATAGCACTAACTTCTTACCCCCCTATGCAGCCTTTGCTGGAAGACAGTGCCCATCCCCAGACCCGGCCTGAAATCAAGACGGAAATATACCGTTTTGCATTGCAGGGGGCCAGCAGCACCTACACCGGTCGGGGTACGGTTCCGGGCAACATATTAAACCAGTTTTCTATGGATGAACATAAAGGCTATTTCCGCATAGCTACTACTACAGGTGAGGTCTGGAGCAGCGGCCAGGATATCTCTAAAAACCACATTTACGTTCTCGATAACGAACTTAAATTGACCGGCAAAGTGGAAAACATTGCCCCCGGTGAAAAGATATACTCCACCCGCTTCATGGGTGATCGGGCTTACATGGTGACATTTAGAAACGTAGACCCCTTCTTTGTTATTGACCTGAAAAACCCGCAAAAACCGGCAATACTGGGTAAATTAAAGATACCCGGATACAGTGATTACCTGCACCCCTATGATGAAAACCATATTATAGGTTTCGGTAAAGATACGGTGGAAATGAAAGGCTGGGATGGTGAAGCGCAGGCTTTTTACCAGGGACTGAAAATAGCCGTATTTGATGTCACCAATGTCAACCAACCGGTAGAAATGTCAAAGGTGGTTATCGGCGACCGCGGGACTGACTCCGAGATTCTTAATAATCATAAAGCATTGCTGTTTTCTAAAGAGAAAAACTTGCTGGCCTTCCCGGTAACCCTGATGGAAATAGCCCCAGGAGTAAAAGATAAATATAATACCCCCGCATATGGTTCCTTCAGCTTCCAGGGAGCCTATATCTATAATATTGATTTGAAAAACGGCCTGCAGTACAAAGGCCGGATAAGCCACCTGGATCCGGTCGATTATCAAAAAGCCGGAGATTACTGGTATGATAGCGATAATAACGTCAAACGAGTTCTTTATATAGGAAACGTTCTCTACACCATTTCCCCGGGCAAAATCATGGCCCAGTCGATAGCAGATTTAAAACCTATTTCCAGTTTGGAACTGTAAACCTAACCGGATAAAACTCAATATGGTAAAATATAGGGGCAGACCGCGTGTCTGCCCTGCTGTATATTTTACATATCGGGGGTTTTTATATGAAGAAATATCGTATCTATTTAGCATTTTTATTATGTTCTATAATTTTGACCCTATCATCCTGTTCTCTACCTTTAAAGCAAACAGATATTTACGAGACAGGTAATAACATAAAAATGGTTAGCCGGGTGGAAGGTGAAGATATTTGTTTTTATATAGACGGAAAATGGCATAAGGGCTTTCATTACGGAGTAAACCTGGGAGCCACCACCCCGGGCCATCACCCTGGGGAATTAAGCCCAAGCTATGATGATTATCGGCACTGGTTTACCGGAATGACGGATTTAGGTGTTCAATCAGTAAGGGTTTATACTATTCTACCACCACATTTTTACCAGGCCCTGGCGGATTATAATGAAAAAGCCGACAAGAAACTATGGCTGATACAGGGTATCTGGTCTCCAGAAGAAGAACTGATCAGCCAACAGGATGCCTACTTGCCTGAGATTACTGAAAAGTTTCATCGGGAAATTGAATTAGCTGTAAAGGCTGTATATGGGCTGGGAGAAATTCCAGAAGTACCGGGAAAAGCCAGCGGCATATATACCGCTAATGTATCCCCGTATCTTATGGCCTGGATGTTAGGTTCGGAATGGGATCCATTAATGGTAAACAACACTAACCAAAACAATCCCGATAAAAATCAATTCAAAGGCAACTATTTTGATACTTCGGCTCAAGCAAGTCCTTTTGAAGCCTGGCTGGCCCGATCTTTGGATGTTTTGGCGACAGCTGAAACCAGACAAGGCTGGCAGCATCCACTTGCATTTGTTAACTGGGTCACCACGGACCCACTCTCCCACCCTGATGAACCCTTTGAAAAAGAAGACCTGGTCAGCGTAGACCCTATGCACATTGTTTCTGGCAGTAATTGGGAGGCTGGCTATTTTGCGGCCTATCATATCTACCCCTACTATCCTGACAGCCTTCGTTACCAGAAGGATTATCTGGATTATCTAAATAAGGAAGGGCAAAAAGACCCTTATGAAGCTTACCTGGTAGAATTGAAACAACATCACTCCAGAATACCACTCCTGGTGGCGGAATTTGGCGTACCATCTTCAAGGGGTATGGCCCATCGGGGAGCACTGGAACGTAATCAGGGAATGCACAGCGAAGACGAACAAGGCCAGATTATTGTTTCCTTATTCCAGGCCATAAAAAACGCAAATCTCGCTGGCGGTATAGTTTTTTCCTGGCAGGATGAATGGTTTAAACATACCTGGAATACCATGAACCTGGAAATACCATCCGAAAGACGCCCTATGTGGCTCAACCGTTTAACTAACGAGGAAAATTTTGGCCTGGTAGCCGTTGAACCGGGTAGTAGCACGCGTATTTACCTGGATGGAAAAATGGATGATTGGGAGCGTATTAATGCATCAGAAAAAGCCATTGGCGGTGATAAATTTAAGCTTATGGCCAGTAGTGATGAAGCCTATTTATATCTAGCCATAGAAAATCCCAATGGATGGAACTGGGATGAAGAAGAACTGTTAATCGCCTTTGACAACCAGCCCGGTGGCAATAAGTACATATCCACACCCGCTGTTTCCTTAAATGAAGGGACTGAATTTTTGCTTTCCGTTAAAGGGCAGCATAATGCAGTACTAAAGGTTGCCAGTGCCTATGACCAGCATACTTATCTATATGGGCGGGTGCTTAAAATGATTCCCTTCAATGAATCCTTAAGCCAGGAAAACAATGGGCTTTTCTTGCCCTGGAAATTATGCCTGAGCCGCGAACTGTTTTTACCAGCATCTAATAAGACTATCCCGTTTGAAGAAATTGAAATAGGTCGCCTGTTTTACGGGAACAGTAATCCAACTTCCCCTGATTTTAATAGTTTAAGTGATTTTTATTGCGGAGAAAAAGTAATTGAATTCCGAATCCCCTGGATGATGCTGGGCTTTACCGACCCCAGCACTCACCAGGTATGGGCCTATCCTCATCATCAAAATCTAGGTGAGTTTAGCACTATAACTTCGTCAGCTCTAAACATTCAGCTGCTAAGCATTAATCCGGATAATTCTCAAATTGTCTATAAAAGCGAAGTTCTGCCCTACATATGGAAAAGCTGGGATATACCCAGTTTTCACGAACGTTATAAAGAGAGTTATTATATCCTTAAATCATATATCGCCAATTCCAAGTAACTGCCGGGATCGCTCAAAAGGCGGTCAAAATAAACACGTTATGGTCATACCTACTACCGTATACCACCAGAAAGATCCACTGGTTTGGAATAAACTTTTAAATCCTGCATAAAACCATATATGATGATAACTAAGGGGGAGGGAGAGTATGTCCAGGGTCAGGTTGCTGATATTAACCGGGCTATTTATGGGGTTGGCAGGTTTCTTACTGGGAGTAGGCTTTCTATTTCAAGTAAATGTCCCCGTAGAAGCGTTTCTGGCCCGGCAGGGAACTTCTCAAACCCTTATCAATGCCGCCATGATTGGCATTATTATTCTGTGGGCCTTAACCACCGCCTGGATTACCCGCTGGTTCTTCCGTAAAATATTGTGCCGGGAAAAGCCGCCATTATTAGTAATATACCTGATATTGGGGATTTTAGTGCTATTGGCTACTGTCGTTTTTTATTTCCTTTTAACCACTGGAAGTCCGTTAATAGCCCGGCTACAGGGTTCAGTATCAGAACCGGCAGAGCACTTTACTTTCGGTCCTTATCCTGATAAGCCTCGTTTACAGGAGCTTAAAGCTGAAGGCTATGAAGGGGTTATTTCGCTTCTAAGCCCCATGATTCCTTTTGAGAAAATACTCCTGGAGGAAGAAATAGAGCATGGAAAACAAATCGGCATCACTATTCACTCCCTGCCCATGCTTCCCTGGGTGAGCGAAAACCAGGAATCCATTCAGCGAGCCATGGAATTGGCGGAGTCGAGCGATAAACGCTATTATGTTCACTGTTACCTGGGTAAGCATCGGGCCGATCTCATTAAACGGGTTCTGATGGGACAAGAGACAGAAAACGAGGAAACCCAGGAATATATTTATAAAACCAGGCTGGAACGGGGTAGACTATGCTTCTATCAGGATAGCCGTATCATAATAGGTCCCTATCCTACCGATGAAGAGTGGTTTCATCTGATTCAAAGGGGCCAATTCCTGGAGATTATTGCCGACCTCGATCCGGATAATCCGGGGGATCTGATCTGGATAATACGCGAACAGAAAAACTGTCAGGAAATGGGCCTGAAATACACTGTTATGCCGGTACGGAAACAGGGTAATGAATACCAGGGATTGTCTGAACTGGCCAATTATATTGCCGACAGCCAGCATAAGGTATATGTACACGGATTTCTCATCACGGAAAAAAACCACCTGCTAGATGGATTCCTGCGGGGTGGAGATTTCGAACATATGGGGAAGCCTTATCCCGAGTGCCTGCAAGGGGGAGAGGTGTTTCGGGTAAGCTATAATCTATTTTTGGGACCCCGACCTGTAGCCGAAGAGCAGGATTTGCTTAAAAAGGCCGGGATTACACATATTGAAGAACTTGACTTGAAGGAAAACATATCTCCTGCCGGTGCCGCTACTACTATTCAGACTTTACCACCAACCAGGGGAGTTTACTTTTTCTATGGATTTCCTTCCCCGGATTACTGCAGCCAGGTTGCTTCTATACTATACAACCGTTACTATGGCCTCAACCTGGATAATATTCCACCATCAATCGGCGGGCATGCAGTAGATAGAATTACCGAACGTCTGTTGGTAGGACGTCAACCCACAGCAGCTGAATTACGTACACTGGCTGAGAAGGGCGTCAGAACCGTGGTGCAACTGGAAGAAACGGAATTACCTTCGGACAAAAACCTGGATCTTATTAAACAAACTGTAGAAGCAGAGGGCATGCGTTTCGAACTCCTTTACCGAACCGAAGATTATCTAAACCATATAGCAAAAGAGGTGCAACGAGACGACAACCCCTGTTACATCGTGGCCGCTCCTTTTATTCAAAATGCGGTTGTTATTGATCTTAAGTCATACCGACTATAAGGCCCCTGAAATCATAAATGTCAAGATAAAAAATTTAAATTCGATAAAAGCTATTAGTTGAACTCCGATAGAGTTTAATATAGTTTGTATTTGATTACAAATATAATGTTTCGCATAGAGTATGATTTTGGGGGCCATTACTTCCCAATAATTGAAATATAATAACTAGCATTTTTCTTCAAATAGTCAAAAAATGTATTCCAGTAATCAAAGTAAAGATAAAACAGGACTACCAGTAAAAGCGAGAGCAGCGATAAGGCAATCCCCAATTTTCCCACCCAGCTCATTCCATAATGAAAGGATACCTGGTGTCTTCCCGGCGGTAGTTTGATATAAATAAGATTATCCATATTTTCAACCAGTAAAGGTTTCCCATCCAGCCAGGCTTTCCAACGAGGCGTATAGGTAACCGAAACCAGAACCGGTGTAGCTTCCTGGGTATCATAGCTGAAACTGAAACCATCATGGTACCACTCATCCTTCAAGACCGGAAAGGGATTAGGAATAATGCTTTTGTTGGGATGAGCTAGATCCATCAATTGTTCCAGCATCATACGGATTTGCTCTCCCTCAGCCGAGTTTAACTGCTGCCCGATAGCCAGACCTACAAAGTATACCCTATGTCCATTTACCTCTTTATAGCCTATGGCGGGAACCTCTCTATCCTCGCCCTGCATTACCGCCCAAATTTCATCCAAATTCCCCAGGGCCGGAACCCGCCCGGTCGGATCTGCTTTTAGCCAGGCCTCTCCTTTTATTGGCGCTTTTTCGCTCATTTTGAGCCTGGAATCACTTTCAATCGTTTCCCAGTAGGGGATTATATCCAGCAAAGACCACGTTTCCTCCCGTCCCATAGACACAACAACTACCTTGCCAGCTTCAGCCAGATCTTCTACCATACTTTGAAACCTGGTAAAATCCTTTACTTCTGTTTCTATTAAATATATCAACTTAAACCCTGCCAGATACTCCGGAGAATAATCTTCCAGACAACTTGAATAACCCCGGATCATCCAGGGAAAGTACATCTCAAAATTTATAGCCGCTTTGCCAACTACCAATGCATCCCTCTCCTGCCGCAGGAAATAGGAGGAAGGAGCCGAATTGAAAAGGATGCTTTTCCCTTCATCACAGTTTAATATACGAAAGCCATGGTTAACTAAAGCATTTATTACATTTGAATAGTTATTGGAAACAAAGGCTGAACGTGTATTCCAAAATAATAAATTCCTGGCAACATAATCGCTGCAACCATATGGAATAGCAATATTATGCTGCCATATAGCTCGATTATGAGGTGTCCCCTCAATATTCCACCCATCGGTCATGTTTAATTTTCTTAACATTGGAAAGTAACTCATGTCACTATTTACTGGCATCACCCAGGCAAACCGTCCGTTTTTGAAGGCCTGTTTTTTAATGGGTATTAAATTTATATCTTTATTTTGCTTAATACAAGAACTACTATAGAAGGAAATCTGTCGCGGATTAATATCGATTAAAACAAACACCATACTGGCAACAATTATTACTATACCGACCACGCGCCCATGTCCTTTATCCCAATACTTAATACAGAACCAGATAAAATATGCAGATACAATTGCTACTAAACATACTGAGAAACTCAGTATTCTCCCTGCTACCAGGTTTTCGTGCATAGGTATGTACTTATAACCCGGAATTTGGTAACCAAAAGAAAATACTATACTAATTAACAGGCCCATAGCCATACTATAAAACCATCGATAATCATAGCTTTTGCCTATCTGCCCCCTCTTGTTTCTTCTCACATCCCGTCTTCGCAAGATTTGGGATAAGAATAGTGTAAGTAGGGCAATGACAATAAGTGAGGTGGCAAAATAGTACCAGCCACCATTTCGACTTACCAGAGTAAACCAGCTTATTTTGGCTGTATGGATTTTTACCGCTTCAGATAACAAATAGGGTATGCCTGGATTCTCCCATTGAGTTACACCCGGTACCCACCAGAACGAAACCAAAGCGGCGCCAAATGCTACCGCCAGTACCCATAATAGCAACCTTTTTATGTTTATAAGCCGTAAAAAAAGCAACGAGAGTCCTATAACGGCAATAATAACAGCTATCATAAAGCTATGCATAGCGTGGGATAAAATAAGCATTGCTACGCTTATAATTACAGCCAGCCAACTTAGTTTCGATTTATCTTTAAAAAACAAAAGAGAAAAATATAAAAACCACGGGGAGAAGGCAAAAATGGGGCCCTGAGCGACCACTCCATGAGAAAAGAGCGAATACGTTAGAAAAGGATCAATCACATATATAACTCCGGCCCATATTCCCACCCAAGGCCCGATAAATTTTCGACAAATCCGCCATGCCCCAACACCTCCAATTAATAAAGAGAAAAAACCGAAGAACTTGAAGGTAATCATTATGTTGTTAAAAATTAATTGTACTGGTACCAAAAGCAGGTATGATAGTGGAGGGTAGTATTGCACCACCGTTGACCCATTGTACCAGTAGGGGAACCAGGCGGGCCACTTCAATTCCTTTAAACAGTCGGCAATATATTGAATTTTCGCCAGGTGTCCCATCCCATCAGCCGTCATAGGATAATAGTTGTTGGAAACTAACAGTAATGGCCACAGTGCATAACCTAACGTAGTTGCAATAATAATTATGCTCAACCAGGCTTCCCTTTGGTAGCAGTATTGATATATTGTGCTGGTTAAGTTCCCTTTTTGATTATCATCCATTTTCGAAATGTCTATTGACCCTTTCCCAATAGTCTTAAGCAGTGATAATACCTGACTAAATCTTTAATCCCTTTCCCAAAGCGCATTTTTTCTTGGGAAGCAAAAAGAGCTTCAAGTAATCGTTTATGGTCAGCCATAATTTCAGCTTACTGGGGCTTACTTTATAGTCATAACGCAAGATTAATGGTACTTCCTCAATTTTTTTTGCCAGGGTAGCTACTTTGAGTAATATTTCCACACTGGTAGCGAAGCTGCGAAATTTTAAAAATGATTCCTCACTTTGGGATAAAGCCTGGTATAATACGGAAGTGTTATAAGCCCGGAAACCAACCGTATAATCCTTTACTCCCTTAAGTGGGAAAAAGATGGAAAGCAAAATCCTGGCTCCCAAACTGTAAACCTGCCTTAATGGAGGAACTCCCACCTGTTTACCCCCGGAAGCAAATCGCGAAGCTATTACGATATCTGATCCCAAATCAACCTTTTCTACCATTTGGCAGATAACATCGCCCGGATGTGAAGCATCCGCATCCAGAGTAACCACACACTGTGAACTCATCCTTATCGCCTCGCGGAATCCGGTCAAAATGGCCTGCCCTACTCCCATATTTTGCATGTGCGACAAAACCACGAGGCGCGGATTTTCTTGAGCCCACCTGTTTAAAAGGGTCAAGGTATCATCCTGGCTGCCATCGTTTACCGCTACAATACGGTAATCATACGATAAAGGCACGGAAAAGCACTCATTAAACATCTGGTACAATAGAGGAATTGATAATTCTTCATTATACATAGGCAAAATAATAACCACTAATTTGTCAAGCATTACTCACCCTTCCCCAATCAGATATGCAGGAAATAAACTCCCAGCGATACCAGAATTAACCCAACAATCTTTCCCGAACTGACTGTCTCATTAAACAATAAAATAGAAAATACAAAGACGATAATATAGGATAGGCTTACACTGGGATAAGCCTTGCTCAGTTCCATATTGGAAATAACCTTAATCCACAAAATCATACTGCTGACAAAACAAATTACACCCGTTATTATCCAGGGATTGGTAAAAATATGTATAATGGTGTTTATGGTTTGAGGCCAAGCTAAATCTACCTGCCCCATACGGGTTACAGCATACTTCAATAATACCTGTCCGCCGGCTCCCAAAAAAATCGAGATAAATAGATATATAAGGTTGTTATTCACTAATTCACCTGCCTTCTTTTTGCCATCTCTTCTGTAAAATCTGCGGCATAGTCCTGCAAAATGGATTGTAGCTCCAATACCGGATTCTGGGTTTTCCAGCTTTTATCTTCAGTCAAGACGGCGATAATCCCAGCGAGGCGAAACCAGTAAACCAGGTAACGATATAGGGGCATGAATAAAACAATCCACCATATTTTTTGCAATTCCTTTTGGTATTCAGGAGCCGATCCCTTGTAGGCTATATAAAAAGTACAACTCTCCAGAATGAGATAGCAAACAAACATTCCTACCAAAGCTATTATAATGGTTGGCAAGGGATACCCAAGTAAATACAAGAAAGGCAACAAAAAAGTCCAGGCCAGACGAGAGAAAGCCAGAGTATGATCCGATATTAGAATTCGCCCGGTAAAATCTAGCAAGGCTCCAAAAATGTTGGGAATCCGCTCATAATGCACCCCGGTAACTTCTACCTCGCCTCGCTGCCAACGTAAACGTTGGGAGTAGAGGCGACTTAGATTTTCAATAGGTTCCACATAGGCTACAGCATCAGCAATAAAGCCAATCCGCCCCTGGCTTTCTTCAATAGCACGACGAATATTGAAAGTAAGGTCGGTATCTTCAGAAACAGTGCGGGTCTGGTATAAAAAAGACTGGAGAATTATGTCCCGCCGGAATATGGAAAAAGCACCGGAAAGGGTGAAGATAGAGTTCTTAATATCCTGGTAACGCCGGCCAATATCAAAAGCTATGATATACTCAATAACTTCACAGTAGTTTATCATATCAATAAAGCTACTCCCCTCACCCAGCTTTTTATCCACCCTGATAGAACCGGTAGCTGCAGCTAAACTGGGTTCTTTTTCAAAAGCCTTGACCACATTAAGTACAGCATTAGAATCCAACCAGGTATCTGAATCCACATTCATCATGTAGCTGCCGTGACCAGAATACATACCGGCATTGAGGGCAATGGATTTTCCAGCCCGTTCCAGGGAGCTCCACATAACCGACATTTCCGGGTGCTGGTATTGAAAACGCTGGAAAATGTCAAAACTCTCGTCTTCACTGCCATTATTAACACAGATGATTTGGATGGATTCCCGAGGGTAAGTTTGCATGGCAATAGAATCCAGACAATGAGCCAGGGTATCAGCTGAATTATGTACTGGTATTATTACGGTTACATAAGGAAAGAAAAACAAGTCCTCTGTTTTCTCCTCTTTCCAGGGCTTATTTCTTATAAAACTTATAAAATAAACCATGGCCGTAGAGACATCAATCAGCAGAGGTACCATCAACCAAATACCCCAGAACAGCCCAAAAGCTAATATCCTCGCCAACCACACTTCAATCATTCTTTACATTCCTCCGAATCTTTTCCAAAGAAGGTCGAGTTATTAACTGCCAGTAAAGGCCCACCGCCAGCATGAAGAAAAGCAAGCGACCAAATAAGGTGTGGGCAATAAAGCTCATATTTCTTCCCCCGCTATGTATTATGACAATTACCAATAAAAGTCGTAAAAGGTTTATCAGGTAAATCCCCAAAGCTCCCCCCAGAGCAACCATAGTTCTTTTCGGCAAGCGGTGAACCGGGTAAAAGATAATCAAGGAGAAAATAATACAAATCTCAAGCAGTCCTGAATTCTCAATATCTATGGCTATGGTAGTCCAACTGGAATCTATTTTAATAAGCACCAGGAGAGTACCCGGGGAACGGTCAAATATATGAGTAACAATACCTAGATAATCTAAGGTATGGTGCAGGATAAGGCTGGTATACTGCTCCAGACAATACTCCACTAGAGAAGCATTAAAAAGCAATACCAATATACAGCAAAGGCCTACAGCAGCCCAAACATAATATAATATCCAAAGTCGGTGATAATAAAGAAAGAGAGTAAGACCCAGCCATAGCAGACAAGCCACTGCAATACCAGCCCGGCTTTTGGTAACTGCCGGAAAAGGCGCCCACTGTATGTCACCCACATCAGGAAGACGATCACTCTGACCGCTAATATCAGCCAGATAAAAACGCATGTATTGAGCGGGGTAAGCTTCCAAATCCTCCATGGGAATGGCGAACTCCATTCGGGAAGTACTAAAGCCAGTTCCTTCACCCCAGCGGCCTCCATATTTACCCTTAAGATCACCTTCCATTGAGTACAGGTATACGGTTACATCTCCCCTCTGCAAACCCTGGGGGCGATAGAAAACCTGCGCATATTTATCTACCTTATCGGTGTACTCTCCATTATTATTGAGATCAAAAAAAAGACAACACTCCATTCTACGACTCCGGGGTTCGGGTAAATAGCGCTCAATCATAAAGTATAGCCGCCCGTCATTCTCGTTAGTGGCCCAGGAAATCTTCTTGAAGTCATTACCACTGCGCCCATCGCCTGAAGGATCGGAGAGAGATGTTCGCCCGCGCCAATCTCCAAACTGCCCATCCAACTGAAGATTTGGCACCAGCCAGCTTCCCGGAGGCCATAGCCATATCACCAATATTATAAAAGCCAGACCTCCAAACAGTTTTATTCGGGACTTCACTCCTTATCACCCACTATTTTATACCAGACTAAAGCGGCCAGTAGTAGAAAAATTGTAAACAGGCTCAGGTATTTTCCCCAGTTAAATATCGGAGTTTTTTCAATGCTCATTTCCAGGCGGTGTTTTCCGGCTGGTAGTCTTAGCTTGAGCAGGTTTTCATAGGTTCCTGCTTCTATCCTTTTCCCATCCAGTTTTACTACCAGGCCATCTATTCGTGAAATGGGGACAATCATCTCCCTATCCTTTTCCAACCGATATGACATACGATATCCCTCCTCACTGGCTTCATAGTCCTGCAAGGGGAGGAGAGTGTCACCC
>Ga0255342_1005594_pt1 | contig 11959 bp, 11 predicted proteins | sample wastewater_treat_3_FD_192416 | JGI IMG/M metagenome (GOLD analysis project Ga0255342, IMG submission 192416) | Wastewater microbial communities from Lulu Island WWTP, Vancouver, Canada - plant14 | ecosystem: Engineered > WWTP > Wastewater > Unclassified | place: Canada: Vancouver, British...
AGGTCATAACCTGATATCTTTGGTCCTTCAAAGAAAGGTCTTTATCAACGGAGAACTCAAGGAGGCTGCTTAACTATGACTCAGGCCGAAGGGTACCCTCCGTCCACAACATTTGACAATACCCCAACCTGAATTTGAGTTACTAAAACAGCAAAATCGGGTTTATTGGCCCAAAGATGGTAATGGGCTCCCAAGGATTAAATTATGGCCAGAAGATGCAAAAGGGTTAGTACCGGATACCCTATGGATGGCAAATGAAGTGGGAGATACTGAGGATTCTAAAAAATTGTTACTTGAAATATTCTCTGACCAAGAGGTTAATTTTCATGCCCCCAAACCTCATCAGCTCATACAGCGCATACTAAAGATATCAACGACTAAGGATTCACTAGTACTCGATTCTTTTGCAGGAACAGGATCAACCGCTCATGCTGTGCTGGCAGCTAATAGAAAAGACGGTGGTAATCGCAAGTTCATTCTAGTGGAATGCGAAGATTATGCAGATAAGCTTACTGCTGAGCGTGTAAGACGCATTATTAAAGGATATAATTTTACGGGAACATATCGAGAAGAATTGCTGCGTGCAAAACTGACGTTTTCAAAGCTTAAGAAAGCCCACGATCTGATGGAGCAAGTTATCGGCATCGAAACGCTAGAAGGTCATCGCTTTGATAAAATCACAAAGAAAGTTGCTGGTGGTGAGTTGATCGTCACAGGCGAAAATGAGATTAAAGAACGGAATATAGGCCTGGGAGGTTCATTCACCTTTTGTACCTTGGGTGAAGCAATCCAACTCGATCAACTTCTCACCGGCGACAGTCTTCCATCGTCCGAAGCACTTGGATCGGTTTTGTTCCACATGGCAACAAATAAGGCATTCGACACAACACAATTTTCAGAGAAAGACGGGGTTGGATATCTTGGTGAATCGCCTACATATTATGTGTGGTTAATCTATAAGCCCGATCTCGATTTCCTAAAATCACGAGAGGCTGCTTTGACACTTGCCAGAGCGAGAGAATTCGCTGAGCAGAAAACTGGGAAAAGGCATTTGGTGTTTGCCCCAGCACGTTTTGTATCGCAAAAGATGTTAAACGATCAAAATCTACCTGTAGAATTTGCCCCTTTACCATTTGCTCTGTATCGTATTGAACGGGTGTGAAGATGTTACGCCACCTTGATTACCAGACACGAGTTCTGCAGATTTTCGCTGATTATCTCACTGAGCTATCCTCTTATAAACTACAAGCAGATCGCGTTTCAGAGTTGGCATCGCAAAACCCGGAGTTGGGTCTTGATGTCCCCGACTTTCCAGCCAAAACATGGGAGGCTATGCGTACCGCAGGTAAACTCCCCATTTCGCGTACCAATATGCCGTTTTCACCACGCATTGACGGTATTGGAAGGCCAGTACCCAATGTGGTGCTAAAGGTACCAACCGGCGGTGGTAAAACTTATCTGGCAGTATCTGCACTTTCCCGTATCTTAGGTCGATATATCGGTCGCAACACTGGTTTCGTGCTGTGGATTGTACCTAATGAGGCAATCTACACTCAAACCAAAAAACAGCTCATTAACCGGCAACACCCATACCGTCAGATGCTTGATCGAGCTGCAGCCGGGCGCGTGCTTATATTGGAAAAGAATGATCGTTTAGATGCGCGAGATGTTGAAAACAATCTGTGCGTTATGTTGTTAATGTTGCAGTCGGCCAACCGCCAAACTCGCGAGTCGCTTAAAATGTTCCAGGATCGCGGAGATGTGCATGGATTCTTTCCTGATGAGGGCGATCAAGAAGCACACCGGAAAGTACTGGAAATGACGCCAAACCTCGATGCATACGGAAAATTGGCAGAAGCTGATACTTTCTGGCCTATGATCAAGGACTCGCTTGGTAATGCCCTGAGACTGATCAGACCAGTAGTTGTGATGGATGAAGGGCACCGAGCCATATCAGAACTGGCATTCAAAACTCTGTATGGTTTCAATCCCTGTTTCGTTCTTGAACTTACTGCCACCCCAAAAGACGTAGCGGCTACTGGAGGAAGAAATCCTCGCCCAGCAAGACCTGCAAATGTACTCGTGGAAGTGCTGGGCATCGAGTTAGATCGGGAGGGAATGATCAAGATGCCACTCAATCTTGATCCGAGACAAACCGCAGACTGGAGGGCAACATTAGCAGCTGCCCTAGACCGTCTTAATGCACTTGACAGAGATGCACAGCGTCTCCAGGCAGAGAAAGGACACTATATTCGGCCTATTCTTCTAGTTCAGGTAGAGCGTACTAGCGAAGAGCACCGTGATGGTATGCGAATACATGCCCTTGATGCAAAAGAATGGTTAAAGACTGCTGGACTTGATGAAGCTGAGATAGCCATAAAGACTGCCAGTACAAATGACCTCAATAATCCCGAAAATCAGGACCTTCTTGCACCGACTAATAGGGTGCGTGCTATTATTACCAAACAGGCCCTACAGGAAGGCTGGGACTGCCCTTTTGCGTATGTATTGTGTTCTCTCGCAGCTAGTTCTAATCTTGCAAGCATGACCCAACTCGTCGGACGTATATTACGCCAACCCCATGCGGAGAAAACCGGTGTACAAACCCTTGATGAATGTTACGTCATCACTCACCATGCTGATACTGCGAATGTTGTACAGGCGATAAAGCAAGGGCTTGAAGAAGACGGCTTGGGCGATCTGATAAAAGAAATCAAGACGAGTGATCCGAAAGCCAACGGGAAGAGCATCCGGACAGTGCAAAGGCGTACTAAGTTTCAAACAACAAACATTTACTTGCCACTTGTGTTGCGAGTGGAGAATGGAAGTATACGCCAATTAGACTATGATGCGGATATCCTCTATGCCATCGAATGGCGCGGGCTAGATCCTGGACCGCTTGTATCTCAGATTCCGGAGAATGCCCGGGCAATAGACAGTCAGATGCGCCGTATCCGTCTTTCTGATTCCGGCGCAGAGCGTATTATCACTGAAGTAGCTGATAGTAATGCCGAGACGCTGAATCTCGATCCAACTTATATGGTGCGCATGGTCTCGGACATCGTGCCAAACCCATGGATTGCAAGGGACATTATTGGAATATTTGTCTCAAGGCTAAAAGCCCGTGGCTTCAGTGAAGTGTGGCTAGGTGAGCATGCTGGTTTAATAGTAGAGGAACTACGCAAGTGGCTGGAAATTCAGAGAGATATTAAAGCTGAAGCATTATTTCGTACTGAGGTGAAGGCTGGCCGTATACAATTTCGCCTTCGCGCTGATGGGAAAAACTGGCAAATGCCAATCGAGGCAGAAACCTACGAACCGGAAAACGCCAGACAGCTAGTGGGCAAGAATGGAGGTCCGCTTGAACGCAGCTTGTTCGCACCAATTTATGAAGGCGATTTTTCCAGTCAAGACGAACGCGATATCGCGGTGTATCTTGATGGTGATGAAGCGTTGCGTTGGTGGCACCGTAATGTTGCTCGCAAGCAATTCTCTGTACAGGGCTGGAGGCGCGAGAAGATATACCCTGATTTCATTTTTGCAGTACAGAATAATGAAGGCTCAACACGTACAGTAGTATTGGAGATGAAAGGCATTCATCTTGCCGGCAATGCGGATACTGAATACAAGAAGGCGGTTCTCCAACTTGTATCTCAGCACTTCGGGCATGATACGACTATACCAGCAGGTAAATTAGAAATTTTTAAACCTGATGGTGAGCGGGTGGAATGCGATCTTGTCTTGATGAATGAGTGGAAAACTCGTCTGCCTATATTTCTGAAGGGATAGTTACAAAAGAGTGCTTTCATTATCCAAGAACAGCCGTGCATACTTTACCAAGTATTATCCTGTTGATTCTATCAAGGAGTTATACCTGATGAGATAACTATCCACTATGTGTTAACAACGCTTTGTGCAAATTCATTCAGAATGGCATCGTAATGTCTAGTCACAAAAGTGCTTTCGCATTCTCTTATGGCTACTGGAAGAACCTAATATTGAATTTACACACAAAGCTTTTACGAAGATTTTCCAAGGAACAAAACATGATAAATGGACTTAATCCTTGGAATTTGGATTGCATCTTCAGCCAGATAATTTACACACCGTTCGGTATGTAAATCATATATTGACTATGATTGATGATTATATTAGTATAACTGACTATAATTGATATATGGAGGTGCAGGCTATGAGATATGTTATCTATCTGAGGGTAAGCACAGACGAGCAGGCAGACAGCAGGGCCGGGCTCAATGCTCAGTTGGATTCCTGCAAGGTCTACATTCAGCGGAATGAGGGGGTATGCACTGAGGTCTTTTCAGATGAAGGAATCAGCGGAGCGGCAAACTTGGAGAAAAGACCTGGATTACTCCAGGCAATTGCTTCACTCGGCAAGGGTGATACCTTAGTAGTCGCCAAGCGGGACCGGCTCGGGAGAGATCCTATCGTAACTGCAATGATAGAAAGTGCCATTGCCCGGAAGAAGGCGCGGGTAGTTTCTGCGGCAGGCGAAGGAACAGACGGCAATGGTCCGACAGACGTTCTCATGAGGCGTATGATTGATGCCTTTGCGGAATACGAACGATTAATCATCAAAGCCCGGACATCGAGCGCATTACAGGCAAAGAAAGCCCGAAGTGAGCGCGTGGGCTCCATTCCTTATGGTTACAGGCTTTCCGGCGACGGCATCCACATTGAAGAGAACCCGGCAGAGCAGGAAGTGATTGCAGAAACCATGCGGCTCAGTGCGGCAGGGCTCAACCTTCCGGCGATATGCAGAGAGCTTGAGCGAAAGGGATTCACCACCAGGACCGGTAAGACGTTCCTGCCCGTACAGGTTCAGAGGGTATTGAAAGCGGCATGAGCAAGAAGGCAATCAACATGGACATGGTGAGGGAAGCCAGGGCTAACCTTGAACGTATCGCCAGGGAGCACCCGGAGCTTACGAACCTATCCGGGCATGATGCGGTAAGACTATTAGAGGGAGTTTTCAACGAAATGGTAGACAAAGACAAACTGACCTTCTCCCTTGGAGAGGCAGCGGAGATCCTGGGGCTTCACAAAGAATACTTGAGGCGTAAAATCAAAGACGGTTCTCTCAAGGCCATGAAGACCGGGAAGCAGTATATCATCTCTCGGGCAGATCTACAGGCTTACTATTCAGCGCATGGCGGTGGCAAGCTGTTCGATAAGTGACGGCGTATGTACTGCCTGCTAATGGCAGCAGCCACCGGCATACCCCTGGTGAATGGTGGTCGTCGTACGGATGGTAACAGTACTTCCCTTCTTTGTCCGGGCACAATCTGGTTTCAGAACAATCCTAATTGCCTGATAAATTTTCAAACCATAATCGAATTTATCAGGGTCTATTTCATGCCCCCATTCGTTTTCATATTCGATAATTCTGATACACATTTTGCACATACCGAAGCCCCTGGGGAGGGGGGAGGAAGCCTCGACACGTTGCGCGTACAGGTATCCAACTCGATTCTACACGGAGGGCTGAAAATTGGTTATACGAGTTTGATATCATTATTGTTTCGGTTAATATAGTAATATCTCCTAATCATACTATATGGAAAACCATGAATCCTGTGGCTTCTGGTATTACTCCCAATGACATGATTGGCGGGGAGATACGGGCAAGACCTTCACACACCTAATTCAGTCATTCGACTAATCAAACATCTTCGCATAGATATATCGCGATTGCCGGATCTGTATTGCTCCCGTGAGCGCAGCATAACCATCATCTTGTGCGGAGTGAATACTGCCCTCAATTCGTGTCTCCAATCTGCGCAGCACTCAGCTATATCAAATATATCAATAATATCAATAGGTAGTATGACTTGTGAAGTCTTTGACTGATTTTCCGCAGTTGTGCAACAGTATAGATAGAACACTAGCAAAAAGAAGATAAACGGCTATAGGGCAGATGAGAAACGGCAGACGGAATGAGTTGAGGGCAGTGTGGTCAATAGTTGGGAAAATCACCGATAATAGATTTAGGGCCGCAGAATAAGAATATTTTTCGGAAGAATGGATAAAAAACTTGAGAGAACACTTCAAAAAAAAACATTCAAAACGATTACACATACGGATGCACATGCCGGAAGGCATGAAACCAATAACAAAGGAGAATGAGTAATGGTCAGCAAGAAGTTCATTGAAGCACTGATTAGCGCCAAGGAATCGGGGAAGCCTCTTCATCAGATAGCATGGGATGCGGGAGTATCGCCAGGGATGCTCTACAAAATCAGCGCAGGAATCGACAGGCCCAAGCCAGGAGATAAGAGAGTCAAGAAGCTCTGTGTATACCTGGGATTGAGTGAGGATGAGGCATATGCAGACGAGCAGCAGACCAAGAAAGCGGGGATAGTGTAGACACGGGAGAAACTGCATGAACATTATTGAATCCCGCTATCGTGATGCCCTTCACAACATTCCTGCTCCGGGGCAGGGCTGTCACCCAGCCCTTTTGTCGGTGGCAAACCTGGGCGTTATGGCAGAGATAGAGCCCCATGAGCTTCACGATGAAATCAGGCAATCAATCCGGATGGGCTCTAGACGGGTGAAGGACCGTGAGATAACGGAGGCAATCAGTAAAGCCCTCAGTGACCACAGCAACGGGACATACACCCCGAAGCTGAAGCCCGAACCCATCGTTAAGGATGGGGAAATATCCCGGCAGCGTATCATCCAGAAGGGTGCTATCTCGAATGATGCAGATCTTTGGGAAGAATCCCCGGTCAAGATTCATTGCCTACCTGAAGAAACCCCGGGCCTTCTGCTATCAACACTCTTTGAGCTCAATCACCTTGTATGGATCGGGGAGCATTATGATGATGGAAGAATCGGTGAAACAATCAGGACCGTTGCTGAATGGGTAGAATTTTTCGGCAATGGTGGCAAGACCGGACCCCATATCATTATCAATCCGCTCGATGGCGTCCGGGGACCGAAGAAATCAGGCGATGGAGAAACGCTCAGGGGCGATCATAACGTATTTGCTTTCCGGTATTGCCTTGTAGAATTTGACGACCTTTCCCGGGAAGATCAGATCCGCTTTTGGAGTGCCGTTAAATTGCCCATTGTTGCCCTGATAGACACGGGCGGGAAGTCAATTCATGCATGGGTGCAAGTTTCAAAGCTCGCAGCGGTGAGTACACCGGAACAATGGCAGGATGAAATCAAGCGCAAGCTATATGACCGAATTCTTACACCTCTGGGAGTCGATGCGGCATGTAGCAATCCCTCCAGGTTATCACGGCTTCCCGGGCATATCAGAGATGAAAAACAGACAATGCAGCGGCTCTTGTGGCTGTCTTCTGAAGGAAGGCCGGTATGCTGAATCAGCTTGAAGCACAGATCCGCGAGGCAGACCACCAGATCAGCGGTATCACGGCTGCAGAACTCATGCGGAAGACATTCCCTGAGCCCCGGTGGGCGGTGCCGAACATATTAACTGAAGGGGTGAACATCCTTGCGGGGAAGCCCAAAAAGGGGAAGTCAATTCTTGCCCTGAATCTCGGGATAAGCATCCCCTCGGGCGGTCTTGCCCTTGGACAGATTCCCGTTGAAAAAGGCGCGGCAATTATCCTTGCCCTTGAAGACACCGAGCGCAGGCTACAGGGAAGACTCCGGCAAATGCTATGTGGAGAAAGGGCACCGGCAAGCCTTCACCTGTTTACCCACTGGCCGCGCATGGATGCCGGGGGGCTTGAGCTCCTAGAGGCAAAGATACAGGAAATCCCCGATGTTCGTTTTGTGGTTATCGACACCCTGCAAAAGTTTAGAAAGCCCATGAGAAACAACGGCAATCTTTATTCCGAGGATTATGAGGCCGTTGCCCAAATCAAGGACATTGCTGACCGTCTGGGCGTTTGCATTCTCCTGATTCACCACCTGAGAAAAGCGCAGGCAGACGACCCCTTTGATACATTATCCGGCAGCTTGGGACTCACCGGCGGCGCGGATGGCATCCTTGTGATGGAGAACTCGAAAGGTAACACGATTCTGCACGTTACCGGGCGTGATGTTGAGGAAGCCGAGTATGCCATTGAACTTGACCGGCAAATGCTCACGTGGCGGCTCTTGGGCGAGCGGTCCGAGGTAAAGACAACAAGTGAGCAGCAGCTTGTTTACAACACAATAAAAGAGGCTTCCGAAGCCCTTTCACCGAAAGAAATAGCTGATATATCCGGCGTTAAGATAGGCACGGTTAAAAAGATATTGTCCAGGTTTGTGAGTGACCAGAGCATACACCGGACTACCTACGGGCGATATACCATAGGGGAGATGATATAATGGGTACTCCGTATACTCTGTACACTCTATACACTCCGTACACTCTGTCCACTCTTCTAGCATTATCCTCAAAGAGTACCCGGAATACTCAAAGAGTGTACGTAAGAGTCTACAAAGCAGGGCCGGTGATATCGTTTAATATCATCAGCTTACAACGAAGAGTATACAGAGTCTACAGAGTACCCACAGTGCCGGGAACTATTATCGAAGGAATGGAGAGAAAGAAAAAGGGGCTCGTATACGATTATATGGACTCATATATCCTTGTGCTGGCTCATGACACAACTTTTCAGCAGCGAGCATATAGGAGCGTGTCCTAAAGGCATAGATGGAAGTGACCAGCTTACCAGTTTGGCTCACAGCCGAGCAGGCTGCACAATATGCAGGCGGCATCAATGCGAAGTATATTCGCAAGCTGTGGGCTATGGGCAAGCTCAGATGCTCCCAACCGGATCTCGGGCAACGGGTCACAAAACGGGAATGGATAGACGAGTATCTGGAGAGTTGTGAGCTGAAACCGGATAGGTACACCGAGGAAAGAATTGACAGAGCATTGAGGAAGGTTCTTTATGGGTAGCATGGGTGTTAAGGTTGTGGAACATCCCAAGGGTTCGGGCAGACTGTATTTGCGTATCTGCCATAACTATCAGACGAAATACGTCTATGCGGGACCGAAGAACCGCAAGAATATCACAAAAGCTAACCGCAAAGCGGCTCAGATTGAATCTCTCGTCGCGATTGAAGGCAGCGCAGTACTCAACAAGATTTTTGATGATAGCGAATCCCCTACCCTCAAGCAGTACATCAATGGATGGACAGACGAGAAAGGCAAACACCGGGGATGGATTGAAAAGACAAAGAAGATTCGCAAGTATTCAACATGGAAGGGATACGATAATATCCTGAAACAGCGGCTCATACCGAAATGGGGAGAAAAACCACTTGATAAGATTGAGCCGAGTGAAATAGGTGATTTTGTCTTTGAATTGTCAGAGCAGAAATTAGCATACAGCACTATTGCAAACATCAAGAACACCCTTGGCGCGGTACTCAAGCAGGCCAAGAAGGACGGATATATCAGGGCCAATCCTTGCCATGAAATAGAGATACCGAGGGACCGGGATAAGGAAGAGGCAGAACCCAAACCGTTCAGCCTGAAAGAACGGAAGGCTTTAGAGGATTCATTCAGGAAGAACCATTCACGGTGTTATGCTCTAGTCTTCACTGGTTTCCGCACGGGCTTGCGAATAGGGGAACTGATCGGGCTCCAAGTGACGGACCTTGATTTCCTGAACGGTGTTATTGAGGTACAGAACAACATTACACGCGGTAGATCAACGACACCAAAAAGCCAGACCAGCAAGCGCAAGGTAAGGATGACCGAAGAGCTAAAGAAGATTCTCAGAGAGCAGATAAAAGCGGTAAAGAAAGAATCGCTCAAAAAGAAATGGGAGAGTGTGCCTGAATGGGTCTTTGTGAATGAGGAAGGAAACCATATCAATTACGGTAACTTCGTGCCAAGAGTGTGGAACAAGGCAATCAAGGAAGCCGAGATATCACGCCGGACCCCTCACGACATGAGGCACACCTACGCAACGATGAGACTGTCTGCCGGGCATCCTATCCATGAGGTAGCCAAGGAATTGGGGCATAGCTCACCGGTTATCACATACAAAGTGTATTATAAATTCATACCGGATGCGAGTGTGTCTAATATCAATGAGTTAGATAAATACCCTGGTAAAGAATCAGTAAAGAATCCGTAGAAAAAACGTGAAAATATGTCCTTACCATCGGCTTTTAACTTATTGATTTCATTACTGTAGACGGCATTAAAATGGTCTGCAAAACCGTTATTCACCGGTTCAAATCCGGTTGCCGCCTCCAGCTTTTCCAGACTTTTCGATGTTTTTTGAGATGTTCCGCTAAAGCATTGCTCAAGAATGCCAAACAATATTTAACATCGCTCGCATCACGAATATTTCACACCCCCTCAAAGAGTCTCTTTCAGACAAGTGATTGATCATTGAATATGGAGATCCTGGTAAGAAAATAAGGCGACAGACACCGTGCCATGAGCATAAGCCTTTGTTTTTTTGAAAAGTATAACTATCATGGGAGTACCTGCACTGAACGAGCCCTGAAAACCTGTCATTTATTACAGAGGGCAGGGGCAAGCCTCCCCTTTCCTGGAAAGAGTTTCATGAGCCATTATGGGATCGCAAATGCCTTTTTGCTTCACTGTCCTGAGAAGCGGCACCTTTTTGCGTAATACCCCAATCCCCCAATTTATGCCCCGGTTTTTTCAACAGCACGGGTAAAGTTATTTCATTCGTTCAGAATGATTGCTCATAAATGAATCAATTTATTAATCATTGAACAGATAGTCGTACCAGAACTTCTTGGAGCGATCGATATTCAGGTCCACATGAATGTGCTTGATCTGGGTGAACTCGAGAAGACCATGCGGCCCAAGTTCCCTGCCGACACCAGACTGCTTGTAACCTCCGAACGGCGCCAGGGGATTGAGAAGATGATAATCGTTGATCCAAACAGTTCCAGTACGAATCTGTTTTGCCACCTCGATAGCCCAAGGGATGTCCTTGGAGAAAACCGCACCCCCCAGTCCATAGATGCTGTCATTCGCCATATCGATTGCATCGCCGATGCTTTTATACTTAATTACTGATAACACAGGTCCAAAGATCTCTTCACGGGCGATAGTCATATCGTTTCGAACATCTTCGAATATCGTAGGTTCAATGTAATATCCCTTGGTGAGATGTTCGGGCTGTTTCCCGCCGATGGAACATGTTGCTCCTTCTTTCTTGCCTGTCTCGATATATCCAAGGACAGTATCGAGTTGTGCCCTTGAAATCACCGGCCCCATGGTCGTCTCCGGGTCCAATGGGTCCCCGACCTTTATGTGGGTTACCCGCTCTCTCACTCGTTCTATAAACTCATCATAGATGGATTCCGGTACAAAACATCTGGTCCCGGATTCACAGACCTGCCCCACATGGAAGAAGGTTCCGAAAAGAGCTCCATCAACGGCAAGGTTGAGATCGGCATCTTCCAAAATGATGGTGGGGCTCTTACCTCCCAATTCAAGAGTAACCTTCTTGATGGTGTCTGCTGCCAGTTTCATCACCTGGCGGCCTGTTTCTGTGGAGCCGGTCAGGGCGATCTTGTCTACCATGGGGTTCACACACAATTCTTTACCTACAACTGCACCAGAACCGGTTACCAGATTGAAGACACCGGGGGGGATATCACATTCAGCGAAGATCTTTGCCAGCTCTAACGCCGACAGCGGTGTATCGGAGGCCGGCTTCAGCACGATGCTGTTGCCCATTATGAGTGCAGGCGCCACTTTCCAAACCGCCATAAGTAATGGGAAGTTCCATGGAATGATGCCTGCACATACACCTATGGGTTCCCGATGGACGAAGTTCCAAGATATGTAGGGCAAATCGATCCAGGGGAGCGGTTCGTACGTTGCAACTCTTTCACCAAGCTCTACAAGGGTACGGAAGTGCTCGATACTGAATGGAAGATCCATCAGAGATGTCTTGCGGAACGTGGCCCCTGAGTCCATACTCTCCAAGGTGGCAATTTCGGTTTGCCGCTCTGCCAGCATCTCTACCAC
>Ga0255342_1005595_pt1 | contig 11958 bp, 8 predicted proteins | sample wastewater_treat_3_FD_192416 | JGI IMG/M metagenome (GOLD analysis project Ga0255342, IMG submission 192416) | Wastewater microbial communities from Lulu Island WWTP, Vancouver, Canada - plant14 | ecosystem: Engineered > WWTP > Wastewater > Unclassified | place: Canada: Vancouver, British...
TGCAGTTTTTGTTCCAACTTCTCATGCTGATATTGTAAGAAATTCAATGTTTGAGGCAGGTGCTGGTCAAATTGGAAATTACGATAACTGTAGTTACAATTTGCAAGGCGAAGGAAGTTTTAGAGCCAGCAATAATTCAAATCCATTTGTTGGTAAAATTGGCGAAACACATTTTGAAAAAGAAGTACGCATAGAAACCATCTATCCAAAATACCTTAGAAATAAAATATTACAAGCAATTTTCAAAACACACCCTTACGAAGAAGTTGCTTACGACATATACAAATTAGAGAATCCACATAATAATATAGGTTTGGGAATGATTGGCGAATTGGAACAAGAAATTGCAGAAATAGATTTTTTAAAACTTTTAAAAGAAAAATTTAATAGCACAATAATAAAACACAGCGAATTTTTAAACAAAAAAATTAAAAAAGTAGCTGTTTGCGGTGGCAGTGGTGCTTTTTTAATCAATACTGCAAAAAGCAGTAAAGCTGATGTCTTTGTTAGTGGCGACATTAAATTTCATGATTATTTTTTAGCAGAAAAACAAATATTAATAGCCGATATTGGACATTTTGAAAGTGAACAATTCACAAAAGAAATTTTTTATGATATTATTATGAAAAAAAATCCTAACTTTGCAGTCCGATTTTCGGAAAAAAATATAAATCCGATTAAAACTTTTTAAAATGGCAAAAGCAGAAAATAAAATTGACAAATCAACACAAAGTGTTACAGAAAAGCTTAAAAACTTGTACAGACTTCAATTAATTGACACTAAAATCGACCAAATAAGAATTTTAAGAGGTGAATTACCTTTAGAAGTCAATGATTTAGAAGATGAAATTGCAGGTTTAGAAACGCGAATAGCAAATTTTAAAAACGACATCACTAAACTTAATGAAGATATTTCGTTTAGCGAAAATGCAAAATTAGATGCCGAAGCTCTTATAAAAAAATACACAGAGCAACAAAACAACGTGCGTAATAACAGAGAGTTTGACTCTTTAAGCAAAGAAATTGAGTATCAAAATTTAGAAATTGAGCTCTGCGATAAGAAAATAAGAGAGTACAAACATGAAATTGAGCAAAAGACTGCACAAATAGAAGAAGCTAATGAAAAATTGGTTGACAAACAACAACATTTAGAGCAGAAAAAACAAGAATTAGATACTATTATTTCTGAAACTAAAGTAGATGAAGAAAAACAAAATAAAGAGAGAGAAGAAATTGCAGAAAACATAGATGCCAGATTATTAGCTGCTTACAGTCGTATTAGAAACAATGTTTTAAATAAATTAGCAGTTGTGTCTATAGAGCGTGATGCTTGTGGAGGTTGTTTTAATAAAATTACACCGCAAAGACAAATTGACATTAAATCAAGTAGAAAAATTATTCCTTGCGAATTTTGTGGTAGAATTTTAGTTGACCCAGATATTTTAGAAAAATAAAGAAATTAAAAACGAAGATTACTAAAAACAATCTTCGTTTTTTTTTGTTGTTAAAATAAAATAATATATAAATTGTGATTGTTAATAAAATGTTGATAATTATTAATTAGACTTATTATTAATGTATTAACGGTTTTGTATTTTTGTACCAAATTAAAAAAAGAATTGTTAAAAAAACTAAATATTAAAATTTAAAAAATTATGAGAAAAATTTCTTTACTAAGTGCTTTATTGTTATTTGTTACAATAACATTTGCACAAACAAATTTTACTGCCACTTATAACTTGGCTGGTAGTGACAACAATGTTATGTTATTTACATACAATGGCGACACTTATGAGGGTATAACACCGCAACCACTTTTAAAAGTAGGTGTTTCTACATCACCTAGTAATAATAATTACAGAGCTACAGATTGGCCTCTTGGAGCAACAAGTGGTAGTGATGTATTTACTGGAACTATTGATTTGGAGAAATACATAGGTTTCTCTATAGAACCAGTTACAGGTTACACTTTTACCATTACTTCAATTAAATTTGGACTTGGTCGTAGTGCTACTGGTCCTAGACAATTTGAATGGAGAGGTAATGCTGATGGTTTTGCAAGTACTTTAAGCACTTACGAAGCACTAAACACAAATCTTACCAATGTAGATGGGGTATTAACTTGTCTAGATGAAAATAGTAACTGGTTAAACAATACTTTAACACCAGGTGCAGCTTATCAAAATTTATCTACAACTACTGAATTTAGGTTGTACGCATATAATAGTGAAAAGGTTGGTGGAACTGCTGGACTACAAGGAAACCTAATTATTGAAGGTACTTTTGTTGCAACTGGAACTACAGTATTAACAATTAATAGTCCTGCAAACAACGCTATAGTAAACGAAGACCAAGTTGAAGTTAGTTTTTCTACAACAAACTTTGAACTAGGAACTGACGGAAAACTTGAATATAAATTAAATGGAGGAGCTCCTGCTTATACAACTACAAGCCCATTTACAATCACTGGTTTAGCAGAAGGCGAAAACACTATAGTTTTCCAATTAGTTAACATGGACAATACAGCTTTAGACCCAGCTGTTACAGTAACACGTACTGTTACATATGAAGTTCCTAACACAGATCCAAGTTTAACAATTACTTTACCTGCTGATAATACAACAGTAAATGTTAACGAAGTTCAAGTTACATTTACTACGACAAACTTTGAACTAGGAGTAGCTGGAAAACTTGAATATAAATTAAACGGTGGAACTGCTAATTATGTAACTACAACAGATCCATTTACAATTTCTGATTTAGCAGAAGGCGAAAACACTATAGTTTTCCAACTAGTTAACATGGACAATACAGCTTTAGACCCAGTAGTTTCTGTAACACGCACTGTTACTTATGAAATAGTTGTATTAGAACCTAGTTTAACAATAAGCTCTCCACAAGATGGAGCTATTATTTATTCTAATGACATTAATATTAATTTCACAGTTCAAGATTTTGTACTTGGTATAGATGGTAAATTAGCTTACAAATTAGATGAAGGAGCAATTCAATATTATACTGGCACAAGCCCACTTACTTTAACAGGCGTAGCATATGGTACGCATCAAATTTATTTTGAACTAGTTACAATGGCAGATGCTTCATTAGATCCTGCAGTTACAACTACTGTAAACTTTACTAACCAAGAACCTCTCCCTGGTGGAATGGAAACTTTCGATAATGCAAACATTGGCACTAGCTATGCAGATGGTTCATTCATTGGAAACAACAATATTCAATGGACTTACACACATTCTAGAGATGAAGGTGATTATGCAATCAATGGCAAAGGTTTAATGTTACGCAATGCTTTTGAAAGTAGCATTGAGTCAGAAGTTCTAAGTGGTGGTATTTCTTCTCTTGAAGTAAAATACCGTAAAGCATTTACTGCTGCAAAAGAAAGAGGTATAGAGTTATACATCAACAATGAATTAAAAGGAACATCTGAAGTTATTCCAGGTGTTAGTGGAGAAAATACAACAATCTATACATTAAGTGAATCAGCACTTAACGTACCTGGCGATTTTGTAATAAAAATCAAGATAGCAGGAAACGATACTCAAAATCGTCAAATTACAATTGATGATATTTCATGGACTGGCTATGCAGGCACAGAACCTTATTTAGCTATAACTTCTCCAAGCAATGGACAAATTTTCTATGAAAATACAGTTAGTGTAAATTACACAACAACAAACTTTACTGTTGGTACTGATGGAAAAGCAAAATATATTATTGATGGTGCAGCTCCTGTTTATACAACTAATAATCCTATTACTCTAACAAACTTAGCAGATGGCGAACATACTTTTAGTTTAGAATTAGTAAATATGGATAATGAATCTTATTCTCCAGCAGTAATTCGTACAATTACTTTTACTACCAATACTGAAGGTCCAGAATTTACAGATATCTATGATATTCAATACACATTAGATGAAAGCGGTGATTCTCCTCTAAAAAATCAATATGTTTGGGTTAAAGGTATTGTTGTTGCAAACTTCAATCCTAGCACATATGGAGAAGGATACTATATTCAACAAGGAGGAGGTGCTTGGAATGGAATTTATGTTGCCGACCTTGTAAATTCTCCAACAGTTGGCGACTCTGTTATAATTGCAGGTAAAGTTGTTGAATCTTACGGACTAACATCTATTAAAGAACTTACATATTTTGAAGCATTTGCAACTGACGGAATATTAGCTGCTCCAGCGGAAGTTAGCACAGCTGATGCTGGTACTGAAGCTTACGAATCTTGTTTAGTTAAAGTTATTGATGCTGAATGTACTCAAGGTATAATTAGTTATGGCGAATGGTATGTTGACGATGGTTCTGGCGAATTACTAGTAAAAGAAAACGGCGTTTCTTCAATTCAACCAGTTGTTGGAAACCACTATGATATAGTAGGTGTTATTTATTATGGATATAGTAAATTCTCATTACAATATAGAAGCGATGCTGACATTGTTATTACAAATATCAACGAAGACTTCGCAAATAGTTTAAGCCTATATCCTAACCCAGCTAATAGCTTTGTTAACATTTCTTCAGAATTTGAAATTAACAATATAAAAGTTACAAATAATCTTGGACAAGTTGTTTTAGAACAAAATGCTAAATCTAACAATGTTAATTTGAATGTTGAAAATTTAGAATCTGGCATATATTTTATCAATATAAACAGTAATGACAAAAACACAGTTCTAAGATTTATTAAAGAATAAAATAAATTTACTAACAAAAAGGAACCGCTTTAAGGCGGTTTCTTTTTTTAATATTTACAACTATGAAATCAAAATTATTTATACAACTTTTTGCCTTTAGTTTGCTGATTTTTGTAAGTCAATCATGCAAAAAATACGAAAACGGTCCAGCTATTAGTTTCATATCTGCCGAAAAACGTATTGTAGGAAAATATGAACTAGAAACTTATAAAATAAATGGTATAGAAATTAAACTTAGCGAAATTGGATTAGATAATTTTGAAAAAGAATATTTCGAAGATGGCAAAGGTAAAAATTATTCGCGTCAATTCAACAATTTGATTGAAACTGAGTTTGAATGGGAATTGAACAAAGATAAAACTCAAATCAGAGAAAGAGAAAAAGGATTAAACGGCGAATGGGGACAATGGAATTCATTTTATACCATTACAAAACTTACAAAAACTGAATTTTGGACTTTAAACGAAAATTCTGCAGAACAACATGAATTTCATTATTTAAAAATAAAATAAAGATTTGTTGTTTATATTAATAAAAAAAATTAATTTTGTAATAATTATTAACTAATAAAATTGAATATTATGAAAAAACTCACAATTATTTTAAGCATTATAGTAGGAGCTACTATGTTGTTTTCATCTTGTCGCAAATACGAAGAAGGTCCTGCTTTTTCATTAGCAACAAAAACAGCTAGACTTTCTGGCGAATGGCTTTTAAAAGAAGTAACTGTAAATAATGTTGCACAAGATATGTCAACAGAAGGACAAATAAGTATGACTTTAAAAAAAGATCAAACAGGATCTATGAATATAACTTTTTTTGGTGCAACTCTTTCAGAACCTATAGAATGGAAATTTAGTGATGACAAACTTAATCTTATGATAAAAGAAGTTGATGATAATGAATGGAATATATCAGAAATAATAAGACTAACTAGTAAAGAACTTTGGTTGAGAGATGTTGATGATAACACAACTACTGTTATTAAATATGAAAAAAAATAAACCAAATAAAATGTAAAAATTTAAGCCTGTCCAATAACGACAGGCTTTTTTTGTTCTAAAACATTTAGAATATCAAGTAAATTTTATATCTTTATGCTCATAAAATTTTTGTATTATGATAACTAAAGAAGAATTTCAAAAACTTATTTTACAAGGCATTCCTGAAGTTTTGCCACCAGCAGCAAATTATGAAAAAAACATAAGCCACGCTCCTATCAGGAAGCAAATTTTATCTATTGAAGAAAAAAAACTAGCATTAAAAAATGCTTTGCGATATTTTCCTAAAAAATTTCATGCAGAATTAGCTCCAGAATTCAAACATGAGTTAGAGACTTACGGTAGAATTTATATGTACCGTTTTCGTCCTAATTACAAAATCCATTCTCGTGATATTACTTGGTTTCCTCATAAAACTATTCAGGCAGCAGCAATTATGCTAATGATTTCTAACAATTTAGATTATGCTGTAGCACAACATCCTCACGAACTAATTACTTACGGTGGAAATGGTGCTGTTTTTCAAAACTGGGCTCAATACTTACTAGCAATGAAATATCTTGCCGAAATGACAGATGAACAAACTTTAGTAATGTATTCTGGACATCCTTTGGGATTGTTCCCTTCTCATAAAGATGCTCCTAGAGTTGTTGTTACAAATGGAATGATGATACCAAATTACTCAAAACCAGACGATTGGGAAAGATTTAATGCTCTTGGTGTTACTCAATATGGACAAATGACTGCTGGTTCATATATGTATATTGGTCCACAAGGAATTGTTCACGGCACAACAATTACAGTTTTAAATGCTAGCAGAATGATTAGCAAACACAAAGATGCTAATGATTGTAAATTATTTGTAACTTCTGGCTTGGGAGGTATGAGTGGTGCTCAACCAAAAGCTGGAAATATTGCAGGAGTTGTTACTATTTGTGCAGAAATCAATCCAAAAGCGGCTTACAAACGACACGAACAAGGCTGGGTAGATGAAATTGTTGAAAATGCAGATGCTGCAATAGACTTAGCATTAAATTTTCAAGCAAAAAAACAAGCTCATTCGATTGCATATTTAGGAAACATTGTTGATTTATGGGAAAAACTTGCCGAAAGAAATATTAAAGTTGATTTAGGAAGCGACCAAACTTCATTGCATAATCCTTGGGCAGGTGGATATTATCCTGTAGGATATAGTTTTGAAGAAGCTAATAATATGATGGCAAATTCGCCTGAAAAATTTAAAGAGGCTGTTCAAGAATCATTACGCAGACAAGTAGCTGCAATAAATAAACTTACAGACAAAGGAATGTATTTCTTTGATTATGGAAACGCATTTTTATTAGAAAGTTCCAGAGCTGGTGCTGATATTATGGCTAAAAACGGAATTGATTTCAAATATCCTTCTTATGTCCAAGATATTATGGGACCAATGTGTTTTGATTATGGATTTGGACCTTTCCGTTGGGTTTGTACTTCGAGCGACCCCAAAGAACTAGAACTTACTGATAATATTGCTATGCAAGTTCTTGAAGACATTGCAAAAACTGCTCCAAAAGAAATTTCTCAACAAATGAAAGATAATATTAAATGGATAAAAGAAGCCAAAATTAACAAACTTGTTGTTGGCTCTCAAGCCAGAATATTATATGCAGATGCTGAAGGAAGAATAAAAATTGCTAAAGCATTTAACGATGCTATTAAAGAAGGAAAATTAAAACATCCAGTTGTGTTAGGACGCGACCATCACGATGTTTCTGGAACAGACTCTCCTTTTAGAGAAACTTCAAATATTTATGACGGAAGCCAATTTACTGCCGATATGGCAATTCACAATGTAATTGGCGATGCTTTTAGAGGAGCAACTTGGGTCTCTATTCACAATGGAGGTGGAGTTGGCTGGGGAGAAGTTATAAATGGTGGCTTTGGAATGGTATTAGACGGAACAGCAGATGCTGAAAGAAGACTAAAAATGATGCTTTTGTGGGATGTTAATAATGGAATTAGTCGTAGAAATTGGGCTAGAAACGAAGGTGCTATTTTTGCTATTAAGCGTGCAATGAAAGAATATCCTGACATGAAAGTTACTCTTCCAAATTTTGCTGATGATGAATTAATCAATAAACTATATTAAACTTAAAATTTCAAAATTATGAAAAAAATTGTGTTCACTCTTTTTATTTTTACAACTATTATGGCAATATCTTGTAAGAACGACAACAAACCTTCACAAAACGAAGAAAATATTATTGAATTTAAAATTTTAGATGAAAACATCGACGAAGCAATTCAAAAAATTAAAGAAAAAAATACTGATAAAGAAAAGTTTAGAATAGAAAAAGGAGTTAGACAAGTTGCAGCATTATGGCAACAAAACGATGGTGATGCAACTGAGTTCATAAACTTTTGCGTTGATAATTTTATTTCTGATCCTGAGGAATTAAAAGTTGCTTTCGATAAACTAGAAAGAAATTTTGAAATTTTATTTGGACATTACAATAAAATTTCCGTAGAACTAATGGAACCTTTGCATTTAGACATGGGCGAAATTGGCTTTATTGATAATGTTATGGGTGCTTATTCTCCATCTGCTCACTTAACCGAAGATTTATTTGAGAATAAATTAGCCTTTTATGTTGCTTTAAATTTCCCTGCTTACAGTTTAAGTGAAAAAACAAAAAATGCAGACACTTGGTCGCGTTTAGATTGGGCTTATGCTAGAATGGGTGATTTATTTATTTCAAGAATTCCAGCTGTCTTATATCAAAAGGAAGCAGAAGCTTTAACTAACGCCGACACTTATATTGCCGACTATAATATTTATATGGGAAATCTTGTAAATTCTGAACAAAAAACATTTTTCCCTAAAGATATGAAACTTATTACTCACTGGGGTTTGCGAGATGAGTTAAAAGCAAATTATAATATGGATAATGGTTTCGAAAAGCAAAAAATGATTTATAATGTAATGCTTAGAATCATAAATCAAGAAATTCCACAAGAAGTAATTAATAAAAATGAGTTTACTTGGGATCCTATTGCTAACAAGATTTATAAAGACGGAAAAGAAGCAAGTTTCACAAGCGAACCTTTTACAAGATATGAGTACATGTTATACAATTTTAAAGCTCTTAGTGCAATGGATAAATATAATCCTGTTTACCCAACTTTTATTGAAAGAGCTTATGATGAAGGCATGGAGCTTAGTCGTGAAGAAGTAGAAAAACTTTTTGTGAATTTTATTAGCTCACCTGAAATAAAAGATCTTGCAAAACTTATTGAAAAAAGATTAGGACGTTCTTTACAGCCTTACGACATTTGGTATAATGGTTTTAAATCTGGAACAAACATTAACGAAGAAGAACTTGACCAAATTACACGAAGAAAATACCCAAATACTTCAGCTTTTGAAAAAGATATTGCAAGAATTTTAATTGATTTAGGTTGGACTAGAGATAAAGCAAATTATATAGCTAATAAAATAAGTGTTGATCCTGCACGCGGAGCAGGACATGCTTGGGGAGCTCAAATGAAAGGAGACCAAGCTCATCTTAGAACAAGAATTGGAAGTAAAGGTATGGACTATAAAGGTTACAACATTGCCATTCACGAACTTGGACATAATGTAGAACAAACAATAACACTTTACGACATAGATTACTACATGCTCAACGGCGTTCCTAATACTGCGTTTACTGAAGCTGTTGCATTTTTATTCCAATCAAAAGATTTAAAACTTTTAGGAAAAGAAGCTAATAGCCGAAACGAAGAATCAGAAGCTTTAGCTGCTTTAGACAATTGCTGGAGTGCTTTCGAAATTATGGGTGTTTCTTTAGTTGATATGTATGTGTGGCAATGGCTGTATGAAAATCCTGACGCAAATCCAAAAGAACTAAAAGAAGCTGTTGTGAAAATTGCTACTGATGTTTGGAATAAATATTATTATCCAGTTATGGGAATAAAAGACTCTCCTATTTTGGCAATTTATTCTCACAGCATTACATCACCTCTATATTTAGCAAACTACCCTGTTGGGCATTTAATTGAGTTCCAAGTTGAGCAATATATTAAAGACAAAAATTTTGCCGAAGAAATTACCAGAGTTTTATTACAAGGAAGAATAATTCCTCAAGCATGGATGAAAGGTGCAGTTGGAACAGAAATTTCTGGTCAACCAACTCTTGAGGCAGTTAAAAAAGCTTTGAAGATTGTATCATAAAAGTTACAAAAAGACAATGTCTTATAAATGTTTCAAATGTTGCTGACATGAGGACATTTATAAGACATTTTTATTATTCTATCATAAAATTTATTTGGGAATAATTTTATTTTGTTATTAAAACTACAGCCTGAGCAACTATTCCCTCCTCTCTCCCAACAAATCCGAGTTTTTCTGTTGTGCTGGCTTTTATAGAAATATCTTCAATATCAATTTCCATAACTGAAGCCAATTTTTGTTTCATTAAAGGGATATAATCTTTTAGCTTTGGTGTTTGCAATAAAATTACAGAATCGACATTTACAATTTTATAGCCTTTATTATTAATAAGTTCTAAAGATTTTTGCAACAAAATGCAACTATCAATTCCTTTATATTTATTATCAGTATCAGGAAAGTTATAGCCAATATCTCTTAAATTTGCTGCACCTAATATAGCATCACAAATTGCATGAATTAATACATCTCCGTCAGAATAAGCGAGGCAACCTTTATTGTGTTCAATTTTTACTCCGCCTAGCCAAAAATCTAAACCTTCTTGTAAAGCATGAACATCGTATCCAATGCCAATTTTAAAATTCATTTTTAACTTTTTTCTGCCGCTAAGCCTCCGAGGTCAAAAATTAATGTAAATCTAAGCGTATGTTGCAATGGGTTTGCTTGAGTTGTTGGAATTAGATAAGCAAAATCTAAACCAAAAACATTCATTTTTAAACCAGCTCCAACGGTAAAATATTTTCTATTTCCTTTATATTGATGCTCGTTAAAATATCCAAAACGCAAAGCAAACAATTTGTCATACCAATATTCTACGCCAGCCGAGATTGTAAATTCAGCCATTTCTTCTCTAAATACAGAAGGTTTTCCATTTTTAACAAAAGCTGTAGCAGTTCCTGGTGCATCATACCAAGATCTAAATAAAGCAGAACCTACAGATATTTTAGGATCCTTACCGTATTTGATAATTTTATCGCTAGGTATAACTGTGTCACCGTTTGGTAATATTTCTCCGGCTTGATAATATTGAGGTGGTGTTGGAACTAATAATTTGTTCAAATCAAAAGTAAACATAAACTCATTATGATCGTCAAGAGCAAGTTTATAACCAACTCCTGTGCGAAAATTTGTTGGAATAAAATCCCTATACTCGTTGGTTGTGTATGAGATTTTAGCACCAATATTTGAAATGTTTAATCCCCACATCAAAGTTGATTTCATTCCGCTTAGTTCGATTTCGTCATTATAATAATAAAAAGCAACATCAGCGGCAACAGTTTTTCCAGGATATGAATCATTTCCTTGCACTTCAACACCTCCAGTTAAATTTGAGTATATAAAACGCATGGCAACAGAGCTTGAAAATTTTTCTCCTAACAAACGGCTATAAGCAGCATCTATAGCAAATTCATGTGGAGAAAAATCACGCAACAATACATTATCTACACTTCTAAACTGAATGCTACCTAAATCAAAGTACAATAAAGAAGCACTTAAAACATTTTCTTTATTAAATTTTTTATATCCACTAACGTAAGCCAAGTTCATGTCTCTAACCAATTGTCTCAACCAAGGAGTATAAGAAATAGATACACCAACATTATTATCAATAAAATTATATTTTGCAGGATTCCAATGCAAAGAGTTTACGTCAGGCGTAGTAGCCACACCTGCATCTCCTAAGGCTCCTGCTCTTGAATCTGGTGCAATTAATAAAAATGGAACCGTTGTTGTTATTGTGTTAGGGGCATCACGTCCAACTATATCATCATTTGTACTTACTTGAGCATTTATACTATTACCTAAAACTATTGTAATTAATAAAATAAGAAATGTTCTCTTCATCATATTTTTATGTTTGAAATTTTGACAAATATATTACATTTTTTTTAAACTTCATTAGTAACGTAAAATATTATTTTTTATTGTCTTTTAAATTGATTTTTAATTCAAAATTACTAATTTTTCAAATTTATCAATAATATTGCCATTAGGAGATTTTACCTTCACCTTATATATA
>Ga0255342_1005601_pt1 | contig 11944 bp, 9 predicted proteins | sample wastewater_treat_3_FD_192416 | JGI IMG/M metagenome (GOLD analysis project Ga0255342, IMG submission 192416) | Wastewater microbial communities from Lulu Island WWTP, Vancouver, Canada - plant14 | ecosystem: Engineered > WWTP > Wastewater > Unclassified | place: Canada: Vancouver, British...
TCATCCAACAGAAAATCACCCTCGAGATCCAAATTTCGAGTCTCGAAAACGCCCTCTCTGCGGATAATCCAAAGATTTCTCAGGCCAAAGCGCAGCTCGCCGCCATACAAAAACAAATTGAAGATTTTGAAAGGACGGGTGGTGGTATCGGGCCTGCCATGACAGAAACGCCGAAGGCGCTCTTCGAGTATGCAAACATGCAGGCGCAACTAGAACTTGCAACGAAAATCTATGGAGGCCTTTTGAGCAGTATTGAAAATCTACGCCTGCAAGATGCCACAGAAAAGGTCTTTGTCGAGGTGATCGATCCCGCGGTGCCTCCTGAGCAAAAGAGTGAGCCCGCCCGTGCTACCATGTGCATTGTCGGTACGCTCGCGGGGGGATTTGCGAGCCTCCTCTTAGCCTTTGCGCGACAAGCACTACAAAAACTCATCGCCGATCCAGAAGTCCGCGCTAAATTCGCAAAAAAGCGAGAAACTAATTCCCTTTGACGAAATTTATCAGGTCGCATCGCATTCATTTCATTAAAAATTTCTTAAAGACCCCTTGCATCTTGACGATACTTCGTATATAAATTGAGTGTTTTGAGTGTTCATTTTGTGAACATTCAATTTGAAGCATCGCAGATACCTCTTGAAGGCATCATGAATGCTTTAAAGACATACCTTGTCTTGACTATCAGCGTGTTGCGGCCGCGATAGAGAGAGGGAAGGGGCTAGATTTCTTCACTTTAGCTTTTTCTTTAGCTTTTTAAAGTATAAAAGCTATAATGTGAGTTGATCATATAAAGTATATTCTATGAAATAAGCTCGAATCTAATATAATCCGTTAAGTTTCAAAGCAATCAAATATCGGAATACGAGTGCACATCCCGTCAATATTTAAGAAATAGACTATAACCCAGGCAGCCGTGCTTATTTCGGTGCTGGCCCTGATAAGTAAATTCATTGGCTTTTTTAACGAGGTGTTGATAGCTAACTACTTTGGCGCCACCGGCTAGACCGACGCATTTGTGATTGCGATGTTGATTCCGGGCTCGCTTTTGGGGCTCTTTGCCAGCGGCTTTTCTACGCTTGTTATCCCCTTTTACTTGGGAAGAAAGTCCAGGAGCGAGGAAGCGGCCCGGAAGTTTGTGGACTCTGCGCTCCTGGAGTGGAGCTCGGTGTTCATGGTGGTGTCGGCCGCTAGTTTAAGGACAATGTAGACTACCTATGAGCCTCTATTCAGCAATGAAAAGGGTCAATGAGTTTATGGCATATGCCCATAATCCTTTTTTTGTACGGTACACTCGCGTTGGTTTCGTGCTTTTTGCAGCATATGGCATACGGTGAAGGCTCAGCATAGCTTATTACAAGTTTGTAAAAGCCGTATCCGAAGAAAAGTCGATTAGTACTTACGACCATGCACATCGATGATTTTATAAAGCATGTTGTGCGAATTATGAATCCGGCGAAGAGACTAATTGATAGGTACTTGGTAACTCCTAATACATAAAGTGTTAGGATAAAGAAGTGAAAAGATAAAGAAGGATAGGCAGAAAGAATAGGGAAGAGATAATGATCTATCTTTTCAATGGAGACAGCCAGGAAACCATCGCTAAGAAGACGGGCTTCAGCCAGTAGACGATCTGCTGGGAGTTGAAAAAGGGAGAAGATGGCGGAGCTTATAATCCTTTTCTAGCTCAAAGAAGGACTAATTCTTACTCAAAAAGCAGTGCTCGAGCGCTAAAGATAAATGATGCAACATGGCAGGCAATCCAAAACCATCTCAGGATCCGCTTCTTGCCCTACCAAATAGCGGATTTCCTGCAAAAAAGTGCAAATGATGCTACAATAGCTCCTGTGATTGAGAATTCAATCCACAATTATTTTCATTTTCATATGAAGGGAGAATTGAAAAAGCTCGCGCTTCAGGAACCTCGCCAGAAAGGTAAAAAGCGCAGCACAAGGGGCACAGAAAAGCGTAGAAAGCTAGCAAACATTACGCTTATTGATGAAAGGCCGGAAGAAGCGAATGCACGTACGGTGCCCTTCCACTGGGAAGGCGATCTGATCATCGGGAAAGACCATAAGTCAGCCTTAAGCGTCATTGTAGAGCGGCAAACGCGATATGTGCTGATTGATCGGCTTGAAAACTATACTGCGCCTGAAGTCAAGAAAAGATTCGAGAAACGATTAAAGACGCTGGAACCTCAGTTGCTGAAAGCATTACCTGTGACCAAGGCAAAGAGATGGCGGAGCATAAATGTTTGGCAAGTTCCATCAAAATGAAGGTCTATTTCTGCCATCCGCATTCGCCTAAAGGAAAGGGCACCTACGAAAACACGAACTTCCTGATTCGTGATATGCTCGATGGTGAAACGGATTTCAGGAAGCTCTCTCAGCGGTCGATAACCAAGATAGCAAGGCTGCTCAATGAGCGGCCAAGGCAAAACGCTTGCGATGAATACTCCCAAGAAGAAATTCGATTAATTATGCGTTGAGAGTTACTGACGGCTATTCCATAAAAGGCAGCAAAAGGCAGCATTGATAAATACACAATTGTTCTGTATTTTGGCAAGAGTTATTCTTGGGATATTGGTCGTCTTTAACACTTTGCTTATGTTAATTAAATAGAATTTCTGGACTTGTAATAAGCAATGCCTGAACAATCACTTCTAAAGAATTATATATATAATCTCGTCCTAACAGTTGCAAATCTTATTTTTCCGTTAATTGTTTTTGCATATATTTCAAGAATTATTGGGCCAGAAGGCATAGGAAAAGTCAATTTCGCTTCAACTCTTGCAAGCTATTTTGTCCTTTTCGGAGTTTTTGGTGTAAATACCTATGGAGTAAGGACTATTGCAAGTTTGCGTCATGATCCTATTAAACTAAAGGTTGTTTTCAATGAACTTTTTCTCATCAATTGCATTACTATATCGATCTCTTTTTGTCTTTATCTTTTTTTTATTCTGATAAATTATAAGACCAAAACTGATCTGCCGCTTTTTCTTATCAATGGTGTAACTGTCTTTTTCGCATTATTTTCTTTTGATTGGCTTTTCCAAGGGCTAGAGAATTACAAATATATTACAATTAGAAGTCTAATAATAAAAATAGTAGTTATCCTATTGATTTTTATGTTTGTTAAGAAGAAAGAAGATTATATTATATATGCTCTTTTATTTGTATTAGGCGGTAGTGCTAATTACCTTTTTAATTTGTATTATGCAAGGAAGCTTATTGGGATAGATTTTAGAAATATAAATATAAAAAGGCATTTTCCTGTTCTAATTCATTTTGCAGTTATATCAATAATTGTATCTCTTTATTCTGGAATGGATAAACTGTTGCTTGGTTATCTGGCAGGAGATTATTATGTAGGGCTTTATGTTCCAGCCAATAGAATTTCACAACTTTCATTGGGTCTAATAACTTCCATGTCGAGCGTGCTTTATCCTCGGATGTCAAATATTCATTATAATGGCACTCGTGAAGAAATAAATAGCATGATATCAAAGTCCTTGCATGCAGTTTTGTTGCTTGCTGTGCCGCTCTTTGTTGGGACAGAAGTATTAGCGGATAATTTAATTTGGCTTTTAAGTGGCGAAGAATTCTTATCTTCAATAGGTACATTGAGAATAGAAGCATTTATGATTATTCCCGTGGCTATAGCCAATATTGCTGGCACTCAAGCATTGGTTGCTACCGGAAATGAAAAGAAGTATCTTTTTTCGGTAGTATGCGGCTCAATTGTATTTTTAATTTCGGCATTTCTTTGTATTCCGATACTCAAACAAAATGGGGCAGCTGTCAGCCTAGTTCTCGCAGAAATGTTTGGAGTCATTCTAGAGCTGATTCTTGCAAGATCATATTTTAGAAATGCTATAAAAACAAGGCAAGTTTTATCAATTATTATGTCAGCAGCTATAATGGGAATAGTTGTCTATTTGATTAAGTCTTTATTAAATTATAGTTTGTTATCTTCCTTGTTTCTAGCCCTGTTTGGAGCGATTTTATATTTCCTTTTTCTTCTTGTTCTTAAGGATTCTATTGTATTGGAATTTAAAGACATGATAAAAACAAAGATTTGCAAAAAGACTTGAAATAATAGTTATTATTGAAATTAAATTCATGGTCACCTATTCTTGAGAATATGAAGTCCCTATAAAAGTAGTCCGCTGAGACACTCTTATATAATTAATAGATTGCTAGTATTCTATCCGAAACAGAGTAACCGTCGAACGGTAACCGTCAAACGCGCACCGTTCCTCAGGTAGGGGCTCCTGAATAAGAGCTAAACTATTGTAATATAATAAGAGATATAATAATCCCATAAAGTATACGAAAAACGAGGGAAAAGGCTCAAAAGGTGTGCATTTGAAAGGGGAATGATGTACCGAATACCAGAAAAAGTGCCTGAGTTTGAGAAATTCGACATGGTGTTTGGAGGGAAGCTCAACCGTCAGAATCGGTGGGTCATTCTGGCGGAGTTGATTCCCTGGGATAAGGTCGAAGAAAAATATGCGCAACTGTTTGTGACAAACAATGGGCGAGCGGCACTCCCGGTGCGCGTTGTATTAGGCGCACTCATCATAAAAGAGAAATCGAAATTGCCGGATGAAGAGCTTGTGGAGTATATAAGGGAGAGTCCGTACCTGCAGTACTTCTTAGGGTACGAAGGGTACAAGGATGAGCTACCCTTTGATCCGAGCATGATGGTGCATTTTAGGAAAAGGCTATCGGGGAATATTCTGAAAGAAATAAACGCGTTGATCATTGAGAACAGCAAAACTGACGATGAACGCCACGATGATGACGATAAGGGGAATGGCTCTGGAGACGGTGAAACAAGGGAAGTGGAGAATAAGGGTACCCTGATCGTAGATGCAACCTGCGCGCCTGAAGACATGAGATTTCCCCATGATGTGACGCTCTTGGATGAGGCGAGACGGAAGACGGAAAAGATAATCGATACGCTGCATGAAAGAGCTCCCGAGGGACATGAGAAGCCAAGGACGTACCGGAAGAAGGCGAGAAAGGAGTTTTTGACCTTCATACGGAACCGTAAGCCACGGGAACGAACGATACGGAAAGCGATAAGGAAGCAGCTGCAGTATGTTGAGCGAAACTTGAGAATCATTGGTGATTACAAGAGGATTGTCGGATTCAAAGGGCTGTCGGGGAAGCAGTATAGAGATCTTGTGGTGATCAGTGAGCTGGTGCGGCAACAGCGGGCATTGTACACACACAAGAGCCACTCGATTGAGGGAAGGATCGTGAGCATCTCGAAGCCTCATGTGCGGCCTATTGCGCGAGGCAAGGCGCGCATGTTGTATGAGTTTGGGGCGAAGTTGTCGGTGAGTCTTGTGGATGGGCTCACCGAAGTGCATAGGCTTTCATGGGAAGCGTACAACGAGAGTCAGGATTTGAAAGGACAAATAGAAACGTATAGGCAGAGATATGGCAGGTATCCAGAAGTGGTGTGTGCCGACAGAATCTATCGGACACGAGAGAACCTGCGGTACTGTCAGGAGTATGGGATACGATTATCGGGGCCGAAGCTAGGCCGACCATTCAAAGAGAGCCAGAAGAATAGCGCGCTCCTGCGAGAGCGGAGAAGAATAGAGCGTGAGGATGAGAGAACGAGGATCGCGGTTGAAGGGAAGTTTGGTGAAGGGAAACGACGATATACGCTTGATAGGATAGGGACGAAACTGCGAGCAACGAGTGAGAGTGCCATTCAGCTGGTATTCTTGGTGATGAACCTCATGGTGCTATACCGCAGGAAGGCGAAGGCCTTCTTTGTGGTTCTATTTGATATCCTAGTTGAGAGGCTTAGAAGAGCGTTTGGGAAGCAAATTTGGCAGCTTATAGCTGCTTGAAAAACCAGAAAGCGAGTTCTTCAGGAACGCCTAGGTATGAAAGAGATAGTTGCTATTGTTCTTAACTGGAATAAAGCAAAATTGACAATACAATCTATAAACAATATTCTAAACTATGAAGGGGAGGTCTCAGATATAATAGTTGTCGATAATGGCTCAACTAGTAAAGAGAAAGAAATCCTAATAGATTATGCAAAGTTTCACCAGTTTATGATCTTGAAAGAAGAAGTGATTGAAGAAGTGATTAATATTAATTTTATGGATGCATTAGCCTCTAATGAGCATAGAAAATACATGATTTTGCTAAACCGGAATAAAGGTTATGCTGCTGGAAATAATAGTGGATTAAAACTTGCTAATATTATGGGATATAAATATGCATTAATAGTCAATAATGATGTGATATTTGAACAGCCAATTTTACAATATTTAAAAAACATAATGCAGAAATATAGCAATATTGCTGTTGCTGGTCCTGAAATACTAAGCGCTAGCCATGTTTCTCAAGGGCCCTTTGCAAAGCCAGGATTGTTAGAAAGTATACTTCGCCCTCTTTTTTATCCATTCACTCTGATACTATTGAAAACTACAGCCAAGAAAAAAGAACTTCAAAAGAATCACTCTGAGGTATCCATAGTATATAGAGTGATGGGTTGTTGCATGTTGATGAAAATGGATGCCGTGAAAAAGGCTGGATATTTTGATGAGCATACCTTTCTTTATGCAGAAGAGGCGATTCTGTCAGAAAGGCTTATGGAAATAGGCTATAAAGTTGGATTTGTTCCTGGTGTATACGTTCGGCATCTTCACGCAGAAACCACAAAATCTCAATCAAGAATAAGGACTTTTTTCATGCAGCTGAAATCAGATATATATTATTTTCAAGCGTATAGGAAATCAAGAACTCTCTTTATTCTCTTCTTTGTGGTCGCTCAATCCGCAATGTTCTTTATCTGGGCTCCTCTTCTCAAGAAACTTAAGGCTATTTATCATTGAAAGGGACTAGAATCTTGAGCAACAGTCGAAAAATCAAACTTCTTTTTATGCCTGCATTCATATTTCATGGAAGGATTGCGCATGCAGGTGGGCAGGTGTTGAACTTTTATTTTTCGAAATTTTATCATGATGATACATTCGAACTGGGATTTGCTTTTCGGGTTAAAACGAAAGATAGCGATTATGAAAAGATGAGAGCAGAATATAGCGAAGCCAAAGATCTATCTATATCCTACAACATATTGACGCTCCATCTGTATTCTTTCCTGTCGAAGTGTGTTCGTCTTATCTTCGGGAATACAAAGATGATTATATCGTCCCTCGATTATAGAAATGCTATTATCAGGATTTCAAAAAAGGCAAAACGTTCATGGTATCCCGATGTAATTGTGATGGATTGGACTCAGACAAATATTTGGGCTGGTCTTGTTAGAGCTATTCTCCCCAATAGCAAAATAATCGCGGTTGAACATGATGTATCCTTCATGGGGATTAACAGGTTGTTTCCCTTAGATGAACATGTCCGAACATCATTTCTAAAGAATGAAATCGCAGGGCTTAGGTGTGCTGATACCGTTTTAGTTTTTAACGAAAAAGATAGGCAATTGCTTTTACCCTATTTGGAAAATGATAAGATAAGGATCATTACTCCATTTTATAGAAGGTATAAAACCAATCAAGAAGATTTTGAAGAAAGAAATGGAATTCTCTTTTTTGGCGCCATGCAGAGATCGGAGAATATCGAAGCTGTGCGATTTTTTCTTGAGCGTATCTGGCCCTTATTGAACTGCAAGCAAGATGTCGTCTTCTATTGTGTAGGTGGCGGCGTTGATAAGAATCTTATAAGGCAATATGTAACAAATAATGTGGTGTTTACAGGGTTTGTCGATGACCCATCAGATTACTTTCAAAAGGCATTTTGTTTTGTTGTTCCGCTTCTTCATGGTGCTGGGATAAAAATAAAAGTCATAGAAGGAATGGCATCCGGAATTCCGGTCATTACTAATGATATTGGGATTGAAGGCATACCTGCCAAAAGAGCTAGAGATTACATTCATTGTGATACTATAGAAGATTATGTGGAAGCTATTGACAACTTGTTTTTGCATAGAGAGCGTTGTGCAGCCTATGCAGAAAATGCAAAAGCCTTTATTGAATCGACTTTCCCTCTTGAGCAGAGCTATAGAGATTATCGAAGCATTGTTCTAAACTTGGTAGAGTAAGCTAGATGGATGGAGTTTACGCCGTTACTGTCACATATGGTAACAGATGGTGTTTCCTGGAAAAAGTAATTAATGCTGCTCTCCGTGAAGGCGTAGATAGGGTTCTTGTGATAGACAACAATTCAGAGGCGGAAAGCAGAGAAAATCTTATGAAGGCAGAGCAAAGCAAGCCTGAAAGAATATGTGTCGAACACCTGGATAGAAACTATGGTTCCGCAGGAGGTTTCCGAAAGGGACTTGAAATGGCTTTTCATGATCCTGCATGCGTTTTCATATGGTTATTGGATGATGATAATGAACCATCTCCGGGTTCACTAAAAGTACTTCGAGATGCGTGGGAAAAACATTGCAAAAAAGAAGCAGCAGATTCGTTTGCCCTGTCAGCATTTAGAGAAAACATATTCAGCCTGAACTATAATAATTCAGCGCAAAGCAGCAAGACTGGAATCGGCCGAAAGAATAGTTTTCTTTTTTTTGATATTACAGAGTTCCCAGCAAAGATTATTCGGTATCTAAGGAAACTATCATCAGGAACTCCCCTCTCTCGAACATCAAACATAAAGAGTGGTAATTTGAAGAGGTCTGATAGGTTTTTAAGCACTGAACTAAAGGTTGCACCTTATGGAGGGCTCTTTTTTAATAAATCTCTTTTGAGTAGAGTTGGATATCCCAAGAATGAATTGTTTACATATATGGACGATTTTGACTGGACTTTTCGAGTTACAGAGAATAACGCCAAAATCTATCTAATGCATGAAAGCATAATAAGAGATCTCGATGTTTCGTGGAACATAAAAAAAAGCAGTATCTTTCACGCGATGAGAGACGGACCTGACTTACGTGTGTATTATACCGTCCGAAACAGAGTCTATTTTGAACGCAGTGCGCTCAAGAGTGGTACTGCAATTTATTGGATTAATGGAGTCATATTTCTTCTTATCCTCAGAATTATGGTAAGCAGAAGACGCTATAGCCTTGTCAAAAAGGCAGTGAAAGATGGTATAAATGGTAAATTGGGCATGATAGCGCCCATTAATAATTGAACTTAGATATAATGAAAATTACATTACGAAAAATAAATACTGGTTTTACTCTTGTTTTTATGTATTGGATAATATTCGAATGGCCTCTGCTGTCAAAGATAAACAATCTATCCATTATAAGTGCAGTGCGGTCAGTTGTCGATCTCTTGCCCTTACTTTTGATGTCACTGAACATTTTGTTTCAAAAATGGAAGATGCAAAAATATGAATTGGCCATTTTTGTTGTTATTTTATCGATCCTCGTTATCGTGTCTCTGTCCGCGCTTATTAATGGCTATAGCCCCTTCACAGCTATCCAACTCGTGAGCGTAAGCTTTAGATATGTGCCTTTTCTGGTTCTGCTAAGATTGTCGACACCAAAAATCATGGGGAAATTTTATAAACATGTTAGGATCGCTTTTTGGCTAATTGTCGTGATTTGCTTTTTTGAAATCGCGAATAAAGCGTTGTTCATGAAGCTTTTTTTGCCCAGCCCGAGTATCTTCGGCGAATCCCTGCCAACAATTTATCGAAGTAAGAATATCGAGATCAGCGCAACATTCATCAACACAATTGATTTTTCATTTTTCATAATAGCATTGTCCTGTTTTTACATTAGCCAGACAAAGAAGGCAGTGGAGAAAGTCATCGTATTCATAACTGCGCTTGTACTTTTGTTCTTATCGTTTTCGGTTGCTTCTCAGCTCTGTATGATGCTTGCAGGAGTATTTCTTTTTAGAAAAAGACGTTTTTTTTGGATTATTGCTGCTATTACTGTTGTAGCTGCAGTGGTAGCAAATCCAAGAATTACAAAGTTGTTGACAGATGTCGATTCCATCGAGAGCTTCGTTGAGATTTCTAACGATTACAGCAGAGTAGGTTTTTTTACCAAACTAATGCCGGAATTTTTCAAAGGTGATCCGAAAGATGTCATTTTGGGCATGGGTCTCGATGCAGATGTTGTCGATAGTAAGTTATCTAGCTATAGGAACCTTCCACTAATACTGACCTTTGGAGACAACAATATAAAGCTCCTTAAGGACGTGTACTGGGTAGGTATAATCATGACTGAGGGTATCATAGTACTGCTCTTATATATCAGAGCTTTATATCTGCTTTACTCCAGATCTAAGAAAGTACTTCCTGGGAATAGAGCCCAATTGTCTAAGCTAATGATTCTTATAGTTTTATTCCTTGGATTCTTCAATCAGGTGCTTGATGTCAAAAGTTTTTCTTTTTGTTTTTGGGTAATGACGGGCATAATGATCAAATATGGGTACGAAAATCGACTGCTTGCGAATATCCACAAGAAATATCTACAGGCAGGGAATGATCTGCCTGTAGGAAACACAGTAAACCCTATATGAAGCGATTGAAAATATTGATTTCAGCACATGAGTTGTCTCCTTATCAGGGATCAGAATGCTCAGTCGGATGGAATATTGTTACAAGGCTAGGCCAGTATCATGATATCATCGCAGTTTTTGCGAAGAGCAATCAACTGGGGAATGCCGATTATGAATCTCATATAAAGAAATACATAGCAACATATGGTGCTGTCCCCGGAGTGAGGTTTATTGCAATTCCACAGCACTACCTTACTCGTATTCTGTCTAGAATCAGTCAGAAAATCTCAAAGGACAAAAGTATAGGTTCCCCTTTCATCTATTACTTTTGTTATGGTTTGTGGCAAAGAAAAGTATATAGATTCTCTAAAAAGTTGATGCAAAGGGAAAAAGTAGATATTGTTCATAACCTTACCTCAGTCACCTTCAGAGAACCAGGATATCTGTGGAAGCTAAAGATGCCCTTTGTGTGGGGGCCGACCGGAGGATTTATACCTACCTTTCCGCCATGGAGCTTTTTGGCAAAGAGCGGAATGAAAAGTGTCGTCTTGGAGTGTTTAAGGTATGTATCTAATATGCTTTCTGTGAAAGCTTCTATAAGGATAAGAATGGCAGTAAACAAGGCGTCAATCATCTACCTTTTCAATAATAGAGACAGGTTGTTTTTTGCCAGAAATAAAAACAGTGCAGTTAAAACACTTCTCGACACAGGAACTTTGCTTGTTCCAACAAGGGAAGAAAAGTGCAGTACATCGGACAGATTGAGGATATTATGGTGTGGCCGGCTGGTTCCGTCAAAAGCTCCGGACCTATTTTTGCATGTGCTCGCTTCGCTTGGCCATTGGAATGACATGATTTCTGTTCAGATTATCGGTGATGGCTATCTACTGCCTGAGCTGATTTCATATGCAAAGAGAATGTCTATTACCAATATAGAGTGGATATCGCACGTTGAGCATGAGGAGGTTCTTCGATATATGCATAACTCGGATATATTGGTACATACGAGCTATCGAGAAGCTACATCGAGTGTTATCCCTGAAGCGTTATCGGTGGGGCTTCCTGTCATTTGTCATGATGCGTTTGGTATGGCAATCGCTATAGATGAAACCTGCGGTATCAAGATTCCCCTTTGTTCCTTCGACTCAAGTCTTGCTGGATTTAGAGATGCGATATTATCCTTGCTAAGAAATAGAGATGCTTTGGTTTCTCTAAAAAGGGGCGCGCTCAGAAGAGCCCAGGAATTGAGCTGGGATTCAAAAGCCATGACCATTGCTAAAGCTTATGTTGAGATTCTAAAAAATGAGAATACTCCTCATAAATAATAACCATTTCAGAAAGGGCGGGGCTGATTCGGTGTATTTCAATACTGCGGATCTCCTCAGAAAGCACGGGCATGAGGTGGTGTTTTTCTCATTGGGAGACCCGAAGAATAGCGAGTGCGCATATTCAGCTTATTTCCCCTCTAGGATCGATTTTCGCGAGCTTCCA
>Ga0255342_1005608_pt1 | contig 11935 bp, 9 predicted proteins | sample wastewater_treat_3_FD_192416 | JGI IMG/M metagenome (GOLD analysis project Ga0255342, IMG submission 192416) | Wastewater microbial communities from Lulu Island WWTP, Vancouver, Canada - plant14 | ecosystem: Engineered > WWTP > Wastewater > Unclassified | place: Canada: Vancouver, British...
TTCAATTTTCTCGAACGACATCAAAACCTTAATCATCGACTCGCGATCAACTTCGTAGTTAGCATCCTCTTCAAAGAGCTCCATGTATTTGCGCATTGCTTCACGCTGCTTATCACGAGGAGCATCAAAGAAGCTTTCCGAACCCCATTCGCCAGCATACTCAGAAGCGAACCACTCACCGAAAGTCATCTTCCTTAGAATCTCAAGACGTTCCTTCTTCTTGTCGTCCTCATTAGACTCTCGGCCAAGATCCTGCTCAAATCTCTGCAATTCGCTGAGCGACATATTTGAAAGCATATCGTTTGCCTTGTCGATACTATCAGTCTCGCTCAAGTCAAGCCCCTTAAGGGTCTTCATGATTACATCTTGATCCATCGGCAACAAGCGATCGATAATCTCGCGTTTCTGTTCAAGCCCTTCGTTATTCTCGCCAGCGCCTTCATTAACAATTCTCACGAAATCGGCTGCAAACTCAACAAAATCATGCGCCTGCTCTTCAGACATTTCATCAAAACTGAGTCCGAAAAGATAGGACTTATCAGCAAAAGAAGAGCTAATGAGTTTTTGCTTCACTGCATCAGGAAGCCCATTATAGAAAACATCGGGTGTCAAACCGCCGGTCGCTTTATGAACCTCAACAATACTCGGATAAGTAATAACAAGATTTGCCAAAGCAGTATCGCTGAGACTCTCGAGCGATGCTGGATCTAGCGAATTACCCTGCGCATCTCTAAGCTCGGCAGCAGCCTCAAGTAATTTCTTTCTTTCTTCGGGAATCGAATCAACTTCAGCATTGCTTTCTTCACTGCCAAAGTCATTTTCGATATTATCAAGAGCCTCGCTAGCTCTTCTCAAACCATCTGTCTCACTCATAAAATCTTCTATCCAAGGATACTCCTGATTAATTTTATTAACGAATTCAATTGCCGCAAAGTATTTAGGCTCAAAGCGTCGACTACCCGGTGCCAATTTTGCGCCAACATCGAGCCTTCTAGCACGCTCCGCTAACTCATTCTTTGCCTTTAGGAAAAGAATGAAGTCTTTGGCCTGCTCGAGCTTCATTGTTCCCAAACTGAGCTGAGTCTCAACATCGTCAACGGATTCTTTATCAAGCTGACGAATTTCCTCAATTGCCGCCCTAGCCTCCCTGCCAAGCTTGCTTTCCTTATCGTTAGGATCGGTTTCTACTGAACCACGCAAAGCCAATTCGCTCAAAAGCCTTCGCAACTCTTCAGTATCGGCCTTATGGTAAAACGTCTCGAATGAACCAGTACTGCGATTAAAGGCCTTCTTTAAGATTTTGTCCTGTTCTTCGATAGGCAAGTTTCTTGAATGTTTATTAATCCGCTCAATCAAATCGACACGAGTTTCAACTTCCTTTTTCTCGCTATCAGACGCACCAGAGAGGTAGAAATATGCGGCTTCACGAGATAGTTGAGATGCGCCATAAATAGCACCATTAACTCGAATGATTCTTTCTCCTAAGATACGGTCACGCTCGCTCATGCCATCATTCATGACATCTACGAACTGATAGGCAACTTCACAAAGCCTAGTGACATTCTCGGTAGTCATGCTGCTACCATGATCAAGGAACTCGCGACCGCCATATTGCTTCAAGCTGCGGTCCCTCAAGAACATAGGACCAAGATTATGAAGTCTGACGGATGCAATGTAACGCTCGTTAAAATTGTTCTTTTCTGAACCACTTAGCGCCTTGAAGCGCTCACGAGCTGCGGCCTTTGTTAGCTCAGTATCCTTATCCAAGCCATAGATATCGCCCTTTTGGAAGAAAATCGTATCTTCCTCATCCTTATCGCCGAAGATTTCATTTAACTGGTCCTCGAGATCATCATTCCAGGCTTCCTGATTACCCTCGACATCGCTCGAATCTACAGGCTCAGATGGAGACGACGGCTCTTCTGCGCCTTCGGCTCCTTCATTGGATTCAGCCGACTCAGGAGAACTAGACTCTTTCTCCTTATCGAAGTCATCGCCTTTTTCGCCGGCAAAAGCAGGGATATCTGGATCGTTTGGATCCAAAACATCGAACCAAGGCACATAAGACTCTTCCGCACCCTTTGGTTTCGGAGGCCCCTCGATACCATTTAGCATTTATGTATACCTCTCTTACTTACCTTCTATTTTAGCATAAAACCACTAGCTTCTTACCTGATGAAAAATCTAGAAAATATGATATAATATACAAAGTGAAAATCTTGGGAATTGAAACATCATGCGACGAAACTGCCGCGTCCGTAGTTGAATACGGCGCGACTGTTCTTTCTAATGTCGTAAATTCCCAAATCGACATTCATGCTGAGTATGGCGGCGTCATTCCAGAAGTAGCCGCTCGCTCACACATCGAAGTCGTCTTACCGGTTATTAAGCAAGCGCTTAAAGACGCAAACTGCAGCCTCGACCAAACTGCTGAGAACAAAATTGATGCAATTGCCGTCACTCACACGCCTGGGCTCGTAGGCTCATTACTGATTGGCACCCTGACCGCACGCGCCCTTGCCGCATTGAACAATATTCCGTTCTATCCAACACATCATCTTAAATCGCATATTTATGCAAACTGGCTAACTGGCTATCAGCCAAGCTTCCCTATCTTGGCCCTCGTTGTTTCGGGCGGCCACACACAAATCATCTACATGGAACGCCACGACGATTTCCATATCATAGGCACCACTCGCGATGATGCTATCGGCGAAGTCTTCGATAAGATAGCCAAAATTCTTGGCCTGCTCTACCCTGGCGGCCCAAACATCGCAAAGAAAGCACAGCAAGGCGATCCAAATAAGTACCCATTGCCAATTCCAAAGGTCGACGGGCTCGACTTCTCCTTTAGCGGCCTCAAGACTGCAGTTTTGCGCAGCATTCAAAAAGAGCTCAACGTTCCAATTTCAACGCCTAGCTACGAGCTAAAGTCGATGCTAACCGAGCAACAAATTTGCGACTTTGCAGCAAGTTTCCAACAAACTGCCGTCAAAATCCTTATTCAAAAGCTCCGCAAAGCCACGCAGGATTATCCAAAAGCCAAATCGATTTTGCTCGCCGGCGGCGTTTCTGCCAACATTGCGTTACGCGAAGGCCTAAGCCAGGCATTTGGCAAAACTCACGAAGTCTACTTCCCTGACCTAAAATACTCAACCGACAACGGCGCCATGGTCGCTTCGGCAGCATACTATTCAATTCAGGCCGGAGAAAAAAGCCAGGACCCTTACGCCCTGGACATTTCCCCTCGTTCAATTATTCGCTAATTATTTGCGAACCTTCATTAGCAAGCGCTTGCCGCCATACTTAATATCGCGTAGCATTCCGAGCACTTTTTGCTTTCGCTCGTCACGCGCATAAGCATTCTTGTCCAAAATAATACTAAACTCGCCAACATACTCCTCGACCGTTATGCCGAACTGCGCCTTAAAACGGAGCAAATGATTCGGATGCTCAAAATCACCAGAAACACCATAAAGATTACAGCGAGAAATACCGTGCTCAAGGCAGTACTTAAAGAAAGCGTCATTCAGCAAAGTCATCCCATTTAAAGCCTTATATTTTTCCGAGATTCCAGCCGCGTAACTAACAGCCTCGTGATCAGTCAAGAAGAACATGTGCGCTGCGACCGGTTCCCCGTTATCACGCTTGCGGGCAATCTGAAAAACAACATTGTCACCAAAAATATCGTAAATCTTCGAATAGTAATTCAAATCGCGATCGTTGACCTTATTGCGAAGATTGCTCTCACTGAACATCAAGCCAACATCCTGAAGCTCTTCCTTGCTCTTCATCTCAACAATCTCAACCTCAGGGCTATGCTTGCGAATCATCGTACGAACTGTATTTTTGTAGCTCGCCCAAACATCATCCATATTCTCCATACCGGAAATATCCTTGATGCTCATCCAGCGCATTGCCTTGGCCGGCGACTCAACAGTCTCACCGCCATAAGCAAAGCCAAGCTCATCAAAAATCTTTTTCAACTTAGACAAGTCACGTTTTTCGAGAACCTCGCCGTGCTTATCCCTAATACTCAATAAAACGTATGGATAAACTTCAAGCTTAATAAAGCCCTGCTCTTTGCAAAACTCCACTAAAGCCTTAAACCACTTTTTGACGAAAGCAAGGTCGGACCAATCCAAAACTGGACCCATTTGAACCATCGCATAACGATTGCGAACTAATACTAAACAAGAAGACGTAACCTTATCTTCGCTCTTAGTGCCAAGCAAAAAGGTCTCCCATCCCATCCACTTACGAAGCTCGACTCGCTCAACTTCCTGCATGATGTTGCCATACTGATGCTTCGATTCAAACTTGCGATATTCAGCTTCGCTTAACTCCACTAATTTCATAACTAAAGTATATCATTTTACAGTTTGGTAACTTATATACCAATATTTCTCAACTTCGCTTCGCTCCTTTACGTTTCGAAATATTGAACATAAGTTACCAAACTCTTAAAGCTGTTTTACTTTTTGCTAACAAATTGCGAAACGTTAGAGAACGTAGCGAAGTTGAGCAATTTGTATAGCAAAACAGTTAAACAGCATAATGTTATACTTTAATCATATGAATATATTACAAACTGAGGCGTGGGAGAAATTCCTCAAAGAGGAAGGCGACGAAACCTATCGCCTAGAGGATCAGAACTACTCCGCACTTTGCGTTCTCAAAAATACGCCTGTCGGAAATTACCTTTTCCTTCCTTACGGCCCAAACATTCAATCCGAAAAAGATTTAAAGTCTGCACTTAAGGCAGTTACGAAGTTGGCCGAAGAAAAAGAAGCAGTTTTTGTGCGTATCGAGCCTACAACCGCATTGTCAGAAAAAACCGCGAGCACAAACTTCCTCAAGAAAGTTAAAGATGTCGACCCTAAAAGCACTGTCGTACTCGACTTAACTAAAAGCGAGGACGAAATTCTACAGGGCTTCGACAAAAAGAAGCGCCAATACTACCGCAATTACAAAAACAAAGGCATTACAATTCGCCAGTCCAAAGACCTCAAAGACATGGAGATTTTGCTCCACTACTATGAAGGTCTAACCGACAAGCGCAGCTTCAGTATTCACGAAAAGTCGTACATGACCAATCAAATCAAGTTCGACTTCGCAAAGCTTTACGTTATCGAGCTCGAAGGCGAAGCAATTGGTGCTTCCCTAATCTACGACCAGGATGATACGCGTTACTACGCCTATGCCGCCTACTCCGAACAACACAAGAATCACCATACGAACGACATCTTGCTCGCTCAAATGATTTTCGACGCAAAGGCTGACGGCAAAAAAGTCTTCGATTTCTGGGGCGCAACCACTTCCGAAGACCCAAATGATCCATGGTTTGGCTTCACCAAATACAAACTAAGCTTTGGCGGCGAAATCAAAACCTACGCCGGCACCTACGACCTAGTTCTAAACAAAGCTAAGTACGGACTCTACTCTGCTCTACGTAAGGCAAATAGGATCAAGAGAAAACTTCTAAAATAACATCTAAGGCGCCGAAAGGCGTCTTTTTTGATGCAAAAAATATTTTATCGCAAAGATAGAGACAAGACTTTACAATCAATGTCGGCACAATCTCCATTTTACGACATTAAAACACAATAGGAAAAATCAGCCAAAAAATCACGCGTCAAAATCACTGAGATCGAAAAGCGGAGTTTCGTCCTCAAAAATCACTTCCCTAGCCTGCTTAAGCAGCTTCTCTAAACTAGCCTCGTCCGAAGCTGATCCAATATGGACTGTTCGCACGACTTCCCTGCCTTTTTTATAGCAAACCTGAACGCCAGTCGCGCCGCTACCCGTTTTAAACTTTCTTATATACGCCACTAATAAAACATTAGCACAATTCCCCACATTATAAACAACTTATCCACATTTTAGCCAAAAACCAGCAACGATTCTCTACCCTATTCCACCCCAAATAAGCATTAGCATCCTATTGACTTAGCAACCCCCGCCATAATATACTAGAGACATGACGGTGGGAGGTCTTAAATAAACCCCATGACAGCATAAGGCGACATGAGCCCTCAATAAATCATGGCATTGCGGATGGTATCGCCGCCGGCTTATACGAGGTCGATAATGCAGAATCGTATAGTAAAACACAAATGACGAGAATTACAAGCAAACATTTCAGTACTATTGTCAAGACCCTCAAAATCGGTTGAGGTTGCATTTTCACGTGCAATAATTTTTACATTAGAACATAATTAGATAATATTTCAATAGAAGGCTCCGTAACAGGGGTCAATTTTTATGCATTTTTCACGGGAGTCCACCTCAGTGAAAAGGGAATAGATCATTGAATTTTTCTGGCTCTTTTTGACTTTACAAAAACCGCATTTCATTACCTAATCGTAGTTGTGGGTTTTACAACATCTACCCCTGTTTGCAAAGTCAAGACCATTTCTTGTCAACCCAAAAACCCACCATGCAAAAAATCTAAAATAATGGTATAATTTATCTGAAGAAAGGGAATTGGGAGAGAGCAAAATATTGTTTTTTCGTTGGTCTGATCAACCGCGAACCCAAATCCCAAAAACCATGGGAGAAAAAATGAAATTTAGTAAAGCTTACGAGCCTAACCAGTACGAGTCGGACATCTACGCTTTGTGGGAGAAATCCGACGCCTTTGCGCCAAAAAATCGCAAAGATCCTAAAAACAAAGACCAAGCCTATTCGATCGTCATGCCACCGCCAAACGCAAACGGCAACCTTCACATCGGTCACGGCCTCACAATCGCACTCGAGGACATCCTGACCCGCTACCACCGCCTCAAAGGGGAAGACGTTTGGTATATTCCAGGCGCCGATCACGCTGGCTTTGAGACTTGGGTCGTCTACGAACGCCTTCTCGAATCAAAAGGGAAGACCCGCTTCGATTACACTCGCGACGAATTGTACGATCAGGTTTGGAATTTCGTCCATGAACAGCGCGGCAACATGGAGCTTCAGCTCCGCGCTTTAGGCGCATCCTGCGACTGGGACGGCCTAGTCTTTACACTTGACCAAAAAGTCGTCAATCAGGTTTACGAAACCTTCGAAAAATTCTGGAAAAAAGGCCTTATTTACAGGGGTAAGAAGCTCGTAAACTTCTGTACTAAGCACCAGACAGCTTTTGCAGACATCGAGGTTACTCACAAAGAAGAGAAGGGCAAGCTTTGGCGCATTGCCTACCCATTGGTTAATCCAAGCAAAGATCTTAAAGAAATCATCATCGCAACCACTCGCCCAGAAACTCTCCTAGGCGATACTGCGGTTGCAGTTAACGGCGAAGATCCACGTTACAAAGATTTCATTGGCCAGAAGGTCAAACTCCCACTTACTGATCGCGAAATTCCTATCATTGCCGATGAGCATGCAGATATGAACTTCGGTACCGGTGCCGTTAAAATTACTCCAGCTCACGACCAGAACGACTACGAAGTCGGTGAACGCCATGGTCTAAAAATGATAACCGTTATCGGTTTCGACGGCAAAATGACCGAAGAAGCTGGCGAAAAATACGCTGGCCTCACTACCAAAGAATGCCGCAAAGCCATCCTTGAAGACCTCGAAGAGCAAGGCCTCCGCCGTGGCGAAGAAGAAATCGTTCACGAGGTCGGTCACTGCTACAAGTGCGATACTGTTATTGAGCCTCTCCTTAAGGAGCAGTGGTTCGTCGATATGGAGCCGCTTGCAAAGAAAGCAATCGAAACCCTCAAAGCTGGCAAGATCAAGTTCCATCCAGCAAACAAACAGAAGGTTCTCATCAATTACCTCCAGAACCTCAAAGACTGGAACATTAGCCGCCAGATCCCTTGGGGCATCCCTATTCCGGCATTCCAGAACGTCGATGACCCAACCGATTGGATCTTCGATACTCGCGTAGACGAACCAGAAATCGTTAGCGACGGCAAAACTTACCGCCGCGACCCAGATACCTTCGATACCTGGTTCAGCTCAAGCCAGTGGCCATATATCACCGCCTCTGACGACAAGCATTTCCCAACTTCCGTCATGGAAACCGGTGCAGACCTCCTGTTCCAATGGGTTGGCCGCATGATTATGATGAGTCTCTTCGTCAAAGACGACGTTCCGTTCAAGGAAGTCTACATGCACGGCATGGTTCTCGACGAGCACAGCCAGAAGATGAGCAAATCAAAGGGCAACGTTATCAACCCAATCGAAGTTGTCAGCCAGTACGGCTCTGACGCGCTTCGCCTCGGCCTTATCGCTTCCCGCAGCGCAGGTGTCAACCAGGCCTTCAGTACCAGCAAGGTCGTTGCATCGCGCAACCTCTGCAACAAGCTTTGGAATATTAGCCGCCTCGTCCAAAACATCGTCGAAGAAAATCCAGACAACGGCGAGGACGACGCTAAGCGTGCCCTTGGCGAAAACTGGATTCGCCGCGAAATCAACCGCGTCAACAAAGAACTAGATAAGCTCATGAAGAATTACCGCTTTGCAGAAGCCGGCGATCTCCTTTATGACCTCATTTGGAACAAGTACGCCGACTGGTTCCTCGAATGCGAAAAGCTCTGGAAGAACAGCGCCTTGCTTAAGGATACACTCGAAAAAGTCCTTATCATGCTTCATCCATTCGCTCCATTTGTCACCGAAACCATCTGGCAAACCCTCGATTGGACCGAAGGCCTCCTTATTACGCAAAGCTGGCCAGAACTATACAAGGTTGACACCAAGCGCGCTAAACAGTTCGATGAGTTAATCGAAATCATAACCAATGTCCGCAGCCACTACCAGGCACTTCCAGGCTCCGGCACCTATCCAATCGCCTTCCATGACGACGAACTCATGTACGAGAATCAGCTCCTAATTCAGCACCTCACTAAGGCTCCAAGCGTCCCGCAAATCGACGCTAGCGAGATTAGCGGTCTTCACTTAGCAATTCCAGGCCACAATGTTTACTTGCAGATTCCAGAAGAGATTCACAAGAAATACAAGGCAAACCTCGAAGAGCACATCTTGAATCTCGGCGCAGAGATCAACACCCTAGAAGCCCGCTTGCGTAATCCAAAGTACGTCGAAAAGGCTCCAAAAGAACTCGTCGAAGAAACCAGAAGCTCGCTTGCAACCAAAGAAGAGCTCCTAGGAAAGATGAAAGCCGAACTCGAGCTAGTCTAAAAAACAGCGCTCCGAAAGGGGCGCTTTTTGGTACCACAAGCTTATGCTATCTTGACTTTTAAAGAGTTTTATGATATAATGCACGCATTAAGTGTACCTGCACTTAATCGCACCTATTACGTAGATGTTTCATTGTAAAATGTTCCGGAACGAATTCCTCAAGGGGGAGAGAAATTCGTTCCGGAATGGTACCACCGGACGAAAGGCAAAAACCTAAATTCAATAAGCTCTTTCGAAGGAGGAAAAAGCAATGAACGTTCAGAGAATTCGCACAACCGCATTCGACACTGGGACCTACCGGTTCCGTGACTCAAGAATCCTTGGGTCAATCAATCCCATGACCATGCACATCGTAACTCCGGAAATGATCGCAGCCGATGAGGCAAATGCAGAAGCCGACGAATACGGCCTCATCCTGCACGAAGAGGAAACCGAGGGCGAGACAATCAACATCGGCTATCTCAAGGTCGACAGACCGAGCAAGCCCCGAAAGCAGGAGGCAAGCGCCGTGATCGAAACACTGATCTATGCTTTCTCGGAAAGCATAGACAAGGCCGCAACTGCAATCTCCCTCGCAGAAGAATTCCGCAAGAGCGGGGACATGACAATGGCAGCCGCCTTTGCCGCTATCGCACCAAAGATAGCGTGCAACGACGAGGAAGGTGTCATGGAAGAAATCGGCAAGGTATTTGCCGCAATGTGAAGCGAACGTCCGCATCTACCCCAAAACGCCCCGGCAGCCAGTCGGGGCGTTTATCTTAGCTATTTTTTTACACAAAAAGAGAGCCCCCTCAAAACCGAGGGGGCATTCAATTAGGATTGAGTAATCGCAACAACTTGATTTGCGAAAAATGAATCTGCTGTTTTAAGATCCATACAATCCCTATGATGAAAGGGAAGATGCTTGTAGCAGGCTTGATACAAAACCTTGTCCTTCGAAATGGACATAAGCCCAAAAGCATACATAGCATAACACGCCATCATTTTTGCCTTAGACAGATTTCTGTCTTTGCCATACCAGCCAACAGCCACAACGCCGTCACTGCTAGGAATAAAAATGGCGTAAAGGCAATGCTCTTCGTCCTCAGCCTCAAAGAAATCCGAAGCCCCAGAAACCTCCTTATCTTTAGAATGGCTCTTTATGAAATTGCTAAGCGAGTTAAAATCTTCTTCAGAAAACTCAGCATCATACGGTAACAAACCGTTCTGAACTTCCTTATATTCATTATCTTTGCCGAATCTAGCAATTTTAAACAGGTCAGGGCCATTTCCTCGAAGGTCATCAAATAGATCCTGAACGACGTTCATATCTAATTTGATAGAAGCCTTGAGATTGCCGACATTTCTTTTGCAGATTGTCATCCGAATACTTCTATTCATACAACAACACTCTCCCTTCTGAAAAATTGCGACCCACCAGAGTAAGATCTCCAGTAAGGCATTAGGATTATAATAGCACGAGAACTATAAAATGTCAAGGATTAACAGTTACAAAAAAACATAAGCATCTATTGACAAATTATAGGTTTTATGCTAGAATATTAGGCGTATCTATGTCCACTCATGTCATGAAGGAGGGTTTCTATGAGTGTAAATCACAAGATCGTACCAGTAGGCGAGAGACCATACGAATGGGCTCTCGCAGAATACAAATCGGCTTTCAAAGGCAAAAAGGTAAACCTGAGCCTTGATAGCCTGGTGATAAAACCAGGCACGCACGTCTCGTTGTTCAAAAAAGACGACGAATCGCCAGTCATCTACAGAGTCTATTTCGAAGCAAAAGACTCAGTGATCTACTACGAAGTTGCAAACTTCAAAGATATGCAGATGAAGCATGGCGAGATAGTAAAGCTTTTGCTCAATAACGGCAAAGCAGCCTATGACCGCGAAATGGAAATGCGAGTAAAATTCGAAGAGGAAACCGGCAAAAAGCCGCCCCACTACGAACCGCTCTTTCCAATCAAATGAAAGCCCAACCACGCCCCGCAGGATTCCTGCGGGGCTTCTTCCATCTTGACAAAAATGACCAAAAGTGCTAATGTTTAAGCAATAGGGTATCACAAAAAAACAAAAACTTTTAGCAGGAACAATCTATGTCCGAAAAAATTGGTACACCATCAACCGAACAGCTTCAGAGCCAGTGGGACTCATTTAGCGAAAACGGCGCATGGTTACAAGAACAACGTGATAAGGCCGAAGCCGCCGGCGACGAAGAAACCCTCGCCAAAGCCGACGACGCGATTGAAGTAAACAATCAAACCCTACAATCCATCCAGCAGGATATGGAAGCCGCTCAGGCAGCCGACGTCGCCGAAGACGAAATTCCAACCCTCTCTATGGAAGACGCTCCACAAGCTGAGGCACATCCTTACCAGCGTACCGTCAATGTAAACGGCGTGATTGAATCTATTTCTGCGGACACGCAAGAAGAATTCGACGAAAAGCTTCAAGCTCTCCACGATCAAATTGCTGAAAACTCACAGCGATAAAACTGACGACAACAAAAAAAGAGCAGGCCTAAACCTGCTCTTTTTTTAAATCATTGAAAGTTTTTCGCGAATCGAAGCAAACTCGTCTTCGGTTAAGCTCAAAGTTTTGCCTTGCTCCCAAGTTTCGTCGAAAGGCATTAGATGAACATGTGCATGCGGCACGTCGGTGCCAATAACCTTATATAGCGTGCGGCGGCCAGTAACCTCCTCCATATGCTTGGAAATATTCTTTACAGCTGCCCAAAGCGCCACCCAATCTACTTCAGAAAGATCGTAAATCTTATCGACCTCAACCTTTGACACAACCAAAGTAT
>Ga0255342_1005613_pt1 | contig 11924 bp, 9 predicted proteins | sample wastewater_treat_3_FD_192416 | JGI IMG/M metagenome (GOLD analysis project Ga0255342, IMG submission 192416) | Wastewater microbial communities from Lulu Island WWTP, Vancouver, Canada - plant14 | ecosystem: Engineered > WWTP > Wastewater > Unclassified | place: Canada: Vancouver, British...
ATAATAAATGACCATCTCATTGGATTTGAAATGGGCTGTATATCATGCGGAAGCATAACTGTTTTGATTTTCTTGTACCTATTGAGAAGACATACACATTCGTGGGGGAAGAAAACAACATCGGGATTCTGATTTTTTATTTTATGCGGGATTATAAAATTTTTATACATTAATTCCATAAACAAGTATATAATTTTGTTATTTTTGAATTTGTGATAATCTTTTATAACAATCGTTTTAAAAGCAGGAAAAGTATGCTTAATTAAATCAATTAAGCTATTGTTGCAAATTATAGTATAGCCATTTTTGGTGTCTGCTTTTGAAATACCTTTGAGGAAAATAAAAGAAAACTGTGTTTTTCCTCCTGAATCGAGACTGTATATATAGGATAAATCTATAATAATTTTCATATGAGCTACTCCTGTTTATTTTTCCCAATAAAGCTTTTACACAAATCATAATAATTTTGTGCAATCGATTCTGACTTGTATTTATTCTCGTAAATACATTTTATCCTGCTTAATTCTTCTTCTGAGGGAGGGTTTTTAAGTACTTTTATTATGGCCTCTGCCAAAGCTTCGACATCCCTAGCCGGTTCATAATAATTAACAAGTTCCATTGTGACTTCAGGCAGGCTTGTTTCTCTTGAAGTAATCACCGGAATTTTAAACATACTAGCCTCTATCGGCGTTCGCCCGAAACCCTCATGAAGAGAAGGAGAAACAAATAAATCCGCATTTCTGTATAGGTTATTCTTGTCGGTTTCAGAAAGGGAGTCAATTAAATGTACTCTGTTTGATAAAATATACTCTTTTATATACTTCAACAAGTTTTGTGCTTCGTTTTTTTTCCTCCCTAAAAAAATTAGGTTATGGGGTATTTCATTTTTGATAAGATCAAAAGCTTTTATAAGTGTAATTCCATTTTTATGAAACTGATGATGTTACTGCCATTAAAAATTGTCCAAAACTAAACAGGATATTTTGTCCACGAACAGATGAATTTCGTGTCCAGACATATGCCAGGGCTCTGCCCTGGAACCCGGGGTTTATCGCCTGGTTTTCCGGAGAGAGTAATTAAAAGAGCAATATTTCGAATTTAAATTCTACATATCACTCTCTCCGCAAAACCTCATATGCTGCTCGAGTCGCTCCCCAGCGTTGCTCTATCCTTCATATGAGTAAAAGCAGCAATTTCAGCCAACCTTTCTTAAGAAAACTCACATTCGATAATCAATTTTACTGCATGATCATCAATGATTCGTTTTTTTGATTGGCTGCCATAAAGTAATAAACTCGTACAAACCTTGTCTATTAATCTGGCTGTCCCTGTTGTGTATCTAAAGATTTCATCAATTGCAGCATCTGAAAATATTTCTCTGTCACAACCGGACGATTTTAGCTGATGTATGATGTAGCTGCCGGTTTGTGCTCTATCATAATGATTAATTTTGCTTTGAACATCGATTCTTTGGCGTATAGCCGCATAAGATTGCAGCTGTAGTTTATCCCATAGTTCGGTCTGACCTACCAGTATTAGCCCCATAGGACTCACGGAATCTAACTGCACATTTAAGAGAAACCTGATTTCTTCTAACATTTCTTTGTTCATAAGGTGACATTCGTCACATACACAGATTGGATGAACATCATGAACACCTTTCATAATTTCAATTTCACGGTGAAGTTGACGTTTTGCTTCGCCACGGTAGAATTTTGCTTCAAATCCAAGCTGCTCCAAAAGATTTCTGTAAAAGTTTCTTGGGGTTAGTTTGGAATCTGATACATATAAAAATTTGTAATGAGTTGAATCAAGGTCATTTTTAAATTTTCGAAGCAATGTTGTTTTTCCTGTTCCACAGTCACCGGTTACAACTGCAAACAGTTGTCTATGTGCGACATACTTTAATCTAACTAACATTTCTTCCAATTCATCTGTCATGTATAAAGATTCTGTCGGCAGCCCTCTGATAAACGGTGTTTTCTCAAGTTCATAAAATTCTTCATACATTGTTCTCACCAGCCTTATCAGTTGATGTCTTAAGCATACCTTTAAATGACAGAGCAGTTTTATGTACTTTTTTTCTTTCTTGATTTTTAACAGCCGCTACGTTTAATAGTCTTGAGCTTTCGGCTTCTTTTTTCGTAAGTCTTTCCGGTAGTTTTGGTTTTGAACCCGAATGACTTTGTAGCTTTAAAGGAACCGCCGAGCAAGGTACAAGTCCCGGGCATTCAATTGTTATTCTTGATATATCAGCTGCATCAAATACAACATCGACTGTTTTTCCAATCATGTGAAGTCCCATTTCCACTTCATATTTAACACCATCAAAACTTATGCAGCCGGACTTATCAACCTTTCGTTTTTCGCAGGAAAGAAATGCGTCTGCGATTTCTTGTGTTGATATCATTTTCAATTCCTTTGTATCTCCATAAAAAGCTTCGTAAGGTGTTTTTCCATCTAAGGCAGAGTGTTCTTTATGCAGATAACATTCTTCCATCCATACTGTATAAAGCTGATTAAGTTCATCTAATGACTTTGGCTTAGCAATATATGCTTCTCTTAGAAAGGAATCTACCGTTTGATTGTATTTTTCTACCTTGCCTTTGGCACTTGCAGCATACGGACGACAATACAAAAGCCGTATACCAAGCTTTCCGCAAGCTCTTTGCATCCAGTTTGTTCTGTATTGTTTTCCATTGTCAAAGTACACAGAATCAGGTGCCCCATATTTCATAAGTGCTTTTCTAAAGCAGTCTTGTACAATTTTTTGGTCTAATGTGGGATAAAATTCTGAATGCAAGATAAATCTTGTACAATCATCTATGAAGCAAACCATATATGTAGGTTTTCCATCTATGAAATTCCCATATTTTATATCGCTTTGCCATAGATAATTTCTCCATGGCTTCTGAAATCGCCGTGCACCTGTTATATTTTCTGCATATGTCTTCATTTGACGACTTGAGTATCCTCTGTATGTAAGTTGGTCTTGTAAGGTGCTCCGTTTTAAAAATCCCGGCTTCACAACTTTTTCCCATTCAAGTATCTTAATAATGTCATTTATACTTCTTTTGGGAACCTCTCTTCTTAAAGAAATGGCTTCTTGCATTACCTCTTCCGGTATAATTGAATGCCCGCCGTTTCCTGCATTTTTGGGTTTTAATCCTTCAAATCCCTTTTCCTCATATAATTGAATGTATCTGCGTATGGTTCTTTCACTTAGTCCTGTTTGAAGACATAGTTCTTCCTTTAACTGCCGGTATTTTTTCTTATCCAAGGCGGCATCCAGTAATGGTGTAATTAATTTTAATCGATTTGCCGCAATTTCTTCGCTTCGCCTTTTATCCATGGTAAAACGTCCTCCTTTTGTCTGGTTTTGTAGAATTTTAACAGACAAAAGGCATAATTAAAATGCAAAACGGGTATGTACCCATCGATTTAAATTTACAATTATTCGGACAAGTTTCTTCAGCCAGCCGTCAGGGTGTTGTCGTTTCTTTTTTAATGGCAGGAGCATTGAAATTTCACTTTGCAGTTCTTGGTAGTCTTTGTAAATTGCTTTTAAAGCTTCAAAAGTTGATTCAAAGTAGTCTTCTAAAAAGAAATACCATATTTTTATCTTTTGAATTGTAGTTATTTCGCATGGAAGATCCTCTTCTTTATCGCATATGCAGCATTCTATAACTTCAGAAGAATATCTTTTATATGGAACTATTATATCCGGAAGTTCATGATGTATACGATTGCAATGTGTGCATTTAAGCCTTCTGATTATTAAGCTTTTTTTGATTCCCTCATGCTCTATTAGTCCTCTTTTTCTGCTTCCAATAACTTCTAGAGAGTTGCCGCATATGGGGCAAATCGTATTTTCTCTGCTCCTTATGTAAAAAAATCAGTCTTGGTCTTGTCATCTAACCAGTAATCGTGTATAATTACCATAAGTTGTGGGGGCATCCTCGATGGCTGTGCGGCTAACACAGTTATCATTAAGGGGATGCTTTTCCTTTCCTTTTTATGGTCATTATACTCGGCTATTCATGGACATGCAAGTCCGGTAGCTTTTGGATAAACTATATCGGTAAAAACATGATGATTATTAACACATAAAATATATGGTTTTTCACAGGGCAGTTTATTATTGCTGTCGTTTTCATTTTCATTAATGCTGACTGCATTTGGTATAACATGTATTTTACTTTCGTCAACAAACTTGTAATAAGAAAGCAGGTCCTTTTTTACAAATTCAGAAATCACAACAATCGCATCTGATTTTTGTACAAAATAGTTATGGGCATACTTTACGATATGGTACAATAAGGGGTTTAGTATATGGCTGAAGTTTTTAAAATACAAGTCATGAATTACCATAATATTAGGAATGCCTTTAACAAATCTCGTTTTTTTGTCATTGAAGGTATGAAGAATTACATTTACATTTTGTTTTTCTATAGTTTTATTAAAACCTATGAATGCAATATAATAACGCTGCAAAATATTAAAGCGTCCTGATATTTTAGTTAATAATTCCATGAATTTTGATTTTTCTGCCTCTATTACTTCAAATTGGGGAAAGTGTTTTTTTGCATTTTTATAGAAAAGTTTATCTGTAATAAGTATAAAATCTTCTGATTTTCCAATTTTGTTCAAACCATCTATTATGTCTTTTGCATGATTGCTTACACCATCGTTAATGTCTTTACCTATATATGTTAGATTTATTCCTATTTTCATATTGACTTCTCCTGAAATTGTTAGAAGTGTTTTATAATAATAAATATTTAATCCAATTCCTATATTATCATATTGCTGCAAAATTTGATATTATTTTTTGGACAAGTAAGAACGGGCTTTCTCTTTTTTGTACAGAAATCGGGCAATCAAATTTGACTGCCCGATTACCGTAATCTTATATGAACTTTATCTTTAATTAAGTATATCTATTTATTTCCCATGAGCAGCATTTGTACCTGCAATACGTCCAAATGTAAATATATCAGCTATTGCATTTCCGCCTAATCTGTTACCTGCATGGATACCGCCTGTTACTTCTCCGGCAGCCCATAAGCCCGGAATAATATTTCCGTTTGTATCGATAACATGAGTTTCTGTATCGATTACAACACCACCCATTGTATGATGTAATGAAGATTTTCTTGGGCTTATGCAAATTCCTACACCTTCAGTTGCATCAATATAATCTATATCGATAGCGCCAGCCAATACTTCTTTTCCAAAATCATCATCTTTTTGATTTGCAACATAGCTGTTGTATTTTTCAATAGTTGCACGCAATTGTTCTTCGGTAAATGCCGGTGCAACGCCTGCAGCTTTTGTTTTAGTAGCTTCAGCTAATTCTGCAAGAGTTTCTCCGTACCAAATATGTCCGCCTTCAACCATGCCGGCTACTCTTTCATTATATTCTGTCCCTTTGAGAAGTTGATTAGGATTGCCAACATCTCCTCTGCCTGCATAGATAATATAGAAAATACCATCTTCAAGTGCTAATGATGATTTTGCAAGAACATCTCTTTCTGCATATTCATTGACAAAACGGTTGCCGTTTCCATCAATCCAGATTTGTTCTGCAGCATCTGCCCAAATACCATCAGTCATAGTACCTTTAACAGGAGATGATGAAGGCATCATTTGAGCAACTTCCATACCTGTTACATCAGCACCGATTGCTTGTGCCATTATAATACCGTCACCTTCGTTGGTTCCCATGTTTGTTGACAAGGTTCTGTCTGATAAGTCATCACCCCAGTATTGGTCATATTCCTTAACCATTTTAGGGTTAGCACAATATCCTCCGGTAGCTAATACAACACCGTTTTTTGTATTTATGGTTATTTGCGTTCCGTCTGTCTGCTCTGCCTTTGCGCCTATAACCTTGCCTGAACTATCAACCAATATTTCGGTGCCTCTTGTTTCTGTATAAATAGTTACGCCCTTATCTTTAGCAACTTTTGCTAAATGGGGTATACGTTCAGCTCCTGACATAAAGCTGTGAGTTCTTGGCCACATAGCACCAAGGACAGTGCCTGTTCCGGGGGCGCCGCCATAATTAGCTTCAGCACCGTAGGAAGCATTAAGTCCTATTTCACCCATCCATTTAAATGTGTCAAGTGAACTTGACGCAAGGGTTCTCGCTAATTCTAAGTTCGGGGCAATCCATTTTCCGTTAGCTAATTGACGCAATCCTCCGGTATAAATATGCCACATATGCAATGCAACAGAGTCAAAGCCCGGCATGTCGACTCCGGCCTCTTTTCCTTTGTTTGCAGAATAGAAAGCATTAATGTCGGCTTTTAATTCTGTTAATACTTCTTCCCATTCAGGATAAACATCAAATTTTAAACTTTCATCAGCCGGATCTAATGCTAAATATTCGTCTAATGTTGCTTTCTGTGCTTTGCTCAGAATCATAACGCCTTGTGCTTCGGTATCAACGGCATTGTAAGCAGCTCCTGCCATCATTGTGTTTCCGCCTAAAACTGACCCTTTTTCTATAAGTATTACATCTGCTCCTTCTTCAGCTGCTCTTATAGCTGCGGTAAGTCCTGCACCTCCGCCGCCCATAACCAATACATCAGTATCCCAAGTCTGAGGCTCCTTTGGTGTAACAGAAACTTTATTTGATTTTAACAAATCAATATCTAAGCCTGCAGCTTTTGCTGCATTTGTAACTGCTCCTATAATTCCAAAGCTTGATAATGTAGCTCCTGTAACCGCATCTACAGATAAACTTTGGCTTTCAATTATTTGATTAGGAATGCGTTCAAATGCGACTGCCGTAACATTTTTGGTTTCATTGTTTTCTGTAAATTCTATAGCAATTATTTCGCTGTCCTTTACAGTAATTTTAGCAGTTATTGGACCTTGCATGCCATTAGAAGTACCTTCAAAGACTCCATTAATAAGTGTGTCTTCTTTTGATGGTTCTTCATTTGCAGGAGGAGTCTCTGCTTGCTGAGCACATCCAACAAATGAAAAAATCAGACTACAGCATAAAAACATTGCTATTATTTTTTTCATTTTCATAAATCTACATCCTTTCTTTATGTTCTTTAAAGAGTGCTTAAATTATAACATACTTTTTTGTTAAGGCAGTTAAGGAGTTATTAAAAATTTATTTGAAATTATAGGGATAGTCATCTATTAATAATAAAATGTTAATTTATTGGCATTCGGAAATTAAAAAATCCCTTGAAATTCGTCAAATAATTATCAAGGGAAATTAAGAAATCTTAACTGTCGGAATGTATAAAATTAAGGGTATCTTAATCATCAAAATAATATCCCTTGCCCCAATCCATCTTTAAATAACGTGGAGCTTCCGGGTCAGGCTCAATTTTGTTGCGTATATTGTGTATATGAACTATTACGGTACGGGTATCACCGTAACTCTTTTCACCCCAAATTTTTAAGTATAGTTCTTTGGGCGAAAAATGTCTGCCAGGGTTTTGCATTAAAAACGAAAGAATTCTAAATTCAGTATTGGATAGTTTAATTTCTTCATCACCTTTTAGTATAATATGCCTATTTGCATCTAAAATGAAACCAGAACACTTCAGCTCATTTTGAGTTGGCGGTATTTTATTGTGGTAACGTCTTAAATTGGCTTGAATACGTGCTTCAAGAACTTTGTTGTCAAAAGGCTTAACAAGAAAATCATCACCGCCTAGCTCCAGTGCGTGAACTATTGTATCACTGCTATCAAGACAAGATATAAAAATTATAGGGCAATCATGCCATTTTCTTAGGCGTTCACATAGTTCGATACCATCTACGTCCGGCAAGAGTACATCCAACAATATGACATCGTAATTATCTCTTGCCTTAGCAAAAGCTTCTCCTCCTGTTTTTGCCCAAACAACCTCATATGTTTCTGATTGATCTAAATAGTATAGAATTATTTTTGCTACTAAGGGGTCATCCTCAACTAATAAAACGCGTGTCAATATTATCACCTCTTTTAGTAATTATGCAGTCTTATAGATATAATAATTTAATAATATATTAAAAGGATTATAATTGCAAACATTCATTTTACATATCACTTGATATGGATTATAATATTATTATAAATTTAACAATAAACAGGTGAAGAATGAAAAATGAATATATAAAACCCGTAGTGGTCTTTTTAATGGTCTTGGCAATAACCTTCTTTATTTTTATAACTATCAATAACAGTTTTAGCACATATGAGAGCGGACAAGTTTTCGAGCCAACCGATAAGGTATATTCTTTGGTTGGATACAGAAAAAACTTAACTACTGAAAAATATTATTTTGATATAGTAGTGGAAGATATGAACCAACAACTGGTACTCATATATGGATTCATACCGGATGGTATTACAGTAAACGGAACTGTTATTGTTCAACCTGAAGAATTCAACTCATCACAATTTTCCAGTGTGCTCGTTGACAGAGAATGGTTTAATATACAAACTAATTCTGTGACCTTAGAATTTAACAGCAAAAATAATCCTTATAATCAACCGGTTTATTTATCAACTGTTGAGGGTGCCTCTAAATGGCTTTCCGCCTATTATATGATATTTGCATTCAATATCGGAATTGTTTTTATTATGTCCTTATATGGATTATCTTTATATTTCAACAAACCCAGCGAAGATTATCTGTTTTGGTTTTCTCTTTATACCGGTGCTCTGACAATTTGGAGTTTAAGTTCATTCCTTATAAATACCAAATGGCACTTTATCAGTTATTTGGCATCACATGCTTATGGATGGAGCATATTGCTTGATGTAATCATATGCTTTAAAATATTTAAAACAAAACTACCGGGAAAATTTGACAAATTGCTGAGTCGTAGCGGTGTTATAACCATACTGCTTGTTTGGTCATTGTTGGAAAGGTTTATGACCAGCAATTTCAGAGATTATTATTATCTATACTTTATTTCTGTTGGAGCTATCATATATGCATGTGCTAAACATCGAAAAGGTGCATGGATGCTTCTGGTAGGACAGACCATAAGCCTTGGAATGAGATTGGTAGTTGCATTTTCTCCTCTTAATACGATGCAAGTAAGCTATTGGCTGAGAGTAATGAGGTATGCCAAATTCTTTAATATTCCATTTGCGATTTGCTGTCTATTGTTAATTAATCGGCTTTTTGCAGAAAAGTTTTCAGAGTCAGAGACTTTAGCTGCACAATTGGAGCAATCAAATCAAATTTTAGAGATTAAGGTATCAGAAAGAACAAAGGAATTAAAGGATAAGCAAAAACAACGAAATACTTTTATGATGAATATATTTCATGATTTAAGGACTCCGCTTTTTGTTTTAAACGGGTGTGTCGAGAGAGTCAGCTCAGTTCCCGAAAGAATTAGACAGGAACTACCTGTAATCAAAGATAGACTGGACTTTGTGCAGCACTTGGTGGAAGACTTATTTTTAATGGCTAAGTTGGAGGATAAGCAGGTAATTCTTGAAACGGAACGTGTTTCGGTAGGAGAACTTTTAGATAGGGTAGTAAAGGCATGTTTTCTTGTAAGTGAAAAAAAGGATATTTCCTTGGAATATAACAAGTATGACGACTCTATAACATGGGGTGATGAATACCGTTTGGAACAAGCATTTCAAAATCTTATTGTAAATGCTATTTATTATACTAAGCCTAAGGGAAAAGTGTATGTAGATTTGAAGTCCTCTGATAATATGGCCTATATAACTATAGTTGATACCGGCGTCGGCATATTACACGAGGATTTAGATAAAATATTTGACCGATATTATAGAGTGAGTGGTACTGAAAAACATCAATCCAGCGGACTTGGATTATCCATCGCGCATGAAATTATCAAACAACATCAAGGAAGTATCACTGTAAAAAGCGAACTTGGGAAGGGTACTATTTTCACGGTACAGTTGCCTGTAATATCTTAGAAAAGCAATTGAAATCCTGCCTTATCTTGAAATACAATATAGCCAATATTATATTAATCGGAGGAAATATGTTAAATATCGGTTGTCACTTATCAGTTTCTAAAGGGTATGAAGCAATAGGAAAGGATGCTTTAAAAATTGGTGCAAACACATTTCAGTTTTTTACCCGCAATCCCAGAGGTAGCAAAGCTAAGGAAATTGATATTGATGATATAGAAAAATTGAAAATAATAATAAAAGAAAATAATTTTGTTAAAATATTAGGTCATGCTCCTTATACCCTCAATATAAGTTCTGCTGATGAAAGAACAAGGGAATTTGCATTGGAAGTATTAGAAGATGATTTAAGAAGGATGGAATACCTGCCATATAATTTATATAATTTTCATCCCGGAAGCCATGTAAATCAAGGAGTGGATGTTGGAATAAAGTATATAGTGGATGCCTTAAATAAAATATTATTTCCTGAACTGACAACCATAGTCTTGCTTGAAACAATGTCCGGTAAAGGTACTGAAATTGGCAAAACATTTGAAGAGCTGCAGCTGATTCTTGATAATATTAATCTAAAAGATAAGGTAGGTATTTGTTTTGATACCTGTCATGTATATGACGGCGGTTATGATATAGTTAATGATTTGGATGGTGTATTAGGTGAATTTGATGAAATAATAGGTCTTGAAAAACTATATGCCATTCATTTAAACGACAGTAAAAATCCAATCGGTAGCCGCAAGGACCGCCATGAAACAATCGGAGAAGGACAGATAGGAATTGATGCAATCAATAGGATAATCAACCATCCTAAGTTAAGAAATCTTCCCTTCTTTTTGGAAACCCCAAATGATTTAGAAGGTCATGGCAAAGAAATAAATCTTCTTAAGAAACTCTACACATCCTCTTGACTTTTTGTGTGTATAGTAACGCCTTTATAATAAAGTCCCCTCCAAACAAAATGATGGTGCCCAAAAGAATGATGGTGCCAGGCACCTTGAAGTGTAAGGATTACGGATTATATACAGATAATCAATAAAGAATAGAAAAAAGGCGGTTAATAAAAGAACAATACTATAAAGAAAATCATTGGTATTATGGAAATATTATGGAGAATAAATCTTATTTGGATCATTTTCTCCATTTTATTTATTTTTAAGACCTGTATTTTTTAATTTAAAAGGGGCTGTATCAAAATAGAAAATTAAGTTCTTAAAAGAGACAGCGCCATTTTTATGCAAAATAGCTTTAAGAGACTATAATTTGGACGTATTATTAAAAAAATATGCAAACTAAATTTTATTCAAGTATCTATAGTTTTAATTTTCTGCTTCTATTACCTCAAATTGAAAAAATTGTATATTAGCATTGCATAAAAGTGTTTGCATGCAATAAGTATATATTACATTTCATGATATTTTAGATAATTTTTTGTAAAAAGTGAAAATACCTAAAAATATTCTTGTACAGGGAAGGTTAGAATTTAAAAGAATATTTAGAGCCTTATAATTTACTTGTAGTGATATGAGCTACTGTAATAACAGTTTATTTACTTAAACTTATGATAAGCATGATTAATTAATCAAATATTTTTTAATAAATAACATATTTTGTACTTTTTATATTATATGTTATCAATGTAAGATATATTGAATTGACAAAATAATTTGCTGTTATAAAATTTTTAATAAAAGCTAGCAAATAAGAAACATGGGGTGATTCTGTTATGATTAAAAAAAGTATTAAGCAGTTGGATGAACATTTTGAAGAATACTTTATGGCTGTGCTGCTTATTATGATGACTGTGGTAATGTTGATTCAAGTTGTCATGCGTTATGTTTTTAATTCTGCATTAACATGGCCGGAGGAATTTTGTAGGTACTGCTTTATATATATGACATTTTTAACCATAGGTTTTAGTGTAAGCCGAAAATCGATGTTGCGTCTTGATCTTATAATAAAGATAATTCCTAGAAAGGTCGGGGAAATGTTAGAATTCATTATTTGG
>Ga0255342_1005626_pt1 | contig 11896 bp, 9 predicted proteins | sample wastewater_treat_3_FD_192416 | JGI IMG/M metagenome (GOLD analysis project Ga0255342, IMG submission 192416) | Wastewater microbial communities from Lulu Island WWTP, Vancouver, Canada - plant14 | ecosystem: Engineered > WWTP > Wastewater > Unclassified | place: Canada: Vancouver, British...
GGTGTTGTTCCTTTCCGCCTCAAAGGCAATGTTTCCGAGGCTATTACGAAAGGCGATGCCTTCATGGAAACTATCATCTGTCCATTTGTGCGGAACGTTTTTGATGCTGCGATCAAGGGGAAATATGATTTTCTGGACGGTATGGTCCTGCCCCATCAGTGCGACAGCATTGACAGAACATCGGACGTTTGGTCTTACAATCTTCAGCTACCTTATTTTCACTTTCTGAACGTTCCCCATATAACGGGGGACCCATCATTCGAATTCATGAAGGATATTCTCCGTATCTTTATCTCTACCCTTGAAAAATTTACAGGGACGAAAATAACCAACGAGGCTTTGAGCGAGGCGATAAAGGCCCACAATGAGAACAGGCGCCTCATCAGGGATCTCTATGATTTGAGAAAATCAAATCCACCCCTTATTTCCGGTACCGAGATGATGAAGGTCCTCGTAGCCGTTATGAGCCTCCCCGTTGACGAATCGAGCGTCCTGATAGAAAGTGTGATTAAGGAAGTTAAACAAAGAGAACCATCGGGCAAAGGCAGACGAACCCGAGTCATGCTCATTGGTGATCAGATTGACGAAGTGACATTGGCAGAGATCATAGAGGGATCGGGTGCTTGGCTTGTTATGGATGACATATCCATAGGGGCAAAGATGTACTGGGCTGACGCAGACATCAATGTGGAACCCGTACATGCCATTGCCGAGCGAATACTCAGAAAACTGAAACTACCGACCCTTGCAGAATCGGGAGTAACCTACGATGAGGCGCTCGAGACACGCTTCGGCCACCTAAAAAGCCACATTGAGGAATTTGGAGTGGATGCGGCCATTCTCTTTATTTATAAGTATTGTGATCCGTATGGCTTCGACGTGCCGGCAGTCAAGAGCTATATCGAATCGACCGGAACGCCTGTCCTCTATATTGAAGATGAATACTCCACCTCCTCACTCGGAAGAACAAAGACACGGATAGAAGCGTTTCTAGAAATGGTAGGACAATAAGCTCCGGAGATTAGAAAGGAGAACCCATGGCAGAGCAAAGAAGCGCGAGACAACTGGCAACTAAGGCTGCTGCGCAGGTGCCCAAGATCGCACGGGCCAACTTGGTCGCTACCGTGAAGGCCAAAGAAGAAGGAAAAAAAGTAGCCTATGCTTTTATCGATTCCGGCCAGGAAGAGATCATAAGAGCCATGGACATAGTTCCCGCCTGGGTTGAGAGCTTTTCAGGCATCTGTTCGGCAAAGCGTGATGCAGAGAAGTATCTGCAAAAGGCCGAGGCGGACAACCTATCTCGATCTCTATGCACCTATGCGACCTGCAATCTGGGCTTTGACATGTGGAGGGAGGAAATTGGTGGCGAGATGCCCCCCGGATCACCGTGGGGCGGCCTTGGGAAGCCGGATATGATAATCGGAAGCGGACAGCAGTTGTGCGACCCACGGTTCAAGTGGCCCCAGGCGACCCAGCACTATTTTCGCGACGTACCAATGTTCCTTGGAGGTCTTTATTATCCACCGTGGGATCCGAGTGTGGATCACCGGGAGCAAGAGGAGCTCTATGTGAAATACACAACAGAGGAATTCCGGGAGCAAGTCAAGTTCTGTGAAAAGCATACGGGCAAAAAAATGGACTGGGACAGGTTCGAGGAGATTGTAGACCTCACGGACAGAACGTGGGACCTGTTTGTGGACACATACGAGCTGCGCAAAGCCGCGCCTACCCCCATGGATACGGGCGATGCCATGAACACTATGGTGCCATTTGCTTTTAACCTCGCCACACAGGAGGCGTATGACTTCTATCTTAATCTGAAATCGGAACTGGAACAAAAGATCGCAGAAGGGAAGGGTGTGGCAGAGAACGAAAAGTACCGGCTTGTCTGGGGAGCGGGTCTTCCCTCCTGGTTTGCGCTCTCCGATTTCCAATATTTTAACGACAAAGGTGCGGTGTTCCCGGTGGAGATCACCTACCGGAATGCGGAGAAGATTGAACGGCTGGAGCTTCCCAAGACGAGCGATCCCCTGGAGCATTGTGCATGGCGCAGGGTCAGGTTCTGGACCCATTGGTACGATAAAGCTCGCAAGCGGCACGGTTCCTTGCCCAAAGTTGAGCGCATCATAGAGTATCTTGAAGATTACGGCTGTATCGGTGTAGTATTCCATTCCGCGTTTTCATGTAGGAGTTGGCATGCTGGTATAGCGCAACAGGCCCAAGTCCTCCAAAAAGTGTATGGCGACATTCCGGTTCTCATTATGGAAGGTGATATCGTTGATATTAGTACGTACAATGAGACTGATACTCACAACAGGATTGACGCATTCATGGAGGCTTTGGAAGTTGTAAAAAAAGGTGAGGTTAATGATCGGATTGCACAAGCTAAAGGAAGATTATGATGAATTCCAGCTTTTCGATGAAGGAGAACAGTTGATACACTTTGTACTAAAAAGGATCAGATGTATCATATGGATACACAGTCAATATAGAGATGTGCATTCCTCTTCCTGCATCCCGAATGTTTTTAATAGTTTTTTATTATACCCCTGCCGGTACATGAATTGCAAAACAAATTTGGATCAAGAGAAAATGGAATTTTTTGCAGGATTTATAGTGAGATTGTTTAAACCGAATAAAGCCGTTCCAAGAGGTGTTTACATATGATAACCCAAGCCCAGACCAGGGTGTTAACCTGTATCCAATGCGGTAAATGTACGGGCAGTTGTCCCGAATCAGGGAGAACACCTTTCAACGTCCGTATGCTCATGAGAAAAAAACAGTTTCAAACCGTAATCGAAGAATCGATACCCTGGTATTGCACTTCTTGTGGCACCTGCACCATAAGGTGCCCACGGGATGTAAAGCCTTCTGAGGTTATCATTGAAATGAGGGCTGCGCTCGTGGAAAATGGGTCTATTCCCGTGGCATTACAAAAGGCGCTCGAAAATACTTTTGTTCAGAAGAATCCGTGGGGCCGTTCGAGAGCAAAAAGGGGCGCCTGGTTTGAGAAGATGGACATTAAGATTCCCCATGTAAGCGAGACAGAGTCAAAAAGACTTTTGTTCACATGCTGTATTCAGGCTTATGATCCACGATGCATGGTTATTCCGGTCAATGTAGCGACAATTCTGAACAAAGCTGGTATCGAGTTTGGAGTGCTTGGAGAAGAAGAGGCGTGCTGTGGAAATGAAATACGAAGAATAGGGGAGTCCGGCCTTTTTGAAGAACTTTTGGAGGAGAACAAGGCTACATTTGAAGAGTATGGAGTGAAAGAGATTATAGCCCTGTCCCCCCATTGTATGAATGCCCTCAAAAAAGAGTATGGTGACCTTGGAATAAAGATATCCCACTATACGGAAGTGTTGGCGCCGCTTTTTGCATATGGCACCATCGTCCCAAAAGGTTCGTACACCAAGAAAGTCATTTACCACGACCCGTGTTTCCTGGGGAAACAGAATGGCATTTTTGATGAACCAAGAGATATACTGAAGTCTATAAATGGTCTTGAACTTCTTGAATACACGAGGTCGAGAGAGAACTCGATGTGTTGTGAAGGTGGTGGTGGGAGGATGTTTTTCGAGGTCGAAGCAACTTATCAGAGAAATGCTGACGTCCGCGTTCAAGACGCTCTTAATAGAGGCGCTGAGGAGATTGCAACGAGCTGTCCTTTCTGTGTTATGACCCTCGAGGACCCGGCAACCGAAAAAGGGATAAAAGTGAAAGAGCTTTCTGAGATATTGATGGAGGTGTTGTGAGATGAATATTGTAGTCTTTACGAAAAGAGTGCCTGCTACGCAGGAAGAAGAACTCCGTATTACCGGCGAAGGGAAGGGTGTCGATTTATCGAAGGTTCCTTTTAAGGTAAATGACTGGGACAACTATTCAGTTGAAGAAGCTGTGCGCATTGTGGAAAAGTCGGGAGGAGATGTATTGGCAGTCTCAATAGGAGATGTTGAGTCCGACGAAGTCTTAAGAAGGGCCATCGCTATGGGTGCAAAGGATGGTTTTCTTATAGAGAGCGGGGATATCGTCCACGACCCCAATGCACGGGCAACATTAGTCCAGAATTTTCTGAAAAAAGAAAATGTTCCTTTTGACGCCATCTTTACCGGTGTTCAGTCTGAGGATGATCAATTTGCGGCAATGGGAGGCATTCTTGCTGCCAAGATGGGGATTCCATTTGTTTCAATGGTCATCGGCATTGATACATTTGAAAAAGATCACGCGATAGTGAGGAGAGAACTTGAAGGAGGTCTCCAGGAGCGAGTAAAGGTTGCGCTTCCTTGCGTGATGTCAATTCAGACAGGCATCAATGAGCCGAGATATGTTTCTATTATGGGTATCAGGAAAGCATCGAAGGTGGAACGGAAGGTGTTCAAAGCTGCAGATTATCAGGAAAATGTGGTGAGCAAAATTGATGTAGCAAAATGGGTGTATCCGCCGAGGAAGGCTGGCGCCACAATCTTAAGCGGTGAGCTTGAAAGCGCATGTAAAGAACTTCTTGGAATACTGAAAGAGAAGGGGGTGTACCAATGAGTTACGCACTTGTTGTAGCAGAAGTAAGACGCGGTATATTTGAAGAGAGAAATCTGGATTCCATCGGACTCTGTGCACTCCTCGGAAAAGATTCAATCCTTCTGATTCCAGAGGGCGATTATGGATTAAACGTGCAACAGGTCAATGGCTTGTTGAAAGCAAAGGTAGAAGAAGCAGTCTTTCTCAACCCCCTTAATATGATTAACATACTTGAAAAGGTTATGGCTGCAAGAGGAAAACCTGATATGATCGTTTTTACTAATTCTTCTTCAGGAACTGAACTTGCCTCTTACGCTGCCGGTTACTTTAACATGGCTATTATCACTGACGTGAACAGCTGTGACAAGGAGCAGGGTATTTTCTATAAGAGTTATTATTCAGACAAGATCTTCGGTGAGTTTCGTCCAGCCGGCGAAGGAACCAGTATTATTACTGTCAGAAGCGGAAGCTTCAAAGAGTTTGCCGTTGATAAGGGCGCGGCCCCTTCTGTTGAGGCGGTTGAAGAAGTGTCAGTGAGCGCGTCAAGAACTTTCATGGAGTTTGTAGAAGAAGAGAAGACCGATGTGGACATCACAAAGGCGGAATTCCTCCTTTCTCTTGGAAGGGGAATCGGCAACAAGGATGAGATACCTGATTACGAGGAACTTGCCGGGATGCTGAAAGCTGTTATTTCCGGTTCAAGGCCCGTCATCGACAAACTATGGCTGCCCAAGGCAAGGCAGGTTGGTACTTCGGGTAAAACCGTGAAACCAAAAGTGTATCTGGCAATGGGTATCAGCGGGGCGTTCCAGCACATCGCCGGGATGAAAGATTCCGATTGTATAATTGCGGTAAACAAGGATGCTGAGGCACCTATCTTTCAGTATGCGCACTATGGAATTGTTGGTGATATACACAAGGTGCGGGACAAACTGAAAGATATACTGAAAGGCTAAACAAGAATGGCGAATTCGAAACCACAATATCCAAGCATGAAACAAATTCGAAGGTTTCAATACTCCAAGAGCATGCCATATGGCCGTTCAATCGTTTTGAACTTTTGTTATTCGGACCTAGATATTGTTTTGGATTTAGATATCAGAATTTAGGATTTTGAAGATAGATAACGGAGCGCAGGAGACGCAGTGGCAGAGAAAAACGTTTTAGTGGTTGGCGGAGGAATAGGCGGTATTACAGCGGCCCTTGAGCTAGCCTCATGCGGGGTCAAAGTGACCATGCTGGAAGAGGGTCCATCCATTGGTGGAAGGATGATTCAATTAGATAAGACCTTCCCCACTCTCGACTGTGCCACGTGTGTTCTTTCACCCAAGATGGTGGAGGTATCACTCAACCACAATATCGAGATTCTCTCATGGTCAAAGCCGCTTGCAGTGAAGAAGAAAGGAACAGGTTTTCAGGTTACCATCTTCAAAAAAACGCGTTATATAGATACCAAGAAATGTACTGCCTGCGGATCATGTTCTACAGGTTGCCCCGTGGTTATGAAGAGTGAGTTCAATATGGGGACAGGCCCGAGAAAGGCAGCCTATATTCCTTTTCCTCAGGCCATACCCAACAAGGCAACAATCGACAAACGTGAAGACCGTCCCTGCAAAGCCGCCTGTGTTGACGCATGCCCTATTCACACAAACGTGCTTGGATATCTAAAGCATATCAGCGAGGGTAGATTTAAAGACGCATACATGCTTATAAGGGCAACCAATCCTTTTCCTTCGGTGTGTGGAAGGGTATGTTATGCACCATGTGAAGGAGTATGCAACAGGGGGCAACTTGATGATCCTTTGGCGATTCGCGATCTTAAACGTTTTGCTGTAGACCAATTTGATATGGATTCCCTTGAACCTCCGCAGATAACAAAGACTGATAAAAAGGTTGCTGTTATCGGGGCCGGGCCTGCTGGGCTTTCCTGTGCTCATGACCTTGCCGCAGAGGGTCACGAAGTGACAGTGTTTGAGGCGCTTCCTGAGCCTGGCGGTATGCTGCGATACGCAATTCCTGAATACAGGCTTCCCAAGGAAGAGCTGAGAAAAGAAATTGGTTATATCGAGAAACTTGGTGTAACCATTCGATGTGGGATTGAGATAGGGAAAGACGTTGCTCTCGATACGATTAGGAACGATTATAGTGCAGTTTTCATCGGCACCGGTGCGCCAAAGGGATTGCCTCTTGGAGTTGAAGGAGAAGATATCTCTGGAGTGATCGATGGTATTCGTTTTCTTCGCGCCGTTAATAGCGGAGAATCAGTGGAAGCCGGGAGGAACGTGGCTGTTATCGGTGGAGGTAATACCGCGGTGGACTGCGCGAGAACGGCAAAGAGAATTGGATGCGAAAACGTAAAACTCATCTATCGGAGAACCCGTGATGAGATGCCTGCAGCCAACGAAGAGATAGAGGCCCTTATTCATGAAGGCATAGAAATACAGTTCCTCACAACTCCAGTTCGTTTTTATGATGAAAATGGAAAGCTTGCCAGGATGGAGTGTATTCGCATGGAACTTGGCGAACCAGATTCAAGCGGCCGCAGACGACCTGTTCCTATCAAGAACTCTGAGTTTACCATGCCTGTTGATTCCGTCATCACGGCTCTTGGTCAGGCAGCGCAAACCGCTTTTACGGAAGTAATTGGAATCTCATTGGGGAAAAACGGAACAATTGAGGTTGATCAAGCTACCGGTGCTACCAATATTGAAGGAGTATTTGCCGGCGGTGATGTTTACACAGGCCCTGCCTATGTAGTAGATGCTATTGCTGCTGGCCAGAGGGCTGCGAAATCGATAAGCCAGTACCTGAAAGGGGAGCCGGTAGTTGCAACGAATGAGAGAAAAGAACCGGAAAAGTTGACGGATACCGAGGTGGTCGACCTAACAGCCAAATATCCCAGGGTAGAACGTATCCATATGCCTGAGGTGAATGTCGAGGAGAGGATAAAGAATTTTGGCGAAGTGGCTATTGGATATAGTCCTGAAGATGCCATGGCTGAGGCATCTCGTTGTCTTGCGGGCCAGATAGAGGGATGCATTCAGTGCGGGGAATGCGAGAGGTTATGTGAAGTTGGAGCCATAGACCACACTATGAGGGACGAGATTGTAGAGCTGGAGTTTGACAGTATAGTCGTCGCCCCTGGCTTTGACCTCTATGACCCCACAGAAAAAAAGGAATACGGCTATGGGACTCTGGAGGGCGTTTTGACGGGAATCGAGTTCGAACGCCTATCATCTGTTACTGGGCCCACGGGGGGTGATATCCTGTTGAATGGCAAGATACCAAAACGATTCTTTTTCATTCAATGTGTAGGCTCAAGAGACAGACAAAGTGGAGCACGGTACTGTTCCAGAGTGTGCTGTATGTATACGGCAAAACACGCAAGTATCATAAGGGACAGGATAAAAGACATACAGATTTATGTGTCCTACATAGATGTAAGGGCTTACGGCAAAGGCTACGAAGAGTTTTACAAGACTACCCAGGAAAACGGTACATTCTATATAAGGGGTATTCCCGGAGAGATAACGAAGACTGAAAATGGACTGTTGGTGAGGGTGGAAGACATGTTTAGCGGCGATCTGCTTGAGATTGAAGTGGACCTTGTTATTCTTGCAACCGGCGTGAGGCCTCGCAAGGGGATTGAAGAGCTTTGCAATATCATGTCGTTGGAGCGGGATGAATATGGTTTCATTAAAGCAGATTCGATAAACCCGTCAAAGACGAATGTTGAAGGTATCTTTGTATGTGGGATGGGCTCAGGACCAAAAGACATTCCCGATACAGTAGCTTCGGGGGGTGAGGCAGCGGCGAGATGTATGGAATATATAACCGAGTAAAGACGGGCTATAGGTAATAGGTAATGGGCTATAGGAATAATAAACAGAGCGGGACGGGCGGGAAAAACGAGAAGGGGTTAAAAGTGGAAAAGAAACTATACACGCGTCACGCGTCACGCGTCACGGAAGTTTAAACATGAAAACGGGAATCTTTATCTGTCATTGCGGTCACAACATCAAGCACACGGTTGATGTTAAGAAGTTGAGCGAATACTTTAAGAAATTTCCGAATGTAACAGTTTCTAAGGACTATGTGTTTGTATGTTCTGAACCCGGTCAGGACATGATCAAGGAGGCCATCGAGAAAGAAGGCCTCGACCGCGTAATCATTGCTTCCTGCACTCCTTCGCTTCATGGAGAAATGTTCAAGGATGTGCTGAAAAAATCAGATCTCAATCCATTTCTCTTGAGGAGGGTTAGCATCAGGGAGCACTGTTCCTGGGTTGGTGATGACCTTGAGGCGAATACGGAAAAGGCAAAGAGATATATCCTTGCCGGACTCTATTCGTCAGCTCACTATGTTCCTCTGGAAGAGAAGATTGTTGATGTCAAGAAGTCGGCCCTTGTCATTGGCGGTGGCGTATCAGGGCTAAGCGCAGCTCTCTTTCTTTCTAAGATGGGCATGCACGTTTATCTGGTTGAAAAAGAAGCCGAACTTGGTGGACATGTGAGGACCCTTAAAAACGTATGGCCCTCAGGCAGGGACGGAAAAAGCATTATTGATGAAATGGTTACAGAATTGAAAGGCCGTGACAATGTTGAAATATTTACCTCAACAGCCATCGGTGGCTTTGAAGGTTTTTTCGGTAACTACGAAGTGACACTTGACACTCCTGAAGGTCAGAAGAAGGTTATAGCAGGTGGAGCAATAATTGCCATAGGTTTTTCACCCTTTGATCCAAGCGTTAAGCCGGAATTGAGTTACGGGAAAGATGAAAGGATTGTCACAACTCTTGAGTTTGAGCATAATGCCGATCAGTTGCGACTTCCTGAGAATCCGCGAGTTGCTATACTTCATTGCGTGGGATCACGGGATGAGCAGCTGGGAAAACCTTATTGCTCAAGGGTGTGCTGTGTAAACGCTTTACGGGTAGGGGATGCACTTAAGACTAAGTACAAGGATTCTTACGTTGAATCCTTTTACATGGACGTAAGAGCCCATCCGAAGGGTGGGGAAGAATTTTTCGAGGATACGCAGGAAAAGGGTGTTCTTTTCACAAGAGCGAATGTGGCAGAAATAATTCCGACACCCACGGGTGTTGTGATCCGTGGAGAGGACACGCTTTTTGGCGAGGTCTTTGAGCGGCGGTTCGATCTCGTTGTTTTATCCATTGGTATGTCTCCACCAGAAGACAGCAAATTGATTGCGAACCTCCTAAAGATCACCCTTGATAAGGACCATTTTTTTCTTGAGGCCCATATCAAGCTTCGACCATTTGACACAGCGGTTAAGGGGATTTTTATTGCAGGGTCATGCTCTGGCCCCAAGGATGTTGAAGAGTCAATAAACCATGGAAGGGCGTCGGCGGTAAAGCTTTTTGGATTTCTGAACCTCGGTTATGCCTATGTAGACCCATTTATTTCATGGGTTGATCCGAAAAGATGCAGCGGATGCAGAATGTGCGAACAGGCGTGTGTTGCAAAGGCAATAAAATATGACGAGGAAAAGAGGATTGTCCATGTTGAGGAGGCAGCCTGCATGGGATGCGGTCTTTGTAATGCTACGTGTCCATCATCAGCAATCACCCTCAAAGGGTATATTGACCGGATGATTGATGATGAAATAAGCGCGTTTATGGAGGCGATCTAAATGCAGCTCACAGCTCATAGCTGATAGTTGATAGTATGGGCTATTCTACGAAACAGATAAAAAAGAGGTCTAAATACAATAGGAGAAACGATGGCTGAAGAGACAAAAGAAAAAAATCCGGAAATAGTCGGTTTTGCATGCTCTTACTGTACGTTCAAAGCATCCGAAATGGCTGGTAGCCTGAGAATGAAATATCCGGAGGGGGTCAAGCTCATCCAGGTGCCGTGTTCGAGTAGGGTTGATCCAGCTTTCGTTATTAAGGCTGTCTTTGAAGGGGCGGATGGAGTTTTCGTTGCCGGATGCCATCCGGGTGACTGTCACTTTATCAAAGGTAATTACTATACCCGACGAAAGATAGTTGCATTAAAAGAGATGTTCGATGCCTTCTCTATGAAAGAAAAACTCCGTCTTTTCTGGGTGAGCGCTGCTGAGGCACGACGTTTTATCGATAAGGTTACGACGTTCTATAACGATATAAAGGAAAAGAAAAATGAAAGGGAAAAAGCTTAAGAGCGGAGAGATTGAAAATGCTCTCAACGGGTTCCTTAAGGATGAAAAGCACCTGGTCCTTGGTTTCAAGAAGGATGAAGGTGGTGTCAGCCATCAAATATTCAAGGGAAACCTCGATCATTATTCTCTCCTGAACCCTGTTTTCGGTGCCAATGCAGCGTTGTATTTGCGCAGACTATTCTCCAAGGGATCGCAGGTAATGCTCATGTTGAGGCCCTGTGAGATAAGGGCCTATGTGGAATTACATAAACTTACGCAGATAGAGCGGGAAGATGTCATAGCCGTGTCCATTGATTGCCCCGGGACAGTCTCTTCGAAAGAAAACAGAAGTGATGTGCCAACAGAGGCAGGCGAACTTGCAGAATATTTTAAAAACCCTGATTCCATGCGATGGGCATGCAGTGTATGCAGCGAAAAAAGAGGAGTAGTTGGGGATGCAGGAATAAGAATTGATAATGCAGGCAATTATTGGTTAATTCCCTATACGGAAAAAGGTGAAAGCTTTCTGTCAGACATAGAGGGAGAATCAGAAGATGTTCCCCCGGAGATGCTCACGGCCAAAGAACCGAAAAAGGATAAGTTCCAGGTAGACATGGAGATTTTCAATAAAGATTTTGAAAAGTGCATTATGTGCATGAACTGCAGGGATATGTGCCCTGTTTGCTATTGCATCGATTGTGTTTTTCACGGGGACGAATATCTTCCCAAAGGTGATGCCCTTCTCAATAAGGTTTTTCGGACCGGTTCAACAAAAATGCCTCGGGGAAAAGAGCTTTTTCATCTCATTAGAATGTATCACGTATCCCAAACCTGCGTGGGCTGTGGAGCCTGTGAAGAAGCCTGTCCGCAAGGGATACCTCTGACAAAGTATTTCAAAGGTGTGTCCGAGAGGCTCCAGGGCATATTCTCCTACATGTCGGGAAGAAGTTTTGAAGAGCCTATCCCGTATGTTACGTTCCTTGAGGATGAACTGAAGGATGCAACGGATTGATTGATAAGACTGAGGGAAGATGGGCGATCGCCCTGAAACTATTTCAGGGCTCGGAAGATGGAAGAAGGAAGCATAACAAAATTAAATAGATAAAAGGCGATGAATAAAAGAAATCATGACATAGTATTCAAGCATACTGGTTACCGACGGGAAGATTTTTCTGTCTGTCTGGGCTGCAAGATTTGTGCATCCGTGTGCACCGTCAATGACCTCGAACTGAATGTA